>Ga0256404_1009128_pt1 | contig 14408 bp, 14 predicted proteins | sample RumenRJG_01DNA_FD_185990 | JGI IMG/M metagenome (GOLD analysis project Ga0256404, IMG submission 185990) | Bovine rumen microbial communities from Lethbridge, Alberta, Canada - RJG_01 | ecosystem: Host-associated > Mammals > Digestive system > Stomach > Rumen | place: Canada: Alberta | collected...
GAAAAGTTATGGCTATTTAAGTCGTTATGTAGTACCATGCTCATGGCGTTTTTCTCCGTTTATAATTTTTGATTTAACACTTTGAATTATAAGAAAAAAAAACGCCATTTTGTCAATCCTAACTTATTGATTTCTCGATAAATTTTGTTTCCAAATGGTGTCATAGATTTTTTAAAAGCTAGAGCCTTGATATATAAGACTCCGTTAATATTTTTTACTTTCTTTTATGTGAGAAAGTAAAGTATTAATATTGGATTTAACTAACACTAAAAATTCATTACTTAAACATAAACAATCGAATCAATTTGTTATAGTACTTTATCTAGTTTCCAATCAAAATCTCACTAAAAATTTCATATTTCTCTATTACGGTCAAGCACCAAAAAGATCAATTATTTGAATATCTTTACTCTCAAATGGTTTTCTAGCTACTTTATTCTTTAGGAAGGTTATAAAAAGCATATCATTTTGAGTCTCTTGATACACACTAGGATCGCAACAAGCAAACTCTTTTGTAATTAAATCTGATTGATCTAATACCAAAAAGTTTTCTTCTCCGAGTCTTTTCATTCGTGATACAAGTGCTTTACCTATAGTTCCGTATCCCCAAACGACTTTTCTTTTTGGGGAATGAATAATATCGTCGTAGTCACCATTGCTAATTCGTTTTAGCAATTTTTCATATTTCAAATTATCAATAGATTTGGTTTGGTTAATTACTTTATTACAAATTAGCTCTGAAAAAGCATCAAAACTCTCTAAAAGAAGGTTATATACATAGTCGTTACTAGGAATTTCAATGTCTTTTTTCTTTGTCATTTCAATATGACAGTAGTTCCAACCACCAAAATCCTCAACTTCATTTTTTGACAGTTTAAAATCTACAAAATCAGATAAAATTTCATTTACATCGATTGTTTTTGTTTCATTCCAAATCATGAACTTATCGTTATTTATAGCTATGTTCCACTGATGTAGTCCAGAATACTGTTCATTTAAAGCTTCATTTTCATTATGCCTTAAAATAACTTTTCCACCAATTTTGCAAACACTTATCAGTTGCATTAAACCAAAGATAGGATCAAAACAGTGATCTAAAGCATTACTCATGTGAACAACATCAAAAGAATTTTTGCCAAAAATTTTGTCAAGCAGTTCAACAAAACCTCTTTTAACAAAAACACCATTCGATACTTTATAGATAGATTTCAAATTCTCATATACATTACCGAGTGGATCAACGTACGTCATATTTAGGACATGATCTTTTGAGTAACCTCCACATCTAGAAAAAGGACCAGAACCAACATCCAAAAATTCAATTTTCTTTTGCTTTGGAAGATATTTTTCTAAAACAAATGGAGATTTATTTACATCTATTAGTGATGCTTTATTTTGAGATATTAAGATGAATCGATTTTTCCAATATTCAATTTCTGTATCTAGGGATCTTATCCAATTTCTAACGTATATCGAATGTTCCATTAATATTAACCTATAGTCTTAAAAAGATTTAAAAAAGTATTTTATCTACTATGGATTTTATTCTAGAAGCTGCAAAAGAATCACCATAAGGGTTTTGAACTTCTACCCTTGTAGAAGACTTATCCTTTGATAAAATTGCTCGCGACTCTGACATTATTTTTTCAACATCAGCACCAACTAATTTTGATATCCCCAGTTTCACACTTTCTTGTCTCTCAGTTTCATACCTTAAAACTAAAGTAGGACACTTAAATGTAGGAGCTTCTTCTTGTATTCCTCCCGAATCAGTAAGTATAAGTTTTGCCCTTTTCATTAAAAATACTAACTGAGGGTACTCTAAAGGAGGTAATAACATTATGTTCTTTTTATCTTTAAGATTTAAATAGATCTTCTCTTTTACATTTGGATTAGGGTGAACAGGAATAACAAAAGTATGATCTGAAAATTCACTAGAAAGATCAGATATAGCCTTGAGAATACTATCTAGGCGTCCACCATGATTTTCCCTTCGATGAACAGTAATTAGTACAATCCTATCGTTAACAACAATATTTCGACATCTAAAGAAATCAGCAGAATCATCTACAACTTTTTTGGAAAGGCAATTAAGAGCATCTATTACCGTATTTCCTACCACAAAGATATTTTTCTCTTCAATATTTTCTTTTAGTAAAGATGCTTTATTTGTTTCTGTAGGACAAAAATGTAAAGATGAAATTCTGCTAACCATTTGCCTAATTCCCTCTTCAGGAAAAGGCTCCTTTAAATCATAGGATCTAAGACCAGCTTCGACATGAACTACAGGAACTCTGTTATAAAAACTTACTAAAGCTCCACAAAATACGGACATAGTGTCACCCTGCACAAAAGTGGCATCTACAGAATTTTCTTTAAAAACTTTTTCAAGAGCTTCAAGAATTAATGATTGAACCCCACCTAAAGTTTGATTTTTTCTCATGCAATCTAAACTAATGTCAGCTTTCAATGAAAAATAATCTAAAGTTTGGTTAGATAGTTCTTTTTGTTGTTCTGTATTACATATAATGACATTATATTCAGAACTTTTTTTGAACTCTAAAATTACAGGAGCTAATTTAATAACTTCAGGTCGTGTACCTAAAACAAATAAAAGATTCTTCAAAATTACGCTCTTATTTCAAATTATAAATTGAATTAGCAGATAAATAATACAATGTATTCAGTTTATCTTGATTAGAACGGTATGTAACAGCTAATCTTTCTAAATATTTTGCTTCACTTGCTAGTTCAACAATTTCTAGATTTAAATGATTTTCTTTTTCGAATAATTGCATTGACTCAAAATACTCAGATGCAAGTATAAAACAAGAATTTGGATATTTTATTGACGCAGCTCTAGGAGATAACACAGGAAGTTCACAAAATTGTGTATTCTTATCATCCTTAGCAAAGGTATTTACAAAAGCAACTACATTGCAATTCGAAAAATTATCCTTTATAAAAGAATATAAATATTTACCATAGCCACTAGTTCCCCATATTAAGACATCTTTTTGCGCTTGTAACTTTTTTTTATATATGCAATATAAAGGATTGAAAGGAAATGTTAGGAGTGACCGATACGAACTGGTAAATTTACTTTGTAGTAAAGCATACACTGTCTTTAACACACTAATTTTTAATGATGTTTTTAAGAAGGTGCTATTCTTCATCAAGACATATCTTTGAATAAGTTCTCTGCATATAATGTCATCAGAGAATCCATATTTTTTTAAAATTTTAGCTAAATATTTTTCCTGTATTTTTTCGGTTTTTTCTGCGATAACTTCTCTTTTTGTAGAGCTCAAACTCTTAGAGTTATTTCTATAGAGGTACAAGGATTCATCACAAAATTCTATATTACCTTGCAAAGCGATACGACACCAATAATCAAAATCTTCTGCACAGAACAAATCTGTATCGTACTCACCTACTAATTTGGCTATCGATTTTCTATACATAAAACAAGCACCAACATTGCACATAAATGCAAGTTGCCAAGGCTTTCTTGTTGGATATATAGCAGAAGCTCTTTTATCAAAAGAACCATCTTCTTTTATAAAATCATAATTAAAACTTACCAAGTCAATCTTAGGATTTGAATCTAAAGCCTCTACCATTTTTTCAATAGCATTTACTTTGTACAGATTATCATCAGAGGTCCAGGTTAAATAATCACCTTGAGCTTTAAGAAAACCAGCATTTAGGCTAGCTGGTAATTTTAAATTACGAGAATTTGAAATGATTCTAATTCTCTTGTCCTTCTTTGCAAATTCATTACAAATCTCTAAAGTATTATCAGTAGAACAATCATTCACTATAATCAGCTCAAAATCCTCAAAAGTTTGAGCAAGAATACTCTGTATGGAATCTTTGATGAATAAAGAGCCGTTAAAAGATGGCAACACTATACTTACTTTTGGCATACTAATTGCTCCTTTGTATACTTTAGTAAAGCATTCTCATTTAAATTATTCTTTAAAATTTTTACTTTTCCTCTTAATCCCATAATTTCAAGTAATGCTCTATCATCATCCAATCTTTTAATTCTATTTGCCATGTTTTCAATATCGCCTTGATTTACAATATATCCGTTATAACCATCATCAATATCATCTATTGCACCTGATACATCTGTTATAACAGGAACACATCCACAGGCAATTGCTTCATACTGAGATACACTATGTCCTTCAAACTCAGAGCAATTTACAAAAACATCTTGTTTTTCAAGAAAACTCTCTACATCACAAGAGGATACTTCTCCAACAAAATTAACATATCTTTCTAAATCAAGACTTTTTAAAGCAGCTTTTAATTCAGAGCCATAATCACCAAATCCAGCTATATTCAATTTAAAATTCACCCTCAATTCTTTTAGTTTTTTAACTAAAGATATCAGCAAATCACACCTTTTTTGAAAGATAGCTAGTCTTCCAAAATATGTTAATTGTAAGGGGGTATTAGACTTAGAGTAGTGTCTTGAATTAAACTTAAAATCGACAGTCCAATCTAATTTTCTGAGTTTATTTTTAGGAATCCCTTTTTGGATGAGCTGTTGTTTAATTTTTTCACTAATAACAAAATAAACATCAATATAAGGCTCAAAATATGCAAAACTACAGTAATAAGGTTCATAATCAGCATGAACTACTACAATATTTTTAAAAGACTCTCCTAACACTTGTTTTGCCTTACAAGAAGCAACAAAAGACTCACAAATATCGATATTTACAAAAGAATCTAGTTCACAAGATAGTAAATATGAAAGAACACCATCGTAGTAGCTTTTTTCTTTTGATCTCTCAATAATCGTTGCTGGAGCTTTTAGTATATCTTTGTTATAAATTACATCTGATGCAAGAATGGTAGATACTTCTATTCCTTTTTCTTGGAAAATTTTCTGCTGTGCATATACCCAAGATTGAGATCCTGCTAAAACAGTTCCTGCATATAAATCGAATACATATCCAAGCCTCTTATTTTTATTAATTTCAACATTTGGTAGCTTTTTATTCCACAAATATTCATATTCTTTTTGGTAAAAATAGTGATATGGATATTGAGATCTAATTACGTGTGAACCATCAAGCCCAAGCGATATTACTTGCTCCTTTATCTGAGGATAAGCAAAAGATGTAACATAAACATAAACAACTTCGTTTTGAATGATCTTTTTGAGATCTTCTGGACTTATAACTAAAATCTCATGAAAATATGTTCCCCAAATCTTAGGATCATTACAACAAAAAAAATCTGGTAACTTGTTTACGCTTATCCAAAAATCAAGATTTAACTTACCACTTAAACTTGTTCCCCAAAATACATTCTTCATGCTATTCGCCTTGTTGCTTATTAAATAATTGGTCTAATGAGAAAATTGTTGCCTTTGTAAAGGTTTCTGTATCGTGAGAGCCTTTAAAAATCTTATCTTTAGTATTTGGATTTAGACTTTTAAGATTTTTGTAAATATGATTATTTTGAGACAAACATAGTGCATCTAAAGAACCACAACAGAATACAATTTCTTGCATGTCTTTTATGTTTTGCTTATCTGATTTTTCAAACATATACTCAAGATCATACTTATCTAAAAGCTCACCATTTTCATAAAGTAAATTCTTAGCTTTAGCTTTAACAATGTTGTACATGAGATATGATTGGCGATCCTTTGCTTTTAATTCTTTTGAATAATCTGTTTTGAAATCATAAAAGCCTGAGATTAAGGCACACTTTGAGAAAGATACATGTCCGTTTAATAAAAGGTGTAATGCTGCATTTGCTCCCATTGATATTCCAAGTAGATAGCAGTCATTTACATCTTCTGAAATATTGATACTGTTTTTTATAACACTTAATAATTCATCTTCAATAAATGACTGATAATTTCCTTCCTTGGTATCAAGAAAAAAAGAATTTGGGAGGGATGGGATAATCAAAGCACAGCCATACTTATCAGGAATTGAAAAGAGATTTAGTTGTTCTGAAAATGTATAAGCATCTGCAAGTGCATAATGAAGCATTAAAACTGATTTATAAGGAGGCTTACCTTTTAATGAGCTTGGTAATAAAACCAACACATTAACAGGTTTCATTAAAATCAATGAATCAAATCTAAAATCAATTTTAATCATTTACGTATTTACTTTTATTAAAGTTAATTACTAACTCATAACTTGAGCTAATTTTTGCTTTTAAATTGTCAAAGCTAGTTTTTGGAGTTGCTAAATCTTTTTCAAAAAAATAGAACTCGTCAGTTTCTTTTGTGGTTTTGTATCTTAATTTCATGGTATTAAACAAAACAGCTTGAATGTTATCTTTTTTAACATAGCAAGTTGCTTTAGTTAAGCCAATTTCTTTAGCAATGATAAAAGCTGCTAAGTTAGAAAAATAAGTTAAGTTTTTAGAATTCTTACAAAAGTAGCAACCACTCTCATAGGATTTTGAATTAAAATCTATTTCCTTTAAATCAATTACACCAACAAGTTTATTCTCAAGATAAACGCCACAAAACAAAACATCTGTACGTTGTTTTAAGGTTTCACAGAATAAAAGATGAGTATCTTCTAAAATTTCTTCAGAAGATGCCATCTTTTCCCTTACATAATCACTGTTTCTTAAAGCTAAGATCTCAAGAAGTTTTGTCTTGTCTAGATATGAGAAATCAACAATACTAAGTTTTGGTAACATTACTGTTTATGACTCTAAAACCATATCTAAAAGCTCATCTACAGTGGTACAAGCTGCTAAATGCTCAAGCTTTACTGAAATACCTTTGCTTTTTAAATACATCACAATATTAAAAAGACCTAAGGAGTCTAAATCATCACATTCAGCTATTTCTGTATCAAGAGTAATTTCATCCATAGGATCAATCGTATCGATAATTCCTTTGAGTAATTCATCTTTGGTCATATAAACTCCTTTTAAAAGTATTTAGCTTCTAATACGGTGGTTTTTGATAAATCACAGAGCATACTTGCCACGTTCATACCTACACCAAAAGCACTTAACACGGTTAAACCATCCTTTAGGCTATTGGTAACTTCATGGCTTTCACAAATTGCTAGAGCTAAAGATGCTGAAGAGGTATTACCTGTATTTTGAGCTACAAAAGGGATCTTCTCTTGCGGAACATCCATACTCAAGGCAACCGCCTTTAATATAGTTTTATTAGCTTGATGTAATAAAAATAAAGCTACATCATCTTTAGTTAAATTTGCTAAAGAAAGTAAGTCATTTACATTTGGGATCACGTTGTCAATTGCATAGGATGCAATTGCTGTACCTTCAATTTGAATACCTTTAGTTTGATATGGCAAAAGTGCTGACTCATCAACTAAACCTAGAGCAACAGCCTTTTTTAATCTCTCAACTCTATCTGAATGCTTGGTATCATGAATTACCTTATGTAAATTTCCATGAGCTTGAACATTAAAATAAATAGGTGCACAGTTTTCTTGTTTTTCTAATAAAACAACACCAGCTCCATCACCAAACAATGCTGCATTAGCTTTTTGATCACTATCTTCAATGTCTTTTACTTTACAGTAGGTATCACCAAAACACACTAAAACACGTTTTGCTACACCTGCATTGATTAAGCAAGCACCTTCAAAAATTCCATGAACGCTACCGGCGCAACCATTAGTAATATTATTAAGATAACAATTTGCACTTAAACCTAATTTGTCTTGCATTACAAATACAGATGCAGGAGCTACAGAATCATTTGTTTGTGTTACAAAGATAAGAGCATCAATGCTGTCTTTATCTATATTACATTTTGATATTACATCTTTAGCTATTTCTACGCACATGTCTGCAGTTGTCATGGTAAGAGGAACTTCTCTTACATTCTCAAAACCTAGAGTTTTGACAAGTCTTGCTGCATGCTTTTCATCTAAAAAAGACTGACAGGTTTTAGCTACATTATGAAGAGTTTTACCAGAACATGCGGCAATAGCTCTAATATATACATTATTAAATTGTGCTCTCATATACTATTCCGCTGATTAAATTGACACCAATACACCTTTGTATCGACTTAATTTGATTTTGCTTTACTACTTAGACTGAAGAATGGGATTTTGATCAAATTTAAAACGGCTTAGCCGTGATTTAATCTTTGCAAAATTAAATCTACCATTTGACCTATATTTTTTAATTTTCTTAAATCCTCAATAGAGAATTTAATGTTAAAGGTTTGCATTACAGCAACGATAATATTTACAAATTCTAGACTATCCCAATCTTGAATATCACTAGCCTTACTTTCATCGGTAAGACAAATTGTTTCATCATCAAAGACATCTTGAAAGACTTCATTTAATTTTGTAAATACTTCTTCTCTATTCATGTAAACCTCTAATTTACTTGTATGTGTTTATTTTTATCTATATATGTTTTTTCTTGTAAAGATAAAGACCAAACAGAATTTCCTTTATCATCAATTGATAATTTTGTAAATCCAAAGTCTTGATATAAGGCTTTGACCATACCATTCTTTTCACTTGGATAATAATAGCCAAGAACTTCTGTTAATGCTAAAGAATTAGCCTTTTTGACAATCTCATCGAGCATTGCATATTCCATATCTCGTTTTAGAACTCGACAGCTCATTAAAAATAGCTCAATATGTAATTTCTTTTGCTCAATTCGACCTATGAAGATACTTACAATACCATTATCTCCAAATTTATCTTCAAGTCTGCCATACAAAGTTATATATGAAGAGTCTAAAGCGATTTGTTCAATCTCTTCTTTGGTGTAGCGTTTGGTAGTTAAATTAAACTGATTTGATTTGTTAGTAAGCTGCGCAATTCTATCAATATACAAAGGATCGAATGGCTTTATTGTTGCCTTCATATTTAAAGAATCAAGATAATCAGCATAATTTAAGAAGGTCTTCTGAAAATTAGTTCTTTTTACATTTTCTTGATACATCTCGTTACGTTTCAAATCGTCTTTTGAAAGTTGTACCGTTTCAAAAAAACCAGATCTATCAATTAACTCTATGGACTTGGCAATATCAGAAATCTCAGGTGCACTTACATTATTAAACTGACTTGTAACAATGTTTCTTTCAGCTGGATTATCATCTACAAAAACAAGACTTTCTGGTAATACGTTTAACTCTTTGGCAATCTCTTTAAAGTTAAGATCTTTACTATTCCAATTTGCTTTTATACAAATAAAGTCCTCAGGTTTTAAAACACCTTCAGGATGATTTAAACCAGCAAGTGCATTTTGCTCATCATTTTTTGAATCTACATTGAGTAACACACCAAGATCTTTGTGAAGCTTAATATACTTTTGAAAATCAAAGAAAGCTTGACCTTCAGACTCTTCTTTACCAATGCAAATACCATTTACACCATCGTCACCTACAACACCTCCCCACAAGGTATTATCTAAATCAAGCACTAAGCCTTTTTTATTCTTACCATAAATGGACTTGATAACATTGGCCACATTAAAAGACAAATAAGGGATAGCAGGTACTGCCAAGGCATATTTATACATATACCAATAAAAAGGATCAGACCACTTCTTTAAACCATAATCAGAGGAGATGTAATCTAAATCAATTAAATACAAATCGTCTCTTGTAGCTGCAATTTTAGATAACTCTAGATTAAGCCTATTTATAAAATTCACTCTTCCATGAACATCATAATTGTCTTTATTACCTAGCAATCTAAAAAAAGGCTTTTCAAAGTTGTTTTGTAAAATTGGTACAGCAAATTTTGCTTTAAGACTATCGTAAATGGTTTTAAATTTTGAGATTTCACTGTCAAGTAAACTATCAACTGTTGCTGTATCGTCTTTTATACTTGGATAGGTTGTTATATTGTGATTAGAGGTACAAATATAAACTAAATCAGGTTTGAAGTTTGTAAGAGTTTCATTATCAAAAACAGCATCTTCGTAATAATGGTTATATTCAGACTCAAAAAACTCTGCTTCAATTCCATAATTTAGCAAAAATAAATCAAGGATCTGAACAATTGCTGTAGTGGTACTACCACCTAAAACAGCAATTTTTACCTTTATTCTATTTTGGTTATCAGCCAATAAAGTGCGCTTTAAAGATTTCTTCTTTTTAAGTAAGAAATCTGCATCAAAAGGATATTCAAATTCTTTCATATGGTATCTTGCTTATAGCTTATAAAGTTCTCTTTCAAGTTCACTAAGTGGGGAACCACCAAATTTTGCAAAAATAGCTCGCTTTATTCTTGAGAATAAACTGTAATCTTTTCTTAATGGTACTAGATATTCTAGATACGATTTTTCTGTATCATAGTATACGTAACCATGATCACCAGGATAAACTTTTGGAGTCATATAATCAGGTCCAAAATAGCGTTCTAAAATATTTTTGTATCCTATAGGAATAGGCAATTTGTAACCACAAAAATCAACATACAAAGTATCTGAAAAATCACTCTTTGAAAAAATATATTCTTTGTTATCACAAAGACCTAGCGCAAGAGAACCTAATAAGGAATTATCATTTATGCTATATTTTCGAAACAAATTTTCAAATTCATTAAATTTTGAAACATAATCTGATTCATCTTTAATTAAAGACTTAGCTATTTTTCTTCTTTGTAATAGCATTTTAATAATTCTAGGATTTAATGAAAGAATATGAGCATAGGTATAATATGACTTTACAGCTTTTCCAAGTTTAGTTGCATTATCAAATAATTCTTTTCTTTCATTTTCATTATTAGGTACAGCATCTAATGGGAATATATCAATAAAAATTCCCTGATTGATATCTGTAAATAACCAACTTTTAAAGATTGCTGTAGTATTAGAGTTTCTTATTTTTGCATGGATGCCTGCATACTTAGGATCATTATTAATAATTTGAAAATAATAAGGCTCTGAAAATTCAACCTTACTTACCTCAACCAATTTATCGTAATCATCTCTAAACATTACGAGATCTACATCGTCATCCCATGGTATGAAGCCCTTATGCCTTATGGCACCTAATAGGGATCCTCCATCAAGCCAATACTTTAGGTTATATTTTTTGCAAACCTCATCTAACTTAAAAAGAAGATCAAGCTCAGTATTCCAAATTTTTTTTCGTTTTTTTGAAACTTCAAAGCCGTCAATATTTTCAGGCTCAAAATTTATATACTGATTCATGCTTATTACTCCTTATCAATCTCTAACAAAGATTCAATAAAGGTGCTCATTACAGATTTATTGCCTATTGAAACTCTCAAACAATCACCTAATTTGCCCACCTTGTTATATGACTTGATTAAGATTTTCTTTTTTTCTTTTAATTTTTGAACAACTTGCAAAGCATCTGTTTTTGGTTTTATGAATAAAAAATTACCTTCTTTTGCATTGTATTCATAGTTATATTGATCAAGTTTTTCTAAAAGATAATTTTTACCTTCTCTAAAATCATCAATAAGAGAATTTACTAAACTTGGATGCTGGATAATATTCTTTGCCATTAGCATGCCAAAAAAATTGATGTTATGAGGGGTACATAACTTTTGCACAATTGATATACACTCTTTTTGCCCCACTACATATCCTAAGCGACAACCTGCAAGAGAAAATAACTTAGAAAATGTTCTTGTGACAAGCACATAAGGATTATTTACAGCATATTCAATAAACGATTTTTCATAAAAATAAAAATACGCTTCATCAATTAGAACTGTTACTTCACATTCTTTTGCTTTTTGAATAATTGCTTTAATAAAATCTTCTGAATAAACATCACCTACAGGATTATTTGGATTTAAAAGAATTAATAAGTCTATATCCTTATTAATAGCATTTAATATCTTTTCTACATTAAAGCTAAGATCTTCTTCATAAGTTAAGCAGATGTGTTGTCTCCCGTACATTTTTGAATAGACATCATACATAGCATAACTTGGAGAAACCGAAACAATCTTTCCGTTTTCTTTAGTATAAGCCTCAATTACATAGCGAATAGCTTCAGCCGATCCATTGGTAAGACAAATTTGATCGATATTTACTCCGATATAATCAGACAGAATTTTTGTAAATTCCAATTGTTCAGGGTATTTTGCCACTAGCTCAGGAGTAATAGACTTGCACACATTTGCAATAAAATCATTTGGCAATCCTGTAGGATTTTCATTTAAATCAAGTCTTAGATATCCATCTCTACTATTTTGGTCAAAGATTCTATTTAAATTAACCAAATTTTTATTTACATAGTACATAACAATATTTCTTACAAACTATTCTTTAATAACAAGTTCAACTGGTAAATGGCTATTAGCCTTATCCTGCAATACTTTATAGTTTGCAAGGATCTTCTCTTTTATCTTTGATGAGGAAACACCTTCTCCATATGGGAAGTAAACCACTGATACTTTATGACCATCCTCATTTGGACTTAACTTTTCAAGGTAATCATATTTACCAGCCCAATCATCACCTACTACAAAGATATCAAAGTGTAACTTTTTTACCTTTTCAGTATGATCTAGCTCTCTTTGGGGGATTACAATGTCAGGACCTTTAATTGCTTTTAATAGAGCGATTCTTTCTTCAAATGGAACAATTGGAATAGATTTGTAGGAAGCAACTAGCTCATCAGTATTTACACCTACAATAAGAATGTCACCAAGAGAACGAGCGTACTCAAGCATTTTTAAATGGTTAACATGCAACATGTCAAAAGTGCCTGAGGTATAAACTACGGTTTTATTTCCTATCATTTACTCTTCTCCTGACATTAACCAATAATATGCATTGGTTTCAGTTCTTTTCCAGCCCATTTCTTTTGACAATAAGTAATCTTTGGTATGAATATTTCTTAAATATTTATATTTAGCAAAAACTGACTCATACTCAGGAATGGTTCTATAAATAGCGTTATAGTTTGATTCTAATGATTCTGAATAAAATTCTTTTAGGGTAAGTCTTGTATCTGAGGTACTAACTGATTCTTGTATGTAGATCAAAGCATCTTTTGAGATTACTTTTTCTAGAGCTAAGAATACATTATTTAATAAGTCATCATTGATGTACATACATACACCAGTTACCAATACTAAATCGTAATCATTTCTTAATTTTGAGTTATCAATGTCAGTTGCTGACATCTGATAAAATGATAGTAAGGAATTATCTTTAAAATCTTTCTTGCACCTTTTAATAAAGTCCTCAGTTAAATCGATTCCTGTATATGTGTTTACATATTCTGGGAATAAATTTTTTGCCCAACGCCCCATACCACAACCAACATCTAGTATGTTGAACTTCTTTTTAGGAAGAATTGATTTTAATAAGTCTAACTCTTTTTGATTTCTTAAAATATTTATATCCTTTTGTAAATCTGTTCCTAATAGTACGGAATTTATAGATTCAACTTTTGCTCTTTTAGTCCAAAATGACTTAACATTATTTACATCTATATCAGTTTTTTGACCATAGACTCGAGTATTATTAATTTGTTCTATTTCTTGGTCTTTTTCTATAATTTTATTCATTATCTCTTACCTGCGATTTAATTATCATTGTAAGGAAATTATTCCGTATATACTGATTTTCGGCATAATTAGAAGTTTATTTAGCATACAGATTCAAAAACATGAGTTATGACAATGTAAAAATACAACTTTCTACACTCAATTATTTAACCAAACATCTGTTTTAAACCTAGCTCTAGTCCACTCAAATCATTTTGCTCCGCCATATTTGAAATTAAGCTACCACATCCTACAAGTTTATCCCACGGAATATTTGCTTGCTCGAGTAGGTACTTTGAATATTGAAATTCCGTGTACTGATTTGGAAACTTAAGATAGGTTTTCTCAGGATTAACCTCTCCAAATGAGTGTTTAACCTCAGCATGAGGCATAACCGTAAGAAAACCAAGATAATAAAGCAGTACTACACCTTCATCATAACTTAATTGTGTTGAAGGTCCACCTTTACCTATAGCTACGCTGTCTTCTAAATACAATGGATTTTTCTTTATGATGGTATCAACTAATTTTTCACTTACTTCCTTTGGCATTAGTTTTAGGCAGGTGTATAAAATATGATTTCCATAATCGCGACTTACACTCTGAGCATAGTCAGGATCATTACCAAAGTTATCTTCTAAGTCTTGTAAAAACTTAAAGACACTACTAGGTTTAATTACTTTTTGATTTGCGTTATTTGAAAAGCTGTAACCTTCAAAACGAGAGATGATAATGTCTAGTAGTTCATCTATTGATGACTTACATAGTGTAGGTTCAACTGTTTCTTTGACTACTTGTAAAACTTCATCTTTAGTAAAGCCTGCAGCCTCATTTAAAACTAAATCAGTGTCTTTGGTATCTACATTGAGTATGCTTTTAAAAGTACTTACTGAAAAGATCTTTTTAATAACACCTTCA
>Ga0256404_1009129_pt1 | contig 14408 bp, 9 predicted proteins | sample RumenRJG_01DNA_FD_185990 | JGI IMG/M metagenome (GOLD analysis project Ga0256404, IMG submission 185990) | Bovine rumen microbial communities from Lethbridge, Alberta, Canada - RJG_01 | ecosystem: Host-associated > Mammals > Digestive system > Stomach > Rumen | place: Canada: Alberta | collected...
TTTAATAGGCTCGTTGAGGAATACAGTCAGGAAACCTTCCAGAACACCAAAGTTGGCCTTCTGTCGGAGCAGTCTCTTGATAGCCCAGTCAAAGCGTATGTATCTGTCTCTCAGTTCTGTCATGGTCGTAACCTCCTTATAATAATTGTATAATAGTATGTGCAAATGTACGATTTTTCTTTTTAACGTCCAAATTTTTTTGGGAAAATCATATTTTTATGGGGAGTATACTTCTATACCCTATTCAACAATAATGCCCACCCTTGGTACGGTAAGTAACCATGGGTGGGCATTATACATCTCCTCTTCATTTAATTTCATTATATTATGGGTTAGGATAATCTTGATTGATTCCTCTGGGGAGAAAATAACCCTTGATGCAATTTGGATTGCAGACACAAATCTGAATATGATTCTTTTCTCTGAATCCTGCATTAGGATATAGTTCCTGTCCTTCCCAAAAATAGATACCACTTCCTAATCAGTCATAATCATTAGTACTGGCTAAGAGTTCTGTTTTACCAGCAATTACCTTTTCTACCACAGATTGGTCACAACCATGAAATCCGATCACAAGATTAGATCGCCTAGAATAAAGAGATTCATCCATATTATCTAAGATGTGAAGCCCAGTTTCCGTTTTTATCCAAAATGCCTGCATCTATAAGAAATTTCAAAGATGCTTCTTTACTAGCTGTTGCAGCCTTTCTTGCAGTCTCTAATCTTTCTTGTCTTTTGCTATCAAATAAATCCATATTCTACCTCCTTGTTTTAAAAGTTGAACATTTCTTTTGCAAAGAAAATGCAAACGAGCGCAATGTAAACTTGCTTACAGATTGCCGAGTGCAGCTTTTCTTCTGCAAAGATACGTTTTTCTTCTGAAAGATGCAAGGAATTATTGGAAAATGTTTGAGAGTGCAGAAGATAACGAGAAAAAGCAAAGAAAATAGACTTTTTGTTGTTACAATCAAAAGAATTATGTACTTTTGCAAAAACAAAAAACCCGGGGTCATCACCAGCATCGAATAATCTGGGAGAGGGCCTTACCGGGACTGCACTGCAAAGGTAAGAATTAAAATGGAATATACCAAAGTTTTTTTCGAAAAAGTTTTCTCTGTAGATAGAATGAAGAAATATTTCTTGCTCTATCCCGAGGATGAAGTAAAGGCAATTAAGCATTATCAATGTAACATAATGCTTTCCGAAGCTATGTACCCATGTCTTTCTGTCTTTGAGGTCGAACTCCGTAATTCCGTAGTTCGGGAACTTGTGGCATTTGCCAAAAGAGAAGATTGGTATGTCTTATTCTCTATAACTCCAGGCTTAATGGAGCTGAATAAATATATAAGCACAGCTAAGAAACAAATTGCTGCACGAGGAGAAGATATAACCACAGCAAAGATTACAGCAGAGTTGACCTGGGGCTTTTGGACATCCCTTTTTAATAGAAACTACGAACGTATCCTTTGGAAAGATTTAAGGAGAGCTTTCCCCTTTATGAAGAAAGCTAATCGGCAAAGAAAGATAGTTGCCAGCTTCTTAAACAAATTCCGTCGCTTGCGCAATAGGATAGATCATAATGAAGCAATTTGTTGGAATCTCGATGAAGTTGAGATGATACACGAAGAAATGATGAATGTTATGGGATGGATGAATAAGGAGGTACCAACTTGGTTGTCTCAGTTTGACAGATTTAGCTCTGTAAGCTTTGATATACGTAAAATTATGGATTGGTAAAGCCATATCTAAAAACATATCTCCATGATTAGAGAGTATCGCTTCTTCTGCAAAGATTATGCCAGTGAGCGCAATGAAAGCTTGCTTTCAAATTGCCGAGTGCAGCTAATCTTCTGAAAAGATACGCTTTTCTTCTGAAAGAAGCAAGGAATTATAGAAAAATGTTTGAGAGTAAGGGAGATAAAAAGAAAAAGGTGTATCCTCGCTTGCCCGATGTATGGGCAAGGAGGATACACCTTATTATATATTATTTCAATCGAAACATGACGGGAATTTCTACGGAGCCGGCAACCACCTTGCCTTCCCCATCAGGAACAAAGCGAGGCATCAGCTTAACTAATCTCAAAGCCTCTTTGTCGAACAGAGGGTCATCGCTTGTCTTCACCGCTCCTGAAGGTGAGACTACTGTTCCTGAGGCATCCAAGGCTACTGTTGCAGTAACTGTTGCTGATGCCGAGGGTGAGCCATTCACCGTAAGTCAGGAAGATGCACCTTATATTTATATAGTCATTCTGGCTGTTTGCTAAAAGCCTTATATCTTACTTAACTACTTTTTTACCATTAATAATATAAACTCCACAGCCAAGAGCATTCAAGTTTTCCCCAGCATATCTACCATCTATAGTAAATATCTTTTTACTTGCAGAAGTAGTATTAGGCATCAACATGTTGTGTATACCAGAGATAATATTTTCTGTACTACCGCCCATGAAATCGAAATCGATGGTACCGTCAGCATTTTGAACAATGTTGGTAATAGACTTACCCATCAACTTACTTCCATCAGCTTTAGCATTATAGACCATGGCAAATGGTTCTGATGTATCGGTCAAGCTATTATTTCCATCTGCAGGATACAAATCAGTACGCTCATCATCTTTAATCGAATTATCTGCATGGAATATGGTACAACGCTGGTGATCATTGTCGTATTTAGCATACTCTTCACCATACGTAGCACTATAGTTTACATTTGTATTTACATGATTCATCTCCCAAATAATTGGGTCAAAATCCACATGCGTTATCATTAATCCACTACCAGGCAAAGCTTGATCCCATTTATCTTGCTGCTGACGATTCTCTAACAGATAATACTCGTTCTTATTAGCTTCATTATAAATGATGAAAGTCTGACCATATTGACCAGAAGGACGCATACCTTTTACTGTTGTAGGTTTATCCAACACATAAGGCTCTAACCAACCAGCATAAAATCTTTCGTATGCAGTATAGTTGGCCGGATTATAACCACGTCCATTTCCATTATACGAGCCCGTATCCATAATATCCCAACTTCCCATACCATAATTACCACTGTAATTTACATCATACATATCTGCAAATCCCAGACAATGGGAGAATTCATGGCAAATCGTACCTATTCCATCAGGAAATTCTTTCAACTGATAAGTACCTGTGAAATTGTTTCTAATGATAGTGACAGACTGCTCACTACCGCAAGCATAAGTATCTACTTTAACATCACCGAAAGTCAACTGACTTCCCCATTCAGTATATTGTAGTTGATACTCATGGGGCCAAACAGTATCTTCGTCACCACCTGCAGCCTCACCTTGACCAGCATATAAGACAAAGACCTGATCAACTTCTCCATCTCCATCCCAATCATAGTCAGCAAAGTTTACACCAAATTTCTCACTAGCCTGCATACAAGCTTGCGCTACCATGGTGCCAGGTTTGCTATCGTTGCTACCATCCTTGGTATGTGCCCCATAATAAGCATAATCATTAGGTAATTTTACTGGACCTACAACATCAAAATCCAGCTCAAACTGTCCGTTACTTTGAGCAAGGAAATAATCTTTTACACTACCTACATGCCCATAAGGAGTAGTAAAGCCTGTTTGATTAGCTAAGTTCTGATAGTATTCAAGATTATGACTAGTCTTAAACTTTTTGTTTTTAAACTCAGCAAGAATAATCAATCCTTTTTTCTTACCAAGATAAGGGATATGATCAGGATTACCTAAGCTAGCACGAGAAGTACTATTCTTTTGTCTTCTCCTTGTACGCGCCTTAGCTACTACATCTCTTCCCTTCTCTGAAAAAGGAGTAAATTCTTTTAACTCAATGTTACGGAAGGAATGAGCATCAGGATCAACAATATAGTAATCGCCATTCTCTCCCTGCCAATAACTTTTGAATTCGTCACCCTTCAGTTCTGCAAGAACAAATGTTCCGTCCTTCAACTTTATAGGTTTCTTGGTTCCTTTTTTAGCAGGAATGGCAAAAGCCACCATACCTAAGGAAAAGAAACAAGAAAGCAATAGTAATCTTTTCATTAGCATATTAAAATCCTTAATAAAAAAAACAAAAAGGCTCCAGCTGGATTTTCCAACTGGAGTCAATTTAATTATGATGTTGGAAACATGCATATCCCAACATTATTATTTGAGAGAGAATATAGGCTTAATTGTCTTCTGCAAGAAAGGAAGAACAGTCTTCTTACTATTCTTAGCTTTCTTTACAGCCTTGAATGCTCTAGCCTTGTTAGCTTTTGCACCAGCTTCACCAGTAAGCTTCAAGGTATTCAACTCCATGCTAAAAGCTCCCTGCTCTACATGATAAGCCAAGTAGAAACTGAATGTACCATCAGCATACTTGCTATCAAAACCCTTGCCTGCTTCTACAGCACCCAAGGTTACCAAGTCGGTAGCATAAATTGTACCATACTGCTTATCAGCTTCACCTGTCTCACAGTGGTCAACTACAATAGTACCATTGTCATCCATGGTAAAGATCAAGCCCTCGTTTGCTTCGCTGTTTGCCCATGGAGCAACCTTATAGCGAGAAGGATTCTTTGTATCCTGATAAAGAACTACTTCATCCTGACCTTCATAGAAAGAACTTCCATCTTCATTGTAAGACTTTGCACCGTATGTATAAATACCAGTGTAGAGAGCCTTCCAGGTGTCTTTCTTCGCATCACCTGTGGTGTACTTGAAAGAAACGGTCTTGTAATCCTGAGCTTCACCCTTATAGAAAGATACAACTACCAAAGTATAGTCACCAGCCTCCATTTCAGAAGCATCGAATCTAACTTCACCGCTTTCCTTTACTTCCTGAACATTCTGATAAGAACCATCCTTAATTGCATTAAAGATTTCCTGGGTCAACTCGCCAGGAACCAAGGCTACATTAGCTGAAGTTACATCAGCACCCAAGGTAACGTTAGCAAGAACTGAGGTCTTATTCTTTGGATCAACAAACTTTCCTGCATACGCAATATCGCAAGTTACATCCTTACGGTCATATCCATCAAGATAGATATATTCATAACCATTTGCAAAGACACCCTTACTGATAAAATATACCAAAGGCAATGTTATGATACCCTTTTCCTCATCAAAAGAACCATATATTTTCTGTGTATTCTCCTTACCCAAAGAAGCAAGATATGCATCCATGTCAGCAACCATTACATCCTCATCATATTTTGAATGATGATAACCGGTAGACTGAACTGGTGTTGAAACAATACCTGTATTCTTGTCATAGTTCATTACCAAAGAGGTACCAGCCATGCACTGGTCAATACGGAACTGATATTCATTTGTATCAATTGTATTGTGACGTACATAGAACTTCAGACCAGCATCATCACCTTGCCAGAACAGAGACATTTTAAATATTGCAGTACCAGCAGAGTTGAATGGAGCCCAATCAGACCACTGTGTGGCACCAGCCTTGAATGTAAAAGTACCGTAGCCATATTCTGTTGAGTAGCTATCATCTGCAATAGAGAGAGTCATCTTCTCATATTTACCAAAAGTAATCTTGCTAGGATCGTATGAGATAGCAACTTTTGCAGTTTTCTCACCAGCCTTGAATTCTACATTAGATGGAACAGTAAAGATGCTTCCTGCTTCCTGCTCTGCTTTCAAAGGAACAGAAATTGCCTCATCTGCATTAACACGTGAAATAGGAACCTCAAAGGTTGTTGCCTTGGTGGAAATCTCCATGATGCTGTCCAACTCGCTGCTGAAATATACCTGATTTCCAGTAACGGTAGCCCAATCATAGTCATCGCTTGAGCATGCTGTCATAAACAATGACAGCATGGCGATGAGTGACAAATATATTTTATTCAATTTCATAATTGTTCGATTTTAGAAACGTTATGTATTGTATCTCTACTTGGTCTTTGGAGCACCATATTTACCTTCTGGTGATGGACACTCTACTGTCTTTGTTGGATCAGGATTGTTCTTACCCTCCAAAGCAACATTTGACTGAACCTCAGTTGTTGGAATAACAAAGTTCCAGTTTGGCTTGATTCCCTCGCAGTTCAATTTCAAGATATCTGCAGTACAGTTAGTACCAGCATAGTTCTGCATAGTACCTACCTTCAGACGCTTTGCAATTGGGAATGCATTACCCTCACCCCAGAACTCAATGCGCATCTGGTTGAGAGCCTCAATCTGGAAGTCACGCAAATCCTGAGCCTTTGAATTGAAGTTAGGATCGCGATAGGTCTGCATGAAACTTGTAAGAATAGCCTTACCTGCTTCCACACTCTCGGAAGCTGCTGTAGCGATGGCATTGATGAAGTACATCTCCTCAACACGCATAACCGGTACATCTACAGCTGCACCTACCTTGAAGTCCTCCCAGTTTCCACTAGCGCAACGGAACTTCAATGAAGCGTATGCTGGCAACTCATCCTCAATGAATTCCTTGTCACGGCAAGTCTGATATTCATAGTAGTTGTACTTCTCCGGATCCAGGAATACATGCTTACGGAAGTCTGAAGTACCAATCTTGTCATACAAAGACTTATCAATCATAGGCTTGGTCAAAGTTGAGTAGCCCCAACCGTCCTCATTAGACACCCAACCTATCAAGTTGCAGAGGTTACCCATATTCTCGGCAGAATAAGTGAGATACCACATCCAAGAGTTGCAAGCCTTTGTGAAACCAGACTTAGGATCAGTCCACTCAGTCTCACTCATTGGCTGAGCCTTTGATGTTTCAATAGCCAGGCGGGCATATTTAGCAGCATTTGCATAATCCTCATCCCACATGTAAACCTTTGCCTTGAGACCATATACTACTGCCAAAGAAGGAACCTGCTTGGTCTTAGGAGTAAAGTTCTTCAGGCAACTCTCAGCCTTATCAAGATCAGAGAGGATGAAAGCAATCATCTCATCATGTGGAACACGTGGATTGTTCTTTGCCTCATCAGGAGTTGTTGTTTCCAGCACGAAAGGAACTGTCAAGCCCTTAACTGCAGATACATCTGTATATTTGTTCTCTATAGGCTCGTAGAATGCAGTCAGCATAAAGTAGTCAAATGCACGGCATGCATAAGCAATACCAGCATAACCCTTCTGTGCATCAGTTGCATTTGGATCCTCGATATTAACGGTAGAGATAATATCATTTGCCGACTTGATGAACTTATATAAAGTAAACCAAGGCAAGTATGATTCTGCTGAATTTGGACCAACATTGTAACTCAAAGTGTTAAATCCTAAATACCAGTCGTAACCTACGTTGTCACCGCCAGGATACATATCACCCATAAGTTCTGTTTGCGCAATCATAAACATAGGGTATGCCATATCAATCTCCTCTACCTGTGATCCGTAAACCAGGTAGCCCTGACTCATCTGAGAAGGAATACCATTTACGGAACCCTCCAAAGCACTTGCAGACTGACTGATTTGCGTAGAAGTAGCAACACTCTCCTTTGGGAAAGTCTCATCAATACAGCTAGTGAGACCCAAAACTGCAGTCAGCGCTAAAGCTGAATATATTTTATTAATTTTCTTCATTTTTCTCTAATCTAAAAGTTTAGAATGTAACTGTTGCACCTACAGAGATTGTTCTCATTGGTGAATAATAAGAAGCGTTGGTTGCGCCAGAATAAGTCTGACGTGGGTCAAATCCCTTACGCTTAGAGAAGTAGGCTACGTTCTCGCATGCCATATACACACGCAAAGTTTCTAATGAGATTGCACGTGCTACGCTTGATGGCAATGTGTAGCCCAAATTGATATTCTCAATATTCAAATAGCTAGCATCTGTCAAGAAACGTGTAGAACCTGCTCCACCATACAATTCACCGTATTGGAATCTAGGAATATTGCTCTCTGTATTGGTTTCAGACCAAGACTTGTACAAATCCTTATGGAAGTTGTATCCATTGTGGCTTGAGCTTGGTGAAGACATGAAAGTAGCGTATGTACCATCATATCCCTTACCACCAATCTGGAACGAGCAGTTGATAGAGAAATCAAATCCGTAAGCACGAACTGTAGTACCGAATCCACCATAGAACTTAGGGATTGTTGTCTCATTAGTCATATAGTAATCAGCCTCACTGTTCACGTTGGTTGTTGTACGACCTGTAACCTTCTTGTGGGTAACACCCTTATAGGAAGCATCAACAACATTACCATCTGCATCATACAAGATATCTGCACCATTTGCATCCTTCTCATATTCATTCTTATACCAAAGTGACTCACCGGTCTTAGGATCAACACCAGCAAATTCCTTTAAACGCCATGAATACATGGAAGCATCTTCTGTAACGAAGAAACTACCATTTGTATAACCATAGTAAGGCTTACCATCTGCATCATAGATAGTAGATGTCTTCTTGTCTGGGTGAATCATGGTGATACGGTTCTTCAATGAAGCAATATTGAAGTTAACGTCCCATGTTACGTTTCTTGTACGAACAGCATTGTAATTCAATGTCAACTCGAAACCAGTATTATACAAGTCACCCACATTGTCGTAGTAGCTGCTGTAACCCAAAGATGGAGCAACGGCAAAACTGAACAACATATCTGTAGTCTTACGATAGTAGTACTCCAAAGAACCACTGAGCTTGTTCTTGAACAAAGAGAACTCAACACCAGTATTGAAGTTGGTATTCTTCTCCCAAGTGATATCTTCTGTACCCTTTGAGTAGAAAGAAGTACCAATATTGCCATCAGAGTTGGTAATCTGGTAAACATCTACATAACGGTAAGAACCGATATTATCATTACCCTGCTGACCAATAGAAACCTTATACTTCAATTCGTCAACAACCGGAGCCTTAAACCACTTCTCCTTATTGATGAGCCAAGCTCCACCTACAGACCAGAATGTACCCCAACGATGATCCTTGGCGAAACGTGAAGAAGCATCGGTACGGAGAGATGCAGATGCGAAATAACGGTTGTCATAATCATACTGCAAACGACCGAAGAAACCTTCGTTGTTATAACGTGTCTGATAAGATGATGCATTCTTGCCATCAACTACAGCGCCATCAAGTTCTGTATTTTCATCTGAGAACATCTTTGACTTAGAAGCACCGAGTTCACAGTAGCGTCTATCATAATACTCATGACCAAGTAAAGCTGTTACATTATGTACCTTTGCAATAGTAGTAGTATAGTTCAACAACTGCTGCAAGTTATAGTCATAACTACGCCCATGAGACATAGAAACCAGACCACCAGTAGAGTCAAACTGACCATAGTATCCATTTTGTACGCTGTTACCACGAGTTTCATCAAGATTGTAAGTACCATTAATGGTCAGCTTCAAGCCTGGCAGGAATTCAATATCCATGAAACCATTAGCAGAAGCTGCATTACCCTGGCTGTTACGAGTATTCAACAAGACATCCTGTATAGGGCAGGCATTTGTCAGGAATGGACGTGGAAGACCTGCGTTTGTACCATCTCCATAGTCGCGCATGGTAATACCATTAGAATCAACCTTAGGAGTACCATCAGCATTACGGATAAAGAGCGGATAGATTGGTGCAATCTGAGAAGTACAAGCCCAGATATTACCAGTACTTGAAGAATTTCCATTGTCTGACAATGAATTACTGCTGTAATGAGAGAAAGACAAGTTTGCACCCACCTTCAACCATTTCTTTGCCTGGTAATCTGCACGCATACGTCCAGAAAGACGTCTCATATTAGACTTATATGTGATACCCTCATTGTCAAGGTAACCCAAAGAAGCATAGAAGTTAGACTTCTCATTAGCTGCATTGATAGAGAGGTTATACTCCTGGCGCTTACCAATACGAGTACCTTCATCCTCCCAATCATCAGGAGTAATCCAATAATCCTGCCCCTTATAGTTTACAAGGCGACCCAATGTTGCATTAGGATTCATACGGCCATTTGAGCCAACAAGAACCTGACCATCAGGCACAGTCCAGATATTATAACCAAGACCACCTGATGTTACTTCACCAAGAAGAGCAGCATTAGCAGCCTTCCAGGCAGCATCAGCATCCATGCCATTGCTCATATAATTATTCTTCAATGCAGCATACTGCATCTCGTAGTACTCAGCAGGGTCTGTGATAACGTCATAATGCTGCAAAGCACGGCTATTCCAACCATACTTAGCATCAAAAGTGATTTTTGCATCGCCAGCCTTCTTAGCCTTTTTGGTAGTAATCATGATGACACCATTAGCACCACGAGCACCATAAAGAGCATTAGATGCTGCATCCTTCAATACTGTCATAGACTCAACATCACTAGGGTTAAGATTGCTCAAATCACCGCTATATGGAGCACCATCAACGATAATCAAAGCATCGTTACCTGCGTTCAAAGAACTAAAACCACGGATACGGATAGTAGAAGTTGAACCTGGAGCACCGTTAGAAGAAGTCAACTGTACACCAGGAACAGCACCAGCCAATGCATTAGTAACACTAGATACCTGAGATTTAGAGAGTTCCTCTGAACCTACTACTGTAGCTGAACCTGTAAATGCTGATTTCTTAGCTGTACCGAAGGCAACAACCATCACTTCGTCAAGTGATTTGCTATCAGTATCCAATACAATCTTCATGTTCTTTGCGGCCTTGACGGTCTTGGTGACCATGCCGATGTACGATACCTCCAACTTCGCGTTGGCTGATACGTTCAGTGAGAAGTTACCATCGATGTTGGTAACAGTACCGGTATTGGTGCCTACCACCTTGATGCTGGCGCCGATAACTGGCGAGCCATCTTCGGAAGAGGTGACCGTTCCGGAAACTTGAGTTTGTGCCAAAGCCATTCCTATGCTAAGGAACAGGCAGGCGATAAACGTCATGAGTCTTTTTTCCATAAATCTCTCTCTCTTTTTAAAAATGAATGTATAAAGTTTATTCTTTTCTCATATCTTTGTATCCACCTCGTGCCCCGAGGTGGAAAAAACGATGTGCTAATCGGGAAGTTAAGGGAGTTAAGGAGTTAAGGGAGTTAAGACAACAGCTTTTGTGGACTTGAAAACACTGAGTCCACTTGAAAAAGTCAATTTTACGAAAACCTACTCTTGAGTATCAATAAGTTACAAAGACAAAAAATGTGATTTTCGACTTTTTCAAGTGGACTCAGTAATCATTCCCTCCAAGGCTGTTGTCCCTTAACTTCCCTAACGACCGGAGGAAACGATCACTTCCTTTAACTCCGCTAACTTCTGAAGCGGTAAAAGTTGAGTGACAAAAGATAAACCCTAAAAGATTTTATAGTATGGTATATTTTAAGTTAGAATTTGGCTTTCACCTGCCAGGTAGAAAGAATCGTGCAGAGAACAAAACTAATACCAAAGCACAGCCTGCTTGGGACTTCATCAGTAAGGAGGTAGAGAGCGCCGAGGCACGAAAGTGCTACAAGACCGCAGCCAACTATCGCACCGCAGCCAACTCGCTGACCCTTTTCTGGCAAAGAGACGACTGGACAATGGCAGACATTTTGCCGCAAGAAATGGAACGTTATCAGCGATGGCTCATAGACCGGGGATTGTGCATGAACACCATTTCGTGTTACATGCGTTCCTTACGTACATTATATAATAGAGGTGTAGCCTTGCAGATGACTGCCGACACGCAACCTTTCCGCAAAGTGTTCACTGGGAAGGAACATACTCGCAAGCGCAGTGCACAAGAAGAGGACATCCTGCGGCTGAGCCACCTCAATCTCGAAGACAAGCCATCGCTTGCTTTTGCCCGCGACATATTCCTCTTCAGTTTTTATGCCATGGGAATGCCCTTCGTAGATATTGCCTATCTGCGAAAGGAACAAATCAGAGACGGAAGATTTCACTATGCCCGCCACAAAACGGGTCAGGAGATAGTGGTGGCGATAGAACCATGTATGAGCGAAATCATCAGAAAGTATGAGCCTTACTGCAATACTCCGTATGTATTCCCCATCATCAATACTCCTGATGCAGCGTTGGCACATGGGCAATACCAAAGCCAACTTCGCCGCTACAACTACAACCTGTCGTGCCTGTCGAAGCGCATCTCTGCCAGCCAGCCCCTTTCCTCCTATGTGGTGAGACACACTTGGGCGAGTATTGCCTATCAGCACGACCTCGATGTACGACTTATCTCCAAGGCTTTGGGACACACCAGCACCTCCACCACCATGATCTACATAAAGAGCCTCTTCGACCCACAACTTGCCGATGCCAACCATCAACTCCTGAAAACGTTTGAACTGTACGGCTGAAATTACCCAATACGCCCTGAAGGGCGTGTGGGGCAAAACTTGCGAAACTTGAGCAGTATATATAAATGTTTGTCACCCCATGGGCACGGCAGCAGAGTAGCTTTCTCTGAGCGCATCTGACGTTTGTGGGAGCGAAACAGAAAATCGTGGGAGCGAAAGCGGGAAACGTCATTGCTCATCAAAGGGCACTTTTGTGCTCCTTGCTGGGCACTATTGTGCCACAAGTAGGCATTTTGTCTATATCCGTTTTAAAAAAGAATCAATGACGCAAATACCCTTCACCCTTCATCTTTCCCTTGAAATTCCCTGTGTTTATCGGGGTTCCAGAGGGTGAAGGGAGCAAGTCAACCCTTCATCACCCTTCATCACCCTTCATAATTTTCAAAAATTTCTTGCAGATATGAAGATAAAGTCGTAACTTTGCGTTATAGATTTTAAAACTGATGGTTATGAAGTACTTAGACCCTAAGGCAGACCTTACGTTCAAGAAGATATTCGGCAATCATCCTGCAAGACTGATTAGCCTTCTGAACGCCCTGTTGCCACTCAGCGACGAGGAGCAGATACACGAGATAGAGTATTTGCCAACAGAACTTGTGCCCCAGCTCGAAGGGGGCAAGAACACCATCGTGGATGTACTCTGCACAGATTCTAAAGGCAGAAAGTTCTGCGTGGAGATGCAGATGGAATGGTCAGACGCATTTCAGCAGCGAGTACTTTTCAATGCATCCAAGCTCTATGTGAGTCAGGCTAAAAAGGGAGGAAAATACAGCGAACTGCAACCCGTATATTCTCTGAATCTTGTGAATGATATCTTCGCACATGACACTCCGGATTTCATCCACAACTATCGTATCGTGCACGACAAGGACAGCAATAAGGTAATTAAAGGCTTGCATTTTACCTTCATTGAACTCCCTAAGTTCACTCCTCATTCCATTGCCGACAAGCGCATGATGGTCTTGTGGCTCCGTTTCCTCACAGAAATCAATTCCAATACGAAGGAGATTCCTTCCGACCTGCTTAATGACCCAGAGATTGGAAAAGCCGTAGAGGAGTTGGAGATTTCCGGCTTCACAGATGCCGAACTCCGTGCCTACGATAAATTCTGGGATTCCGTAAGTGTTGAAAGAACCCTTTTGGATGACAGATACCAGAAAGGTAAAGAAGAGGGTATGGAAGAAGGAAGAGTAGAAGGTATGAACCTGCGAAGTCTTGAGATTGCTAAGAAGATGCTGGCAAAGGGAATGGATGCAGCGACAGTCATGGATGTGACGGGGCTGACGGCAGAGGAGATGAAACTGCTGAAAGCGAAAGTATAGATTAATGCGCGGAATCATAGAAACCATAGCAAGCATCATAGAAGCCTAAACTGGGGCATAATAGAAGACCTGGACTGGGCATAATAGAAGGCTCGGATTGGTCATTATAGACGACCAAGACTGGTCATAATAGACGACTCAGGCTGGGCTTAATAGAAGCATGAGCACGACTCTATCAGTTGTAAATCGAAATCTGAAAATGGCAAAAAGATGAAGGGTGATGAAGGGTGATGAAGGGTTGACTTGCACCCTTCACCCTCTGGAACCCCGATAAACACAGGGAATTTCAAGGGAAAGATGAAGGGTGAAGGGTATTTGCGTAATCCAATTATGAATAGAAGTTATGAGCCGAGCGAGGCTCATCCCGACATAATAAGTTAAAGAATGCTATCTAAAACCACAGAAACGACAAAATGTGCTTATAAATAATAAGTAAAAATGGTATTTTTAAAGACTTTTGTGAGTTTAATGGTTAAAAATGCAACTTTTTGCAAGAAATATTTGGTGAATAACTAAATTTTATATAATTTTGCAGCCGTTACAATTCAATTGTTAAATATTGTACTATAAAAAGAGAGATTTTATATATAAATTAGCACATCGTTTTTTCCTCCTCGGGGCACGAGGTGGATACAAAGATATGAGAAAAGAATAAACTTTATACATTCATTTTAAAAAAAAGAGAGAGATTTATGGAAAAAAGACTCATGACGTTTATCGCCTGCCTGTTCCTTAGTATAGGAATGGCTTTGGCACAAACTCAAGTTTCCGGAACGGTCACCTCTTCCGAAGATGGCTCGCCAGTTATCGGCGCCAGCATCAAGGTGGTAGGCACCAATACCGGTAC
>Ga0256404_1009132_pt1 | contig 14401 bp, 18 predicted proteins | sample RumenRJG_01DNA_FD_185990 | JGI IMG/M metagenome (GOLD analysis project Ga0256404, IMG submission 185990) | Bovine rumen microbial communities from Lethbridge, Alberta, Canada - RJG_01 | ecosystem: Host-associated > Mammals > Digestive system > Stomach > Rumen | place: Canada: Alberta | collected...
ATAATGAAGCCTTATAGCGCCCGTTTTTAAAACTCTTAATTACGGGTGCGGGTGAAGTATGCCCTTTTTTAGAAAACCCGTCTCGATTTTCCCGAAAATTTATCTTGACATATCACCAGAATGCTATCTGCATTTTCCTTTGGTTGCATCTACAGTATAAGACCGTAGAACCCTCTGGTCACTGAGATTACAATCCCATGATTTTTGCGAATGCGTTCGCAATTTTCACACCTGTTTTAAATGCCACTAGGGAACGACGTAAAACAACAAAAATACGACCACAAAAATGCAGGAACGAAGCCACTTTCAGCAGCCTCGTTCCTGCCACACTTATCGAATACTGATTCTTGTTGATCTACCGCACGTTCTCCCACTCGGCATGATCAAAAACTTACTGTGATGATATTATACTGGCGCAAAATCCCTGTAATCTCTCCAATGGAAATACAAAATGAGCAGAAAGCTGCATACACCGATGAAGATTCCCCATATAAGATCGTAGGATTTCCAGCCCTTGCAGCACTCTAATATGAAATCAGTCCATACATAAGACATCAGAAGTGCCGATATGGCAAATCCATACTTGGTATGCATGATCCACATAAGTCCTATAAAGATTCCTGCAAATATCAGAATAATGAATACAGGATGCAGGGAGCCGTGGAATACCTTGTCTTTTATGGCAAATCCCAGGACCAGAGTTAATATGAAGCTGTCTATGACTGTTATGCAGTGGCATATAAGAGGCCAGACCAGCTTGAAAAACAATAATAATAGGATAAGATTGGCGATGAGACCGCCGATATTAGCACACATTTCATCCATAATAGTTTACCGCCTTACCTGTTGTTTATATGAACCATATACGCTTACAGGGGTATTATAGCACCGGGGCGGATCTCTCTACTATGTGCAGTATCACTAAATATATGGTTCATATATTAGTTAAAAATATATGGTTCATATAACCATATCTGTATTATAGTAGGAGTATAGATACTGTTTTCTGTATGTGAGGACTGCGTTATGGCAAAGAAAAACGAGAAAAAAGAGACTTCTGATGCTCAGAAAAAAGCAATGAAGAAATATGATAATAAGTTTGATACCATGACAATCAGGTTCCCTAAAGGAACTATAGAGCTTCTACATGAGCATGGCGTGGAGTCAATAAATGCCTATGTTAACAAGCTCATTGAAGCAGAAATGATAAAAAAAGTTGAGGATCCTGCCAATAAGAAGGATAAAAAATAGTTATTCTTTCTTTTCAGACATCATCCGAGCAAGGCGCTTGATTATATTTTTGTCGTAAGTAGAAAGCTTATGGTAGTTCGCGATCAGCTCACGATCATCCATAGTTAACCAGTTTGCCAATTCTTCTGCATCAATCTCAGAAGCAGCGCAATCATTTATGCTGTCAGCATGAGAAATGCGTACCAGGTTATCTTATTGCGCCTTGGGCTTTTTATCATCAAGATATTTCTGATATTCTCTGAGTTTACTCATCACAGATTCCCTGTTATTAGGATTTTTACCGGAAGGTCTCCTTTTCTCGGGACGTTTAGGCTCTTTCTTTGGAGAGGTAGCGATATTACTCGTATTGTTGTCCTTTAGCGCTGCCTGCATAGATTGTGAAGTATTGCCCTTATCTCCAGCGTTCTGATTCTTTTTCGCTTCAGATTCTTCTTCATTATGCTGCTGTATCTTACCATTCTCCTTGGCAAATTCTTTCATGAGAAGGTCTCTACTTATTATTCCGCACTTTATCCGCCACTCTTTTCTCCAATCTCCCGCAAATTAAAAGAAGGTACTCCATAAAACAATTATCCGCATTCTCCAGCAGATTGTTTTATGAAGTGCCTTCTTTGTGTTATCATATCGAGCGTTGCAACTAAAAAGATAGCAGGCCCACCCTGGAAAAGTTCGCCTGCTATCAACACAAATGTAAATCAACAGCCCGAAGGCTGTATCAATACACAAGCAAGCTCATGATAACCGTATCTGCTGAAAATTTCAATGTTAAATCTCAAAAAGACTATGATTCCATGTTGTGCTCCCTTCAGTTTCACCGTCTGAAATGCAAGTGCGGGCATTCCGGATGCATGACTGTTCATGGCTATTACTCCAGAACAGTGCGCTCCTCATTCGGAGCCTTTCGGATGCGAGTATGTCGTGTCATCTGTTCCGAATGCGGCAGAACGCACGCCATCCTACCGGCTTCCCTGGTTCCTTATTCGCAAATCGACTTCGAAGATCAGTGTGTCATCATCGACGCCTTTGAGAACGGAACAGACCGGAATGCTGCCTGCACGCCGGAAGGCGCAATCGATGAAAACGACGTTAAAACTGTTATCCGTAACTATCGGCGGCACTGGCGGACAATGCTGATCTGTGAAGCTATCCGCCTTTCAGACCGCTTAAATCTCATCATTTCATGTTTCGCACATTATTCGATGCAGTTCATGCAGATTCGACGGACCCCGAATACACTTTTTGAAAATCCCACATAGCCTTACCCGACAGGGCCTCCGGCCGTCCCTATAATGAAGAAAAATCATTAAGGAGGCCAGAAAAATGAAACGAACCAAACAGCACGACATTGCACTGATGCGTTATTCCGCCATTGCTCCGCTTGTCGCGGGCACCGCGGACAGCTTCGGATCACTCAATGCTTACTTTCGTGATGCCTCTGCCCGCGGCATCAAAGCACCAAACGGAGAAATCAGACATTATTCACCGGGAACTCTCGAGAAATGGTATCTAGCTTACAAACATGATGGCTTCGATGCCTTGATCCCTTCCGGCAGAAATGACTGCGGCGTCAGCAGAAAGATCGACGACCAGCTGAAAGAAGAGATACAGTATCTCAAAACAACCTATCCGAGGCTTTCAGCCGCTGCGATCTACCGTCAGCTTCTCTCAAAAGGAAGTGTGCGTTCCGATGAACTTTCAGAATCAACGGTCTGCCGCTTCATCAACCAGATGATGCTCCAGCAGAGGCTTTCCAATAATCAGGATCTTCGCCGTTATGAACGCCCGCACATCAACGAAGTCTGGTGTGGTGATTCCTCTGTCGGTCCATATCTTAAAACTGCTGATGGCAAAAAGCACAGAGTCTATGTGATCGCTCTGATTGATGATGCAAGCCGCTTTATCCTCGGCGCGGATCTCTTTTTCAACGACAACTTCGTAAATCTCATGTCGGTCATGAAATCTGCTGTATCCAAGTACGGAAAGCCAAAGGTTTTTAACTTCGATAACGGTGCTTCCTATAAGAACAAGCAGATGGAACTTCTCGCAGCCAGAATCGGATCCGCCATCAATTACTGCCAGCCTTATACACCGATACAGAAGGCTAAGATCGAACGCTGGTTCAGGACCTTAAAGGATCAATGGATGGCGGCTCTTGATATGAGGGATTTCCATACCCTGGACGAGCTCAGAGGCAGCTTTCTCTCGTATGTCTCAAGCTATAATCAGCATCCGCATTCTTCTCTTAAAGGAAAGACACCGCAGGAACGTTACTTTTCCGAACCTGAACTGATCTCACGTCTTCCGGATGATCAGATCGAGAACTCCTTTCTTCTCGAGGTTGAACGCCGGGTATCTGCAGACTGTGTCATCGTGATCGACCAGATCGAGTACGAAGTCGACTGCCGCTTTGCAAAGCAGCGCATCACTCTTCGATATACCCCGGACATGGAAAACATCTATGTCGTTGAGGCGGATGGAACTCTTACTCCGATCCGGCTTCTCAACAAGCAGGAGAACGCATCCGTAAAACGTGACAAGGTTCGTCTCACAGGAGGTGAAGACTGATGGAACTTACCGCAAGATACGGTCTGGAATTCAATCCGTTTCTCAAGAATTCCCACGAAGTCCTTTATCAGAGCAGTGAATACAGTGAAGCATCCTTCCGGCTCGACTATCTTGCCAAAACAAAAGGGTTCGGTCTTCTTACCGGACAGCCCGGCAGAGGAAAAACTACTGTTGTGAGGAACTGGTCCTCGGAGTTGAACCCTTCTCTTTACAAGGTGATCTACACCTGCCTTTCTACTGTTACAGTCAATGAGTTTTATCGGAATCTCGCATCCATGATGGGTGCTGAACCGGCTTATCGGAAAACAGAAAACTTCCGACTCATCCGGGACGAGATCACACGTCTTTCTCTCGATAAAAAGAAAACGCCTGTGATCATCATCGATGAAGCAAACTATGTCAGCAACGCGATCCTTAATGATCTGAAACTTCTTTTCAACTTCGAGATGGATTCAAGAGACCGCGCTGTCGTTCTACTTGTTGGGCTTCCCCAGCTTAACAGCACTCTGAAGCTTTCGATTCATGAACCTTTCCGCCAGAGGATCATCATGAATTATAACCTTGACGGATTCAGCAAAGATGAAGGTCGTGCCTACATCAACGAAAAGCTTGCCGGAGCCGGGTGCCATCAGAAGATTTTCGATGATGCAGCAATAGAAGCCATTCTGAACGCGTCTGATGGAACAGCCCGTATGATCAATAAGATCTGCAATGAAGCAATGATCGTCGGTCATGCACAGAACCAGAATCTTATCAATGCAGACATCGTTATGAAGGCGATCAATGAATGCACGCTCGGATAAGGAGAAACTGATGGATTTTCAATGTACACTTCGCCAGCATGGAAGGCTGGAGCACTGGACCGCACAGATCAGACTTATTTCCTGCAATGAATCTCAGCAGGAACTCGAGATCAAGGGCCGTGGATCCAGTTTCCATCTCTTTGTCGGCTTTGGAATGTTCGGTAATTATCTGTGCATTCCGTCACAGGATATAGGCTGTGCTATCGCCCAGCCGGAAGACAGCTTCTGGAACGCAGAGCATCTCAGCAGACATCTGAACATCGTAGACACAACAACCATAACGACAGGGCTTAAATACCTTGACCAGCTATAGCCTTAATCCCTCCCTCAAATAATCTGACGGAGGGATTTCTCTTACAAACAATTTGCAGATATGGCATCGTACAATCTGCCGTGATTCAAGCCACCATCTGCGAATCGGCTCCAAATAAAGTGCTGGATGAAGCATCGTTTAATCTGCCGGACAATATCTACTAATGCTATCCCGTACTCGTTCATATCTGGCAATCTGAGTTATTACACCAAAATCCTTGAACGCACTGGCTTGTTTATATAGAACAAGGCCTTCACTATCAGTAAGAACTTTCATGGCTTTTGTGCCATAGGTTTCAGATTCCCATAATAGAAATCCCTTTTCATTTTTCTGTACGGCTCTCCAGGTACCGCCACAGCCATTAAGTCTTATTCCAAAGGATCCACATGTATATACTGGCATGTTTCTCACCTCACATAGCTTGGATCATGAGATTTTTCAAGTTCACGCTGCTGTCTTTCCTGTTCTCTTTGCTGCACGATCTCTTTCTTTTTCTCCAAAGCTTCAAGTACAGAAGGTCGTTTATTACTTGAATTCATGGGATGATTTGGTGAATGAGATTCCTTACCGGATTCCAGTGCTCTTTTTTCTTCATCGGAATCAACCAGACCGTCAACCATATCGAGATTTGATGGTGTATTAATAATTCCATTTAACATGTCGTAGCCAGGTTCTGCATCCTGCTCAGCCATGTAGGTATAGTCTTTTCCTTTCATGATATCCTGCTCCAGATTTTGTTTTCTAATTGTCAGGTCCACCTGAGCATCATGTTTTTTAGCTGATTTCTCTGAGTTGTCGTGCATAATCGTATCTGTTCCGAGAAAATTGCTGTACTGACTTCTTACTATTCCTGATTCATCCTTACTCATGTTTGTACTCTCCCTCCGATATTCCTTTTTTAGTCACCTTTGGCATTTAATCACGCTTGATATTATTTGTTTCCATCTCGTTTCAGTCCAGTTGTGATGCCTCGTACAGCTTATGGAAGCCTATCAAGACAATTGCTCCGATCAGACTTAATATGATTTCGAAAATATTCATCGTAATAATACTCTTGATTATGCTCACGATATATAAAACTACTCCAAATATAAATAAAAGAAAAAGCACGAGATCTGCAATAAACTCAAGTTTTTCCTTCATAAAGCATCCCTCTCTTTCTCCATGGCGGCCTTATGGGTTCTACACCTATCAATATCATTTGTTATTATGTTTTCCCGAACTCCAGCTTATAATTCACAAATGTACCTGTATCCTCATAAGCTATAAATGCATCAAATTTTGAATTCTTTTTCTTGCTGTATAGTCCTTTGACGAAGACTTTTTTATTCTCAAGCATCTTCTGGGCTCTTGTTGCGGTGATGCTTATCTTCATGGACTCTAAGAGCTTATTTGACTTCCATAAAGCAAATCCGCACTCTTTTCCCTTGCTGCAATAGAAATTGAGCTTTCCCTCATAGACCGGAGATCCGCACCTGGGGCATATGCCTATATTTTTCTTTTCAGTTATGGAAGCTGCAAATTTACTGTCTAACTGCGTATTACTACCGATAATCTCATCAATGATCTTCTTGGTAGATTCCAAAATGCTGATATAGGACAAGGTTCCTAACTGTACATCATGGATCTGTCGCTGGAGCTCAACAGTTTTAGCAGGTGAAAGGTCGATATGTAGCTGCTTCATTGCATCAACAAGAAGATGACCTTTTTCAAGAGAGCTGTAGGTGCCATCTTTTAAGGCTATATATTTCTCTTTAATACATTTATCCAAGGTTGCTGCTCTTGTTGCTTCCGTACAGATAGTTGCATCCGCGAGGATATCCTTCCACTCTTCATCGGAATATACCTTCTTTTTTAGGTCCTCTTCTCCTCTCATGGGTGCTTTCATCCATGCATTTAAGGACTCTACAGTATATCGCTTGGGTGGTGTGGTTTCTTTCTCTACTGGTTTAAAGCTTATTTGGATCCTATCGCCCTTATTTACAGCTGGGAGAACCTTATCTTTCTTTGAGGGGTCCTCAAATACTGTCCATCCGGGCTGTACCATTATGTTTCCCTGTATGCTGAATGTCTCATCAGCACATGAAATCTCTATTGTTGTTTTGTTTACAAGATAATCTTCACTACAGAACACAGCACAGAAGCGGTTTTTGATTGCTTCATATACTTCTTTTTCCGTATCTGACAGGGCATCCGGTATCTTTTCTGTCGGAGTAAGGGCGCTGTGAGATTCTACCTTGGAATTGTCGTATATATTCTTATTTCCAGGCTTGTTCTCAATTCCGGATATTCCTGAAGCTGTAAGTGCATGGATGATCTGATCTGCCTTTGCTGTTTCTGTTTCCGCAAGGAAATTGGATGATGTCCTTGGGTATGTCACGAAGCCTTTTTCATACAAAGACTGGACTGTATCAAGGACATTCTGCGGAGACATTTTCTTATTCATTTTGCAGATATATGACTGTAAATCGCTCTGGGAGAACAATCTGGGCGATTTTATCTTTGATATCTTGGTGGTGATATCAGATACAACAGCTCCTGCAGCGTTATATTTGTCGCAGAGTGTCTGTGCCAGTTTTGCGTCCTGAAGGGCAAATTTCTGCTTAGATTTAAGGACAAATGGGGAATTTTCATCGCCGGATTCGACAGCCAGGTATTTCTGAGGAACGAAGTTCTTGATTTCGTTATCACGCTGTACAATCTTAGATACTATTGGGCACATGCATCTCCCGATATTGAGCTTGATCCCTGCCTTTAATGTGGCATATCTTGATAGATTGATTCCAAAAAGCCAGTCTACAAAGGCTCTGGCACGTCCTGCATTATCATACCCATCATATTCGCTGTCCGGTCTTGCATCCCTGACAGCTTCTCTTATTGCTTCCGATGTAAGTGCTGGGAGCCATAATCTTAAAATCTGCTTACCAGTGATATGGTGCTGAACAAACTCATTTCTGACTATTACTTCCCCTTCTCTGTCGGCATCACCACTGGCATAGATGGTATCTACATCGGATCTTGTCATGAGCTGATACAGTATCTTATCCTGCTTCTTGTTGCCAGGATCAGCTATAAAATACTCAAATTTCCAATTCTCCGGATAGAATGGTAAGGTTTCAAGAGACCATTTCGCCTTATCTCCGTGTTTGAAGTTAGGATCAAAGTACATTTCCAGGTCTTTTAATCCCCAGAGATGCCCGAAACACCATGAAACTATATATCCGTTGCCTTCCATGTAGCCATCTTGTTTATTTGTAGCGCCAAGTGCAGCGGCCACGGTCCTTCCCATACTCGGCTTTTCGCAAATTATTAGGTTCATTCCTCACCAACTCCTTTTATTCATATAAAACTTGTAATTCAATTCCGGTAGTATCGGATGCAAAAGTAACTGTTACATCATCACCTTTATATACCACGACTTCTCTGGTCTCCGCGCCATCAACGTATGCTCTATCTGAGAGTTTTAGCCTTACACTCTCATCCGATATATCACAGGCTTTTACGCTTATCCTGTATAAAAGATTTCTGTATACAGTCTTGTTTTCAGATAGCTTTCCATTCTTAAGTATCCTCAGCTCACTATATTCCATACCAGCTATGCCTCCATGGTATTCTCTTTCATGGATTGTGAGATTTGATGATGTTTTCGCTTCTGCAAATGTGATCCTAAAATATGCTCCTGCCATTGCTGCTATGATAAAAAGCAGTATAATCTTCTTCTTTTTCTTCATGTAGTACCCCAATTTCTGTTTATTTCACAGAGAATATCTATAATCACTGCGAAGTCTTTTAATGACCTTAAACAGGCCAAGTATCGTTGCTATGCATATGGCATTCACAAGTCCTGTGATAACACCACTTCCGAATATATCTTTTGCGTGTATACAGTCCATCATTGGCAGCTTCCTGTACATGTCACAGTCATAAAATGCCATCAGGTATAAAAGGCTCATGATTGTGATATTGTATGCAAGTACAGCAAGCGGTCTTTTCTGATAAACCACACCAACACATAGGATTGCTCCAGCAAGTATGAATGCGTAGGCAAAAATGCTTATTCCAAGGCTTGAACCATAAAACTGTGTCTCTGAAAGAAAAGTTATTATCTGCATGGTCTTCCCCCTTAAAAGATGTTCTTCTGATGCTTATGGAATCTCATCTGTCGCCTGGTTATCTCTTCAGAATCCTCATCCGGATGGATGATCATCTGGCGATATATGGATTTTCCAAGTTCTTCCGCATCGGAATAGGATTTACCATATACGGATTCAGCAAGTTCCTCCGGATCCACGCCAAAATTAATTCCATGATTTTTCTCAAAATCTTCAAACCATCTTGTGAGATCTTCCCTCTGTGGTCTCTCAAGTACTACTTTTATCTGAAATCTACGCCACGCTGCATTATCAAGGGCTGACTCTAAGTTTGTTGCAGCCATTACAAGCACATCTGTGGGCAAATGATCTATCTGAACAAGAAGTGATGAAACAAGTCTCTTAAACTCTGAATTATCATGCTGGTCATTCCTGGATTTTCCGATGGTATCAAATTCATCAAAGAACAGTGCACAGCGCTTTCCTCTTACTGCTTCAAAGACTTTTCCAAGCCTGTCTGCAGACTTTCCTATGTCATCACTCATGATATTGTCGTATCTCACGATATAAAGCGGATAATCAAGCTCTCCTGCAAGGGCTTCCGCAAGTGTGGTCTTACCATTTCCCGGTGTTCCCACCATAAGGAGTTTATTTCTTGGTTCCATGCCTTTTTCCTTAAGAAGATCTCTGTGTTCTATCTCATCAAGGAGCTCTGCGCATGGTCTGTATACGGAATCACTAAGGTACACGGATTCCAGTGTTCTTTTAGGGATTATCTGTAAAAATAGTTTCTCTTCATCTTCGATTAAAGTGTTTCCCATAATAATTTATCCTCATAAAAGACTATTTATATTGGAGCGCCAAGGCAGGTATTTTCTGCGATAACGCCCCATTTTCATGTGTTATTAAATGCCGAGTAGGTAATTTAGATGGCCATGTCATCTCTCTTAGGAGCAGCCTTCTTATCATCAATATTGGTGATGTTCTGCTTATCCTGTGCCTTATCTGCCTCTTTTCTCTGGTGGTACACCTCACCGGTCTGGGCACTAACGAGATCCATATTAGTAAAAGGAGTGTCCTTTACGTCCTGAAGATCTGCGAACTTGGGGAGCTCACGGTACATGAGCTCTTCGCCATTAAAGTGATATACATGGTCTGAAAGAAGGTCTTCTGTAGCAACTACGGAATCATTCACCTCCTGAACCATGCTGTTAAGCTCCAGTTCCTGTCTGGGCATATTCTCATCACCAAGAATCAGGCATTCATGGATGCTGCTGGGTATGATTACGAGGTCTCCGCCGATACGATCACAAAGAGCTTTCATTATATCCTCATTAAGAAGAGCAGCTGCACCAAATCTCTGGTCATCTGTAGAGATAATGATGGGAGACTTATCTACCGGAACATCACCATTCAAGGTTTCTGCCATTCCAGGGTTAATCTCCTGAATGAATCCGAAGAGATCCTTACACTGAGTGTTGTTCTTAAGATTCTCCATGGCAGCGTCCATGATGACTTTATCTTCTACGCCCCACTTCTCAAAAATCTGATTGTTTACTGTGATAGCGCCTTCTCCAATCTGGGGATGCTCCATCTTGACGTAAAAGAGAACTGCCAGATCTCCAAAGTCGTAATGGGGAACATTCTCAAGGTATTCCTTGTTCATATCCTTATTTACGAGCTTTGGGAAAATCTGGTCCTTGGCTGTCTCAAACAGGGAAACAAAGTCCACATTTACCTTATCCATGACAGAATGGGTTGTAATGGTATTCTCCAGTGAATGAAGAATGTTCTCCATGGACTGCCCTTCCTTGTATGCGTCATAAGCAGCGTTAAGATAGATTGATGGGGCAATGTTACTATCCTTAGTCTTAACTGTTAATGAAACCAGGTCCTGCTGATTGACCTTCTGTACATGCTGGATCTGGATGTCCAGATTGTCGCGGTCCCCACTGTTCTCAAAAATGCGGTCCCTGACCTCATTCGCAAACTTCTCAAAATCTTCGTTCATTTGTTTTTCCTCCGTTTCCTGTATTATCAGTCTTTCTTCTCAGTCTGCTGGTTCTTTAATGCTGCAGCATAAGCCTTGGCATATGCTGTAACACGATTGTTGGCACGCTCCTTCTCCATCTCGGTCTGAACGTTGAATCTTAATACTTCATTTGTTGCCATCGTTTTTTCCTCCTTTGATGTATTTCCGTAGTTTATGAAACTCTTGCTAATAGTCCCTTGCGGGGCTTACTGCCAAGATTTACTTCATACTTGGCACATACTCTGACCTTTGTGCCAGGATATCTGCGCTCAATACGCTTCACATTGAGCTTATTTGAGACTTTTTTCTTATTCAGGAATGTAATGATATCGAAATTGTTATTTTCTTCATCAGCATCCTTTAAGTATTTGTAGCGCTTATGTTGTGTGATATCGTACTTGTCTGACAGGAACGGCCTTACACCTCTAAGCTGCAGGATGCACTGACCACCATCCAAAATCGACAACTCATCCTTTGTTTTAAGTTCTCTTCCGGTTTTCTGATCATTCACACCGGAGGACTGCTGAGAGCCTTTTGTAAGTGACGTTGTTCTGATATCAATAGTCTGTTTTCCAAGTTCCTCTGACAGACTCTTTAAGGTTTCCTCTTCTGCTCCACCAAGGAATAATCTGGAATCACAGTTACCTATGATTGTCCCGGCGTTGTCCTTATAAATGCTCTTAAGCTGGGATTTTGTCTGCAAAACGATACTTGCTGAGATTTCTCTTGATCTGATGGTTGCTATAAGCTTTTCAAACTTAGGAATAAGACCGATGTTGGCGAACTCATCGCAGAGACACCTTACATGCACAGGAAGCTTTCCTCCGTACTCGTCATCGGCTTTCTGACACAGTGTGTTAAAGAGCTGAGTATACATGATGCTGACAAGGAAGTTGTAGGTATCATCTGTATCTGAAATAATGATGAACAGAGCAGTTTTGTGGTCTCCCAGTGTATCAAGATGTAATTCGTCGTATCTTGTTATCTCTCTAATATCGTCTGTATCAAAGGCTGCAAGCCTTGCTCCACACGAAATCAAGATTGATTTAGCTGTCTTTCCGGCTGCTAATTTATACTTTTTATACATCCTTACTGCATAGTGTCTGGGATTCTGTTCTTCCAGGTCCTCAAAGAGCAGATCTACAGCGTTTTTGTAGTCTTCATCGTCTTCTTTAGTCTCCGATGCGTTTATCATTTCAAGAAGTGTTTCAAAATTCTGCTCTTCTATAGGCGCTTCATAGTAGATGTAGCCAATATATGCCATGTAGAGCAGTTTTTCAGCTTTCACCCAAAAATCTTCGGCCGACTTGTCGCCCTCTCCCTTGGTATTCTGTACAAGTGTTGTTACCAGAGTAAGGATATCCTTCTCCTTGCGAATATATGCGAAGGGGTTATAATGCATTGATTTGTCGAAGTTTATGGTGTTGAAAACCTTGATATCGTAAGGCTCATGGACATACTTGCCATCTTTCATAACAGGCTCAAGAACTATATTCCCCTTGGAGTCCTTCTTGTAGATTGGTATCTTATGCCCTGTCTTATCCTTCTTGAATTTGCCATTTCTCTTACGCTCATATTCACCGGTTTCTACAGGTGCCATTTTTACAGTACCTCGCTCCAGCATTTTTCCGCATTCGAGAATGATGGTGCCCTTCGGATCCGTTACCACATATGAAGAATGGAGCTGCATCAGGTTCGGCTTCACAAAAAAGCGAGTCTTACCGGAACCTGATCCACCTATGACCAGGATGTTTTTATTCCTGGCATACTTAGGCCCCTTTGGCTTACCGTTCATGATAAGTCCTTCTGTCTGGGTAAGGATTACGTTATTTTCCGGATCATTCAGATCCATGTAGGGTTCGATATCCTTTGCATTGCCCCACCGGGCGCTACCGTATTCCTCGCCCTTGCGAAACTTCTTTGCATTCTTGCTTTTGAAATATACAACAAGTCGCATGCCAACTCCGAATACCGCTCCGAAGAGCAGATCTGCAAGATTGAAACTTGGCAGGATATTCTCAAAGGCCGGTCCGAGATTGGAAAGACTTCCCATCAGTTTATTGAAAAAGTCCGGTGCTTCCGTCACACGATACGCATATGCCATCTTGTTTCCGAAGTATCCAAAGAGCAGATAGGGGAACACTTTCAAAAGCAGCTTTGTGCCGCCTGCTTTAACAAACTTCTTCGCTACCAATGTCAGTGCCTGATCAATTGGATTACTCTTCACAGATTTCTTTTGCGCCGGTTTCCTCGCACCGCTTTTCTTTGGCTTTGTTCTGCCTTTACCGGTACTCTTTTTGGCGGCAGGCTTTTTTACTTCACTCATAAGCTCTGCCCCCTGTTCTTCTGTCTGGTCTTCTCCCTCTCGCGGTTCTTGTCCATACTCATGGAACGATCGCGGAACTTCTTCAAAACCTGCCTAAACGGTGTGCGTTCCTTCTTTCGGTTATTGCTTGCAATAAACTCCTTAAACGCCATCGTCATCGCATCCTGATCCCTGCTTTTGAAGAAAACGAAATACTTCGGTGGATCAAGCGTCTTGTCCTTTTTCACAGCGTAGTCGATATGATACTTTCTCGCCACGCGGTCGAAGGACTTGATATTGCTCTCGTCCACCTCGATATTTGTCGCCCCGGCATTTTGTTCCATCAGCTGTTTTAACGACTGTTTCCCGTGTTTGAACTGATGTGACTTCTGCTTCTGTGCATCCAAAAACATCTTCATCGCCTTAGCCAGCACATTTGCAGTAAGCTTCCCTGTTCGGATCCCGAGGGATACGACCTTCTGATTTACTTCTTCATGCATCTGTTACTCCTTTCCGGGCATAGCCCTGTATTTGCAGTGGCGTCAGGGAGGCACCACCAGCCTGCGTAAGAATCTTTTCATATTGATCTCCTTAATAATCGTCGTGATACTTTTTCCTGTCTTCCATGAGAGACTCGTATGCTTTGATCACATCTCCTGATCCTTCCACATAATCCATGAATGTGTGCATATCAATGTCACTCTCACCAAAGCCCAATGGCAACAGCCAATCCAGCATTGTAGAGAATTCATCATAGAATCTCTCCTGTTTATGCAGGTCAGTCGTAAACTCAAAAACCCGCTGCTTGTGCTCGATGTGACAAGCCTCATTTACAGTCACATCAATGTCTCCACTGGTGAAAATCGCGATATTCATATACTGACCATATCTTCTCACCGAGAAATATCTGTTAGTGAGATTTGATTTGTCAAGGGTAATTTGTGCATAAAAAAGGAGCTCATGGACTACTTTATATCCACTAGCTCCTTTACCCTTTACCATGTCTATTACAGACTTAACTGTTCAAGCCATCTCATACAA
>Ga0256404_1009133_pt1 | contig 14400 bp, 13 predicted proteins | sample RumenRJG_01DNA_FD_185990 | JGI IMG/M metagenome (GOLD analysis project Ga0256404, IMG submission 185990) | Bovine rumen microbial communities from Lethbridge, Alberta, Canada - RJG_01 | ecosystem: Host-associated > Mammals > Digestive system > Stomach > Rumen | place: Canada: Alberta | collected...
CGGTCCAGGGTGCCGGTCTCTTTCCGGGCGGCGATGAGATTCAGGTAGTGCTGGACCCGCATGAGCAGCACCCGCATGCCCACCGGCTTTTTCAGGTAGTCCAGGGCGTTTTTGGAGAGCCCCTTCATCTCTGCCTGCTCATCGGTGAGGCCGGTCAGGAACACGACGGGAATGTTCATCAGCGCCTTGTCCCGGGAGAGCTGTTCCACCATCTCGTAGCCGTTCATTCCGGGCATGTCGATGTCCAGGAGGATGAGATCCGGAACGGCAGCCTGATGGACGGCTGCCTGAGTGACCGTCACCTGCGGCACGGCAGCTTGAGAAATGGCGGCCTTCGGCACAGCCGCCTGCCCCGCACCCTTGGGGCGCAGGAGCTGCAGCGCCTCCGCCGCCGAACCGGCGGACTGGACCTCGTAATAAGGCGCCAGTGTCTGCGCCATGATCTCCAGCGTGTTCCTGTCATCATCCACGATCAGGATTCGGTTTTTCATCATCCGCCTCATTTCTTCTGTCCAGTTCCTTCAGCAGCAGTTTCTCCCCTTCCGAGACGGTCCTGTACTCCGTCGCCAGGACCGGAACCATCAGCCTGTTCAGGCTGTCCTCTCCCCTGTGACGCTCCACGAAAGCCGAGAGCTCTGCCAGGTCCCTGGCGCCGACCCCTCTGGCCGCCGATTTCAGGGAATGCACAAAGTGGAAGAGCTGATCCCCGGAGCACTGCTCCAGTTCATCCCCGTAATTCAGGAAGTGCTCCGCCCGCATGCGCAGGCTCTCCACCGACCCGCCGTCCAGCTCCAGCGGATCCTCCAGGTGGATGTGCAGGGGAAGCAGGAGCTCCTTCAGGTGCCGGGTCTGATCCTCCGACAGCTTCTGGAAGGAGGGATCCCGCATGAGCCGGACCCGGTCTCCCAGGTAGCGGACCAGCAGGTTTCCCAGCTGCTTCATGCTGACGGGCTTGGACAGATAGTCGGTAAAGCCCGCGGCCAGCAGGCGCTCCCGTGTGCCCGCGAGGGCATCCGCCGTCAGGGCGATCACCGGGGTGCCGCTCGCCAGATCCGCCTCCCGGATGTGCCGCAGGGTCTCCACGCCGTCCATTTCCGGCATCATGATGTCCATGAGGATCAGGTCGTAATCCCGGATCTCCAGCATCTCCAGCGCCTCTTTGCCGCTGTCCACATCGTCCGTCTGAATCAGCGTCGGCTTCAGCAGGGTGCACATCACCTGCCGGTTGTTTTCGTTGTCATCCACCACCAGGACCCGCGTGCCCGGCGCGATGATGCTGTCAAAGGTTTCCGCCTCGGAGTGGAACTGGCTCCAGGACTCCCGGGGACCCACCGCCGAAGCGTCCTGTACCGTCTGGGGGATGCGCACGGTGAAACAGCTTCCCTCGCCCAGGGTGCTGCGGCAGGAGGCGGTGCCCTGCATCGCGTCAGAAAGGTCCTTCACGATCGCCAGTCCCAGGCCGGTGCCCTCCTTTCCCTGCTTCATGGAGAGGCCGCCCCGCTCAAAAGGAAGGAAAATCCGGGAGAGCTCCTCCTGGGGGATGCCGGAGCCCGTGTCTTCCACCTCGATCCGGAGGATGATGCGTCCCGCATCGGCCGCTTCCGGCACTGCTTCCTTCCCAAAGCGGACCGTGATCTTCCCGTGGTCCGTGTACTTGACCGCGTTCCCCACCAGGTTGTTCACGATTTTCCGGATGGAATCCAGGTTGCCCACCATCACGGAGGGCAGGGTCTCGTCGGCCTCGAGGGCAAAGGCGAGGCCGGCTTTCTCCGATGCCCGCTTCCAGGTGGTCTCGCTCTCCTTTAGGAGCTGCCCGGTAAAATAGGGCGTCTCCGGCAGTCTGACCCGGCCCGACTCGATCCGGGAGAGGTCCAGGATATCGTTGACCAGGGAGAGCAGAATGCTGCAGGAGAGGCGGATGTCGTCTGTCCAGCCCCGGATCTCGTCTGAGGCCGTCCGGCCGGAGATCAGGTCGTTCAGGGACATGACCGTGTTCAGCGGGGTGCGGATATCGTGGCTCATGTTGGCGAGGAAGGCGGTCTTGGCCTCGCTGGCCGACAGCGCCTCCTTTCGCGCGCGCTCCAGCTCTGCCTGCTTTTTCCGGATCAGCTGAAGCTGCAGGTACATCGTCGATGCCAGGACGATGGAGACCACCGGCAGGGCGATGAGGATATCCGTAAGCATGTCGGATTCCTTTTCAAAGTAGTGGACGGCCCCGGGATTCCGGTAGGTGTAGATGCAGAGCGCGACGTACCAGAGAAGCTCCAGGGCGGTGAACACCACCATTTCCGTTCCCTCCAGCATGAAGGCGGTGAACACGACGGCCATGACAAAGTACAGCGGCATGCCGCTTTGGTAGCCGCCTCCGTCCAGGAAGAGGAAGCTGAAAACGCCAAAGAAGATTACAACAATGGTCACGGTGACACAAAAGCGGTACCTTCCGGTGCGCTTCGCGTAGACGATCAGAAACAGGGCCAGCAGGGCTGTGGCCCAGCAGAGGACCGTGTTCCGGATGGGCAGGCCGACAAGCAGGTTGATGGTGCCGGTGATCGCGCTGACTAAAAAGCCGCCGGCAGCCAGGATCCGGAAAATGCTGACCCTCAGGTCGGAAGCGCTGTCAACATGGGAGGAGATCGGTTTTTTCATGGGCGAACTATCTCGGCTGGAGATGCGTTTTCCGCGGCGGCGCCGCGGTTCATGGGCAGGAATCAAAGCGGACTGCGAGTGTCCGCTAATCATTTGCGAAGCAGGGCAGCCGGTTCCGGCGGCCTCTGTCCTCATTATAGTATGCGGGACCGGATTTGAAAGGATACAAAAAGTATACACTTATCCATTTTTGTTTTTCCGGAAGAGTATACTTTTAGGATGTATTTTTCCGGGTTCCCCCTGCTCTATACTGAGGTCAGAAGTATCCGCTTGGCAGGAGAAGCGCCTGATGCGGACCGTCTGAAGCAAATCATCTGAAACAATTCATCTGAAACGGGTCGTCTGAAACAAACAGTCTGGGGCGAATTGCCCGGAACAAAAGGAGGAAGCATGAAAAAGACCATTATGAGAGCTGTCCTGGCCGCAGTCCTTGTCTTATGTATGGCGGTTCCGGTTTCTGCCGCCCAGTGGCAGCAGACGAACGGAAAGTACTGGTTCCAGCGGGATGACGGGTCCTATCCCGCCAATACGTGGGAGCAGATCGGAGGGGACTGGTATCACTTCGACGAGAACGGATACATGCAGACCGGGTGGTACGTGGAGTATGTCCAGTCCACGATGCCGGAGGTGCACGTCTACTACCTGGATCCGGCATCCGGGAAAATGCTGAGAGACACCTACGTCCGGGACTACAACGAGATGTACGGGGAGATGTACGACTTCTACATCAATCCGATGGGACGCTGCGGAGACAAGGAATACCCGCTGCAGGAGCAGGCCTTCTGGAGAGATTTCAATTACAGCACGGAGCACACCGACTGGAACGCCGTCCTGAACAAGTGGGGCGATTCCTACTTCTCCAGCAACGATGTTTCCGACGACCAGCTGGAGCAGCAGGTCACCTGGGACAACGATATCGATGACCGCTACCTGGAGAACCAGGTCACCTGGACCAACGATATCGACGACCGCTACCTGGAGAACCAGGTCACCTGGACCAACGACATCGACGACCGCTACCTGGAGAACCAGAGCTGGGGCGATCAGGGCGGAGAGTACTGATCGTTCTGAGGGGGCAGAGTCCCTGCTGAGATGCCGATGAAAGCGGCAGGCCGAGTGCGATTGAATGTACGATTGAATGTATAAAGAAAGAGCTGCCTGAGTCCCAAAATGGGTCAGGCAGCTCTTTTTTGTCAGCGCTTCATTCAGGCCTGTCTTGCCAGGATTCCCGGCACGTTGGCCTTCTTCAGGGCGAAGAGAAGGGCGAGCCCCAGCAGGCCGCAGCCCAGCACCTCTCCCGCGCCCACCGTCAGCATCATGAAGGGAATGGGAAGGGGAACGCCGTAGCCGTAGTGCAGCACAAAGGGAATAATCAGGGCGTTGGCGACAATCGGGGGAATCGGGGCCAGGTAGGGCGACCTGTTCCGGAGGAGCCAGGTGCCGATGGCGCCAATCAGGGTCGCGAGGGTTCCGAAGACCACATCCAGCATGATCCCGCCGCCCATGATGTTCGCGATGAAGCAGCCCACCGCAAGTCCGGGAATGGCAGCGGGGGTAAAGACCGGGAGAATGGTCAGGGCTTCCGCGACGCGGAGCTGTACCTCTCCGTAGCTGATGGGTGCGAAGGCCGCGCACAGTCCCACATAGGCCGCAGCGATCATCGCCCCCCTGGTGATAAGGGTGACATTTGTTTCTTTCATTATTCTGTTCTCCTTAGTTTTGTTTTAGGTGAGGATGGTTTCGAACTCACCGCCTGTCCCTGAAAAAGACAGTGGATGAAAGTCTATCATATCCCGGATCGAAATGCAAGGGAGACCTGCAGAAACGGAAGATCTGGAAAGGAAGACCCCGGGCGTTGCAAAGAGGAAAGACGTTCAGTATAGTGAATGTATAGACGTCGAATCTGATCCCGAAGGAAAGCCGCTGGCTGAATCTGGAGGAGGAAACGCCGATTTGTCAATGACAAACGGGGAAAGCAGTGGCGCACGTTCTCCCGGTATTTTTATGATGGAATCAGAGGAACCTGTAACAGGAACCTTCAGAACCTGAGTATCCGAACAGCAGAATGATTCAGAAGGAGGAGCGCGATGAAGAAAAACAGATTCTTTTCCCTTTGGTTCCCGGCGGCTGTGACGGTGATGCTGCTTCTTTTCCCGGCGGCGGCCTTTGCCGGGACCTGGCAGCAGACCGGCGGCAGATGGTGGTACCAGAGGAACGACGGAAGCTATCCCAGCGCGGGGATATATGAGATCGGCGGCAATACCTACATCTTTGACTACGACGGCTACATGCTTTCAGACACCTGGTGTCAGTCCCCTATTACCGGCAAGTGGTACTACTGCACCGGCAGCGGCGCCCTCGCGGTCAATCAGTGGGCGGGCGACTACTACCTGGGAAGTGACGGGGCCATGGTGAAAGACACCTGGGTGGGCGACTACTACGTGGGCAGCGACGGCGCGTACGTGCCCGGAAAGACCAGAGACTCCGACAGCCAGTACAGCGGCAGCTCCGGCGCCCAGTACCGCAGCGGCGCAAGCAGCAGCTTTACGCCGGGCTGGATCTACGGCTACTATGAAAATGTGGGACAGGCCGGATTTACCAACACCCACTGCGTGCAGATGATGGTAAACTACGATGAGGAGAACGGGTCTGACGCGGCCTTCTATTTCTCCATCTATGACCAGGCGGGAAACAACTACAGTCTCTACAACAGCTATGATCCCGCGGGCGACATTCTGACCGGCTACTACCTGGGCAATGCCTCTGCCTCCGCGAAGAGCCGCATCTCTGGCAACCGCTACAAGCTGACCTACGACGGCTGGGACACCATCCGGATCTACTGGCGGGACACCAGCTGGCTCAGCAGCACGGACCACATGATCGAACTGAAAAAGGTGCTGGAATACTACCACGATTCGGCGGTGCCCTACAGCGTGACCGACGCGGCCTCCGACTACGACGTGGGAGATTCAAACGGCAGCGGGCCCTTTGCGGACAGAGAGTACAATATTACCAACAGCAGCTCCGACTACAGGAGCGGCAGCTATTACGACGTCGTCAACGACCTGGAGACAGCGGACATCAGCAGGCCCAGGCAATGACAGGAGCGTGGGGACCGACGGACCGACAGGCTGATCCGATGATTGGATGATCCCGGCCTGCGCCTTCCTCACGACTGTCACGAGTATCCATGCGCTGAATATATGAAACAGGGAGGTGAGGAAATGGGCTTTCACTGCGCCAACTGCGGTGGAAATGTGCAGTTTGACGTTGCCAGCCAATCCATGAAGTGTGTGCACTGCGGCAGTCTCTTTTCCCCGGACATCTACGAGGTGCGCGACCGGAGCCGGAGGGAGGCGGGCCCGGAGGAGGGTTTAAGCCTCTTCGCCTGCGGCAGCTGCGGCGCGGAGCTTCAGGGAACGGAGGACTCCCAGGTCGGCTTCTGCCCCTACTGCGGCGGGCAGAGCCTCTTAAAGGCCTCCCGGGACGGCGGGGAGCTGCCGGAGAAGCTGATCCCCTTCCAGATTACCAGAGAGCAGTGCGCCGATCTCTTCCAGAAGCACACCCGGAGGATCCGCTACCTCCCGAAGGAACTGAAGGACGCGGCGCACTTAAAGAGCTTCACCGGGATCTACATGCCCTACTACGAGTACGACGTAGAGCTCGGCGCCTCCCACATCAAAGGCAGCAAGGTGGTAAAGAGCACCTCCCGCTACGAGATCGTCAACACCTACCAGATTGACGCCGCGGTGGATGGCTGCTACCGCGGGGTTCCCTTTGACGCCAGCAGGTACCTGGACGATGAGATCGCCGCCAGGACCCTTCCCTTCGACATGAAGAAGGAGCGGCCCTTCCGGGCGGCCTACCTCTCCGGCTTTTACGCGGACGCCTCTACGGTTCCGGCAGACACCTACTATAAAGAGGCGGCGGATGAAGCCTCCAGCGACGTGATCGACGAGGTGGCGGAGCGGGTGCTCCTGTCGGACCAGATCAAGGTGGAAAAAGCGGAGTCCAGCGTGGAGTCCCGCACCACCGGGTACCATGCGAGCCTGCTGCCTCTCTGGTTCCTCACCTGGCGGAAGGACGACCGAGTGGCCTACGCGGTGGTGAACGGGGAGTCCGGAAGAATCGTGACCGACCTGCCGGTGGACTTGAAGGCCTTCTTCGCGGGCTGCGGCCTGCTGGCCCTCATCTGTTTCCTTGTGCTGGAGCTACTCTTCCAGCCGACGCCCCTGATCACGTCTGTCGCGAGCCTCTTCGGGGGCATGCTGATGGCGGGCTCCATACGGGGCAGCACCCTGCAGATCTTCGAGAAGCAGACCCACGCCCACGACAAGGGCTGGAACAGCGCCTCCGGCCAGGCCGCCATTTCGGTGCAGCAGACCGGAAGCCAGGTGAAACCGGCTGGAAGCCTGGCCCGGCAGGCCGGAAGTGCCGCGGCCGGCGCAGAACCGGGAAAAAAGAAAAAGACGGCGGAAGGCGGCGCTGCCGTCCTGGGGCTCTCGCTCCCGGTGATGATCAGTCTCTATACCGGTTTCTGCGCGCTGACATCAGACGGAGGCAGAGGCTATCCCTTAGTCACTGCCGCCTGTGCCGTCATCTTTGTGCTGGCTGCCGCCATGGGCGTGTTCCGGTGGCAGAAGGAGATCCCGGAACGGCAGCCCACGCGGGCGATTCTCCCGGTGATCGGGGCCGTGATCCTAAATGCCCTGATCATCGTCATCTCCCCGGTGAACGACATCTGGTACTACCTGGGAGACGCGGTCTGTATCCTGATTCTCATCGCCGCCTCCTTCCAGATGCTGGAGGTGTACAACATCGGGACCATGCGGCCCCTGCCGAAGCTCTTTGACCGGAAGGAGGTGAAGTGAGATGATCGAGAGAATGAAAGCCTGTCTGCACTTCCTTCAGGCTCTCCGGCGGAAGACGGTTCTGCCGCTCCTGGCCCTTCTTCTGGCGTTCTGCTTTCTGTTCGCGAATGCGCTTTGTCCCGTCTCATCGGTCCGGGCGGCCGGCTCCTTCACGGTGGACGATGCCGCCGGCCTCCTGACTCCGGAGGAGCAGTCGGAGCTCGCCGCGAAATACGCGGAGCTCTCGGGGTACCTGGACGCGGCCCTGGTCACCACCAAACAGTCTCCCGGCACCACTAAGGCCTTCGCGGAGCAGTACGTCTCCCAGCACTACGGAACTGAGCCGGCGCTCGTCTTTGTCATCGACATGGACGACCGGGAGCTCTACATCTACGCCAACAGGCAGGGCCTCAAAACCATTTCGAGGGCAGATGCCAGGGCCATCACGGACAATGTCTACAAGCTGGCCTCCCGGGGGAATTACTACGCCTGCGCCGACGAGGCCCTCTCGCAGATCCTGGAGAAGTGCCAGGGCGGGCGCATTGCCCGGCCGGTGAAGCACATCACCAATGCCCTGATCGCCATCCTTCTGGGAATCCTGATCAACTACGTCCTGGCCACGGCCTCCCGGGTGCCGAAAAAGGAGCGCCGCACCGAGGGCGAGGTGAACGTCAGCGTGACCCGCGCCATGGCCACCATGCCCGGGCTGTCCCTGGCGGCCCCCATCCTTCTTGCCACCACAAAGCACTATAAGAAGAGCTCCAGCAGCGGCGGAAGCGGCGGCGGTGGCGGCGGAGGAGGCGGTGGCGGCGGTGGCGGCGGCCACAGCTTCTGATAGTTCTGTATACCAGACATCTGCAAGCCGTCAGGAGAAAGCCTGGCGGCTTTTTCAGATCCTGATCCGGCAAAGAACGGGGCCCGAAATGACGCCAGATGGCTTCACGCCCGAAAACGAGGTTATCGACCTGGAGAACTACTTCGCGCAGTAAACAGGCGGAACAGCAGGCAGAAAGAGCAGAAGATCAAGTGGGATAACAGGCAGAAAAAGAAGAATAACAGGTTAGAACATCGGGCAGAATCACAGGCAATCAGCAGGCATTTCTGCCGGGAACGCGGCCAAAAACCGCGGGTTCCGGCGGAAATGCCTGTTTTGTTGTACATTCTGTGCATAAAACGGGCGTCAGCGAGGCTGAATTGTCCAGATCGGAGAATTGGGGTATGAAAACGACTATCAAATAAATCGGATATTTTGCCTAAAGGCGTTGAAATTATGTGCATTTATGCTAAACTGATTGACATACGGGTTTATCTATATTGCCTAACTATAAACCCGGTGAAAGTATTGGCATTGTATAAAACATCAAGGAGGTAAGCTTATGGATCCTATTGTGGTCAGAAAAGACGAGGCGAGAACCTTTTACGAAGGCCCGGAGCTCTGCAGGGAATATCACGTGACTGAGAAGATCACCTTTGGTTCTTCCACGCTGCAGCCCGGTGAGACCGGCGACATCGACCTGGGACATCCGGCTTCCCACGAGGTGTTTTATGTTGCAAAGGGCAGCGTCACCATGTTCGTGAAGGAGACCGGCGCCAAGTTCAAGCTCTATGAGCAGGACACCATCCTCATGCCGGAGGGCGTCTCCCACACCCTGATCAACGACGGCGACGTGGAGGCCGTGATCACCTGGAGCAAGGCTCCCAGCGAGCTGTAAAGCCGGAAACGGCAATAAAAGAAACCTGAACAACGAAAGAACCTGGGGAAGAACCCGGTACACGAGCTTAACCGGATATGCATTCGAAGGAGGAGGGTAATATGGACAGAAACAAGAGATTTGTGGACAAGATTGCCGTGATTACCGGAGGCGCCTCCGGACTTGGAAAGTGCAGCGCCATGACTCTCGCGATGGATGGCGCTGTTTCCTGCATTTTTGACCTGGATGCGGTCAAGGGACCCGAGGCGGTGAAGGAGATCGAGGCCGCCGGCGGAAAGGCCGATTTCTTCAAGTGCGACATCACGAATGAGGAAGAGGTCAAGGCGGCTTACGACGCGGTCATCGAAAAGTACGGAAAGATCGACCTGCTGCACGCCAATGCCGGCATCATCGACATTCCGAGATACATCCACGAGATGACCTTTGCCCAGTGGTACAAGGTGATCAACATCAACCTGAACGGCATGTGGCTGGCCGCCAAGTACGCCATCACCCAGATGCTGAAGCAGGACGGCGGCTCCATCGTCTTCACCGGCTCCAACTGGGCCACCGTCTGCGACCCCGGCTTTACCAGCTACGCGGCTTCCAAGGCTGCCGTGGTGAACCTGGGCCGGAACCTGGCGCTGGACTACGCCAAGGACAACATCCGCGTCAACGTGGTGTGCCCCGGAAACATGATGACTCCGCTGCTTGAGAGACAGCTCTCCACCGAGGCTGATCCAGAGGCGACCCTGGAGGCCATGGGACAGATTTCCCAGCCGCAGGAGATCGCCAATCTGGTGGCCTTCCTCCTGAGCGACGAGGCCTCCGCCATGAAGGGATCCGCCGTTACCATCGACCAGGGCGAGACCCTCGGATACCGTCCGGGTCTCCGCGTCACCAAAAAGTGATAAAGGAATGGCTGACTTATGAGATTAAGCAGAAATAAAGGTTTTAACCTCTGGACACTGCCGGCAATCATCCTGACAGCCTTTGTCTCGTTCCTTCCGTTCCTGATCATGATCTGGAACAGCTTCTTTGACAAGAGCTACACGAAGATCTCCGCCGGTAAGTTCATCGGCTTCGACAACTACCGCCAGGCCATGTCGGACCCCCAGTTCATCGGGGCCATCGTGAATACGGTGAAGATCATCGCCGTGGCGCTTCCCATTGAGTTCATCATGGGACTTTTCGTCGCGGTGCTGGTGTCCCAGCACATGAAGATGCGGAAGTTCGTGGTTCCGATCATCATCATCCCCATGATTATCGCCCCCACCGTCGTGGGTCTGATCTGGGGACTGAACCTGAACCCCAACTACGGTCCGGTCGGCGTCCTCTTGAAGAACATGGGCATCGCCCCCGAGGGCCTTTTAGCCAGCGAGAAGACGGCCCTGGCCACCATCATCGGCATCGATATCTGGCAGTGGACCCCCTTCATGTTCCTGCTGTTCCTGGCGGGACTCTGCGGACTTCCCTCCGCGCCCCTTGAGGCGGCAGCGGTGGACGGCGCCACACCGTGGCAGGTGTTCACGAGAATCACGCTTCCGGGCCTGAAGCCCATCTTCATCACCGCGTTCCTGCTCCGGTTCACAGACGTGTACAAGATCTTCGACGTCATCTGGATCACCACCGTAGGCGGACCGGGAAACACCACAGAGTCCATGTCCACCTTCGGCTACCGTGTCAACTTCCTTTACTGGCACATCGGCTACGGCGCCGCGGTGGTTATGGTCATCTATCTGATCAGTGAGCTTGTTTCCACCATCTTCTTCAACCTCACCTCGGGTCAGAAGATTGAGAACGTGATGTAAGGGAGGCACATATGGTACAGAAAAAAACAGAATTTGAGAAAGTCTGGGGAGTCATCTCCATATGTATCATCATTGTGGCCTGCCTGATCTCCCTGGTACCGTACCTCTGGACGGCCCTGTCGGGCTTCAAGTACAGGACGGACATCCTCTCCACCACGCCGAAGATCTTCTTCACCCCCACCCTGGAGAACTTCCCCGAGGCCTTTATTCACAGCGGCTTCCGGAAGTACCTGTTCAACTCCGTGGTGGTGGCCATCTGCACCACGATCCTCTGCATGCTGGTGGGCGTCCCGTGTTCCTACGCCTTCAGCCGTTTCTATATCGCGGGAAAGAAGCAGCTCTACTTCTTCTTTCTGACCACCCGTATGGCACCCGGCGTGGCCGTGGCCCTTCCCCTGTACCTGATCTTCAGTAAGATCGGCATCCTGGGAACCATCCCGGCGGTCATCCTGGCACACTGTACATTCATAGCGTCATTCGTCATATACGTTATGCGAACGTTCTTCGACGATATCCCGAGGGAGCTGGACAACGCGGCCCTTGTGGACGGCTACAGCGAGTGGGGCGCCTTCTGCAACGTCATCGTCCCCATCGTGACCCCGGGTATCGCCTCCACCGCGCTTCTGTCCTTCATCTTCTCCTGGAACGAGATGATGTTCGCCCTGATCCTGGGCGGCAGCGGCGCCAAGACCCTTCCGGCCGCATTCACCGGACTGGTCACACCGCACGGCACCTTCTGGGGCCAGCTGTGCGCGGCCGCGTTCGTCGTCACCCTGCCGATCATTATTCTCGCAGCCTTCCTTCAGAAATACCTGATCAGAGGTCTTTCGATGGGCGCTGTGAAGGGCTGATGAGGAGGTGCATGCAAGTCTATGAAGACCAGTTTTAAGGATAAGATGTACAACTTCCTCTTCGGAGCCGAGGGCATCAACAAGGGCGACTGCATTACCTACACGTATGAATCGGTTCTCTGGGGCCTCCTGATCTGGTTCGCGACCCTGGACAAGAAGGGCGTGCCCCTCGTGGTGTTCTGGGTCCTCTGGGCCGCTCTGATGGCCTGGATGTGGGGAGCCTATCTGAAGGCGAAAAAGAAGGAAGAGAGAGAGGAAGCTGAGGCGGAAGCAGCAGCAAAGAAGGTGAACGCGAATGGCATCAGTGACACTTAAACACATCTGTAAGGTATACGGCGGAAAGGTTGAGGCCGTCCACGACCTCAACCTGGAAATCAAGGACGGCGAGTTTATGTGTATCCTGGGGCCTTCGGGCTGCGGAAAGTCCACCACCATGAGAATGGTGGCAGGCCTTGAGCAGATCACCTCCGGAGACATGTACATCGGCGACCAGAGGGTGAACGACATGAGCCCCAACGAGCGGGATATCGCCATGTCCTTCGAGAACTACGCCCTCTACCCCGACATGACAATCTACCAGAACATCGCCTTCCCGCTGGAGATCAGAAAGGTCCCGAAGGACCAGATCGACGAGAAGGTCATGAACGTGGCGAAGCTCCTGAATATCCAGGGCATGCTGGACCTGGTGGCAAAGGACCTGTCCGGCGGCGTGCAGCAGCGCGTCTCCGTGGCCCGCGCCCTGGTCCGGAACCCGAAGGTCCTGATCCTGGACGAGCCCATCAGCCACCTGGAAGAGGAGCTGAAGGCGAAGATGAGAGAGGAGCTGAGAAGACTTCTCCACAGCCTTCACATCACCACCCTGTATGTCACCCACGACCAGATCGAGGCCATGGTTATGGCGGACCGCATCGCCGTCATGAAGAAGAGCCTCCTGCAGCAGGTGGACACCCCGGACCGGATCTACTCCAATCCGGTGAACATGTTCGTGGCGGGCTTCATCGGAGAGCCGCCCATGAACTTCGTCACCTGCAAGTACAACGCGGGCGCGAAGGCGCTGGTGTTTGACGGCATCATTCTCCCGGTGGAGGATGAGACCGCTGAGAAGCTCGCCTCCAAGAACGTCACCGACGTGGTGGTCGGCATCCGCGACACCCATATCCAGGTCTCCATGACGCCGGCCGACGGCTACGTGGAAGCGGAGATCACCTACATCGAGCCTCGTAACGAGGAGATGCTTCTCACGCTCCAGCTGGGCTCCTTCCAGCTGCTGGCAACCACCAAGGCCGACTACTCGGCGAAGGCGGGACAGAAGGTCTACATCAGGCTGGAGTACAGCCGGTGCAACTTCTTCGATCCCGAGACCGAGATGAACATTTTTACGGGAGCGTAATATGGGAACAACAATCCGGTTGGAAAACGTAGTCAAGAAATTCGGCAAGAAGGAAGTCATCCACAGCATCAATCTCGAGACAAGAGAGGGTGAGTTCTCGTTCCTGCTGGGTCCTTCGGGCGCCGGGAAGACCACGATCCTGAATCTGATCGCGGGCGTTGTTCCTATGACGAGCGGCAATATCTACATCGGCGACAGGCTGGTCAACAACCTGAAGCCCATGGAGAGAAACGTCGCCATCGCCTTCGAATCCTACGCCCTGTACCCGGACAAGACGGTCTACGAGAACATGGAGTTCCCGCTGAACGCCCCCATCCGGAAAAAGGACCTGACACCGGAACAGAAGAAGGAGCGGGTCAACGAGTTCGCGAAGCTTCTTCAGATCCAGGACCTGCTGGACCGCTATCCGAAGGAGCTCTCCGGCGGACAGAGACAGCGTGTGGCCCTGGGAAGAACCCTGGTGAGAACGCCCTCCATCTACCTGCTGGACGAGCCCATCGCCCATCTGGACGCGAAGCTGCGCCACCAGATGAGATCCGAGCTGAAGAAGCTCCAGGTGAAGCTGGGCATCCCCTTCATCTGCACCTCGCCGGACCAGGCCGAGGCCGTGGCCATGGCGGACCGGATCTTCCTCCTGAACGAGGGAAGAATCGAGCAGGAGGGTTCCTCCAGAGAGCTCTACTTCAGCCCGAAGAACGAGTTTGTGGCCCTGATGCTGGGCGAGCCCAAGATGAACATCGTGAAGATGGAGATGTCCGAGAGCGGCGGCCAGGTCTTTTTCTCCAACAAGGACCTCACTCTGAAGGCGCCGCCGGCCATCGCGAAGGCCATGGCCGGAAAGAACATGCCGAAGGTCCTGGACCTGGGCGTGAGACCCACCGACTTCAAGGTGAGCTTCAGCCCGGAGGAGGGCTATGACGAGTACGTCATCGACTTCTACCAGATCAACGGCGAGAAGTTCATCATCTCCTGCACCAGGGGAGAGACCAAGTTCGTCATCGAGTCCAGACGAGCGCTGGGCGCAACGGTGGAGCTCGGGCAGAAGATCTACTTAAAATGGGATACCGAGAATTTCTATTTCTTTGACGCAGACACGAAGGAAGCGATCCGCTGACCTTCCGCGTCCGGTCCCGGTTCATTTCACCACCGCGGGGGATGTCA
>Ga0256404_1009135_pt1 | contig 14398 bp, 16 predicted proteins | sample RumenRJG_01DNA_FD_185990 | JGI IMG/M metagenome (GOLD analysis project Ga0256404, IMG submission 185990) | Bovine rumen microbial communities from Lethbridge, Alberta, Canada - RJG_01 | ecosystem: Host-associated > Mammals > Digestive system > Stomach > Rumen | place: Canada: Alberta | collected...
TGGTCTACCTGGTATGTTCGAATATCAGGATACCACTTCCTAACAGAAAGTCGAGGAATAGATGAACGCAGTGATACTCAAAAGGAATGGAGTTTCTTACCCACAGAGACTACCGAAGAGCCCTCAATTTACACCATTATACACCCTTAATCCAACATTGGCGTTGCCCAGGGGATTGATTTTATTATTTCCTGTCTTGAGAAAAACGAAGAGAACAAAGATACTTTCATTCTCATTGTTGGATCTGGCACGGAATATAATCGATTAGCACAGTGGTTTGAAAAGAATAATCCCCAAAATAGTAAGCTGATTTCCCATTTGCCTAAAGAAGAGTATATGAAGGTGATGGCTGCTTGTGATGTGGGGTTGATATTCCTGGATCATAGATTTACCATTCCAAATTTCCCGAGCAGGCTTCTTTCCTATATGGAAGGGAAAATGCCTGTATTAGCAGCCACAGATCCAAATACCGATGTGGGAACTGTTATAGAAGAGGGCGAGTTTGGGTATTGGTGTGAAAGCAATGATAGCGAAAAGTTTGTGAAATTGATGAATAGGTTTTCTGATTATAGCGGTAGACATAAAATGGGAGAGAATGCTTACCAGTTCTTAATAAATCACTACGATGTATCAAGGACTTATCAGATTATTATTTCTCACGTGAGTTAAGGCAGGGTGTTTGAATGAATAAAAGAGCCAGAGTAATTATAGCTAATGGTGGGTTTCTTCCGGCCAAAACTTATGGTGGACCCGTTGTCAGTATTGATAATCTATGCAGTTTTCTGCATGAAGATATTGACTTCTTTGTAATATGTACCAATCACGAGTTAGGGGTAAGCCAGAAGCAATACTTTAGATAGAACTGAAAAGTCCAAAGTAAGGGAAAAGTACAGAATTCCAACTGATAAGACTGTCTTTGTATATGGTGGAAATCTTGGACTTCCCCAGGGGCCTGACTTTATTTTGAAGTGCCTTGAAGCGAATGAGAGGGAAAAAAAGTCTTTCATCCTTATCGTTGGGAGTGGAAGTGAATACGATAGGTTTGAAAAGTGGTTTCAAAAGATGAATCCGAAAAAAGTAAACTCATCGCGTACTTGCCACATGAGGAATATATGAGACTAGTGGCAGCATCAGATGTAGGTCTGATTTTTCTTGATCACCGATTCACGATACCAAACTTTCCTAGCAGGCTTTTGAGTTATATGGAGATGAGAATGCCAGTGCTTGTGGTGACGGATCCGAACACTGATGTTGGAAAAGTAGTTGAAGAGGGTGGCTTTGGTTACTGGTGTGAGAGCAATGATGTGAATCAGTTCATCAAGCTTATGCGGAAAATGATTGATTGTGATAGAAAATCTATGGGTGAAAGAGCTTATCAATATTTGAATGACAATTATACATCTGAGAAAGTATATGAAATTATAATTAAGCATATAGAAGAAAAAAGGAATTTTAATGAATAGACGACAAAATTGTATAAACTTAATTCGATATATAGCTGCATTTCAGGTTTTTTATGGGCACGTAACAGCGCATTTATCATTAAATATGCCAAATGCCTTCGGATATATTTTATCTATATTTCAAGGGGTTCCGATTTTTTTCCTTATATCTGGGTTTTTAATTTGGTCATCAATAGATCGAACAAAAAATTTTACAACTTTTGTTATTAAACGTGTAATTAGGTTGTATCCTGAACTGTGGGGGGGTTGCAGCAAGCGTTATTTGTATTTTGATTTTATATAGAAATCAGATAGAAACAGTTCCGTTCATTGAATGGATATTTGCACAGGGTACAATTTTCCAATTTTGGACACCTGATTGTTTGAGAAAATATGGGTGTGGAACGCCAAATGGTGCGTTATGGACAATTGGAGTAATGGTACAGTGTTATTTTGTTTTATGGATTTTTCATAAGCTGATGAAAAAAAGGAAACTATGGGTATGGATAATTTCATTGTGTATTGGAATTGTAGTCAATATTTTATTGCCATTAAGTTATATGCATTTACCAATCCTACTATATAAATTATTATATCAGACTTTTATCCCATATTTTTGGATTTTCATTTTAGGGGCAATGATATCAGAGTTTTTTGAACTTTGGATTGAGCTTTTTAAAAAGTATTGGTTTCTTTTTCTTATAATGACTGCAATAGTTTCATTCACAAAATTTGATGAAGGAGTATATGGAACCCTAAAGGTCTTATTTTTAGCACCAGCTGTAATCGGATTTGCATACAGATTTTCAAAATTAAATATAAAGCTTGATTTTTCTTATGGTTTTTATATTTATCATATGGTGGTCATAAATGTAATGATAGAACTAGGATTCACAAAAAAAATTATTGATATGGTAGTAGCGTGGGCACTTTCCATTATTTTTGGAATATTTTCTTATTATACTTTTGGATTTTTCTCAAGAATACAGAGGAAAAAATTAGTCACCGGTACGAAATGATGGAGGTATAGATGTCTCATTTTAACAATGCAACTTTATTGATTACAGGAGGGACTGGATCTTTTGGTCACGCCGTTCTAAAACACTTCTTAACTTCTGATGTTGGGCAGATCCGTATTTTTTCTCGTGATGAGAAAAAACAGGATGATATGCGACATGAGCTGCAGGCTAAGTATCCGAATGAGTATAAAAAAGTAAAATTTTATATTGGAGATGTTCGTAATCCACAGTCTATAGCAGATGCAATGCCAGGTGTGGATTATATTTTTCATGCAGCAGCATTAAAACAGGTTCCATCGTGTGAATTTTTCCCGATGGAGGCTGTTCGTACAAATGTTATCGGAACTGATAATATGCTTCACGCGGCTATAAATGCCGGAGTAAAGAAAATAGTATGTCTTAGTACAGACAAGGCTGCATATCCGATAAATGCCATGGGAATCTCCAAGGCTATGATGGAACATGTCATAATGGCGAATGCCAGAGTGGCAGCTGAGCGCGGTGATACCGTTATCTGCTGTACCCGTTACGGAAATGTGATGTGTTCCAGGGGATCGGTTATTCCATTGTTCAGAGAACAGATTCAGAATGGCCATCCGATCACAATTACAGACCCGAATATGACCAGGTTTCTAATGAATCTGGATGAAGCAGTAGATTTGGTTGAGTTTGCCTTTCAGCACGCGAAACCAGGTGATCTGTTCATTCAGAAAGCTGATGCAAGCACTATAGGTGATTTGGCTAAAGCTGTGCAGACTCTCTTTGGAGATACAGGAACAAAAATCATAGGAACCCGTCATGGTGAGAAACTCTATGAAACTCTTATGACCAGAGAAGAGAGAGTCAGAAGCACAGACATGGGGAAGTATTTCCGAGTAGCTGCAGATAACCGTGACCTCAACTATGATAAATATTTCATTGAGGGTAATGTCGAGACACAGGCAGATGAATCATATACATCGAATAACACAAAATTGTTAGATGTAGATGGGATCATCAATAAACTAAAGACTACTGATTATATTCAGGAAGAAATACGAAAAATGCAGGAAGAAACTAAGTAAATCATTTCTAATCTAAATAGGACTAAAATATGGAAATTAAAATAGAGAACCTAGGCAAGTTAAAAAGTGCAGATATTGTGATAGATGGAATAACTGTAATAGCAGGAGAGAATAACACAGGAAAGAGTACTATTAGTAAGGCTCTCTATACTCAGTTTAACAGTTTTTATAAATACCCTGAAAACTTAGATAGAGATAGAAAAGGTAGCATTATGAGTCTATTACAATTTTTAATGCTAAATGGATCAGTCAAAGAAAGAATGTCATCTGAAAACCTGATAAATAAATTGACTGAAGAAATCTTTTCTGAAAAAAGGAATTATATAGAAGATAATGAATCATTATCTTCTTTGCTCAAGAGTCAAATAGGAGTTCAGAAAGTCAATGAAGATTTAATTCCACAGGTATCTAATAGAATAATACAAATACTTAACATAAGCAATCATACATTGTTAAAGCAGGTTGTAACGAATCGTTATAATGATGAATTTTCTAATCAGATCAACAATATAAATGATAAAAATAACCAGGATGCAACTATTAATTTAAAAATAAAAAATGAAGAGTTTATCAGTAGAATAAAAAACAATAAGATAAGTGCATTAAAATGTGATCCAAAAACTGTTCTCATGACTGAGGCCGTCTATATTGATGATCCAACAATATTAGATGATTTAAATAATAGATCTTATCCGTTTTACAGGATTAGAAATTCACGTCATGAACAGTCTTTAATGAGAAAATTACGTACAGATAAATCCAGTGCATCAGATAAATTAATTATTGATGAAAAATTGTCAGATATATTTACAGCTATATCTGAGGCAGATAATGGAGACTTGGTATTAGATAGTAATAGCAACTGGATATTTAGGAAAAATGACAACACTGATCTTGAATTGAATAATTTATCGATGGGATTAAAAACATTCGTAATAATCAAGGCATTGTTGTTAAATGGGTCAATAGAAGATAACGGCACTTTGATCCTGGATGAACCTGAAATACATCTTCATCCCGAGTGGCAGATATTACTTGCAAGGATAATAGTATTACTTCAGAAAAATTTTGGACTTCACATTCTCGTTAATACACATAGCCCATATTTCATGAGAGCTATTGAAGTATATTCTGCAAATAACAATATCGCTGACAGATGCAGATATTATCAGACTGAAAATACGGATGATGGTGCAATTGCTAAAGATGTAACAATGTCTACTGATGATATCTACAGAAAATTAAGCGGGCCTTTTGTAAAATTAGAGAGAGAAGAGTTTAAATGATAACAAGGGGGATGCGATATTTGGCTGATAAAGAATTACTTCCGAGTAATATTTTTGACGATAGTTTGTACAAGACATGGACTAAAATTTCATATGATTTTATGCATAAAGAATCTATGTATGAGTCCGGAGAAACAGTAATATCCATTGATAAATTTGCAGAGAAATATGCTAAAGAAAAAGGACTTTCTTGTGAGCTGACATCGGCAGATGCAGTTTTTGTTAAAAATAGAAAATTGATTTTCGTAGAGTTTAAAAATGGTTTAATTGATAAGAAAGAAAAATATATTGTTATAAAGAAAATGTATGATAGCTTCATCATGTATTGTGATATAAGACAAATGACTATCAAAGAATTCAGAGATATATCTGAATTTATTCTTGTTTACAATGGTGACAAGAACCAGCAGACCACTGGAAAAGAAAAACCGATTTCAAGTGAAAGTAAGAAGAGGGAAAAGGATGAAATACTCCCGTCATCAGGATACAACGCAATAGTTGAAGAGTCTGATAGATTATCACATAATGAAGAAAGAATAAGATTTAATCTGGATAAGTATAAGGGTTATCTTTATTCAAATGTCCATACTTACACAAGAGAATTATTTGCTGCTTATATGAAATAAGAAGCTGATCGGTTGCCACAATAGATATATGAATATATTAGTAACAGGTGCCAAGGGTTTTGTTGGTCGCAATCTGGTAGAGAATCTGAAAAACATAAGAGATAGGAAAAATAAGACCAGACCGAATCTTATCATAGATAAAATATATGAATATGACAGGAATGAATATGAGCAGGATCATATATCAGCATCTGATGATTCTGTAAATATTAGTATGACTGATATCCATATCAGCGAGAAAAGTATTTTGTACCGATATTGTAAGGATACTGACTTTGTCTTCAATCTGGCAGGTGTGAATCGTCCAAAAAAAAGTGAAGAATTTATGTCCGGAAATTTTGGATTTGCATCAGAGCTGTTGAAAACTCTAAAAGCATGCGGTAACAGATGTCCGGTTATGCTTTCAAGTTCTATTCAGGCATCGCTTACTGGGCGATTCAAAGATTCAGAGTATGGCAGATCAAAATTGGCTGGTGAAAAGCTTTTTTTCGATTACTCAAAGGAGACTGGGGCACAAGTTTTAGTCTACAGATTCCCAAATCTTTTTGGAAAATGGTGCAGGCCAAACTACAACAGCGTAGTGGCGACCTTCTGTTATAACATTGCAAATGATCTTCCTATACAGATAAATGACAGGAATACAGAGCTTGAACTGCTGTATATAGATGACCTGGTAGAAGAGATGCTTAATGCACTAGAGGAAAAAGGACACCTGGTAAAAATGACCAGTAATGATTCTGAATTCCAGGTTAATACTGATACTTATTACTACGTACCACTTACTTATGAAGTGAGACTTGGTGAAATAGCAGATTTGCTCCATAAGTTCCATGGTGAGCCAGAGACCTTGCTGATACCAGAAATAGCACCAGACAGTTTCGAGAAAAAGCTTTATTCCACATACCTGTCATATCTTCCTGAGGGAAAAGTGAAGTTCACTCTAAAAATGAATGTGGATAACAGAGGCAGCTTCACAGAATTACTTAAAACTGAAAAGTGTGGTCAGTTCTCTGTAAATATCAGCAAACCGGGTATTACAAAAGGCCAGCACTGGCACAACACTAAGTGGGAATTCTTTATTGTTGTATCAGGACATGGCCTTGTTCAGGAGAGAAAAATAGGTACTGATAAAGATGGCAATCCATATCCAGTAATGAATTTTGAGGTTAGTGGAGAAAAAATAGAAGCAGTACATATGCTTCCTGGATATACACATAACATTATAAATCTTTCAGACACAGAAGATCTCGTTACACTAATGTGGGCAAATGAGCAGTTTGATCCAGAGAAGCCAGATACTTTTCATGAGGATGTATGAAATAAATAAGATATTGATGGCATTTGAAGCATTTTAGAAAATCAACAGGGAAGATAATTTTGAAGAATAAATACTCAGAAATAAATTTTAAGAATAATGGAAAGCTGAAGCTTTTAATCATTGTTGGTACCCGCCCGGAAATTATCCGCTTGTCAGCGGTCATTGATAAATGCAGAAAATATTTTGACTGTATACTGGCTCACACCGGACAGAACTATGACTACAACCTGAACGGGATATTTTTTGAAGACTTAAGCCTGGATGAACCGGATGTGTATATGGATGTGGTTGGTGATGATTTAGGTGAGACAGTTGGTAATATTATCAATGCATCATATAAGCTGATGATACAGATTAAGCCGGATGCTCTCCTGATACTTGGAGATACTAACTCCTGCCTTTCAGCAATACCAGCCAAGCGCCTGCATATACCGATTTTCCATATGGAAGCAGGAAACAGATGTAAGGACGAGTGTCTTCCTGAAGAGACTAACAGGAGAATCGTAGATGTCATATCTGATATAAATATGGCATACTCTGAGCATGCACGTAAGTATCTCCATGAATGTGGCCTGCCGAAAGAACGGGTATTTGTAACAGGATCACCTATGGCAGAGGTGCTGCACAAAAATCTGAAAAAAATAGAAGCTTCAGATATAATCTCCAGAATAAATACAGAGATTCATGGCAGTTTAAATTCTAATGAAAAAGGTATCAATGAGGAAGATCTCGATTCATTAGTCATAGAGCCGCATAAATATATATTGCTTTCGGCACACCGTGAAGAAAATATTGATACAGATAAGAATTTCTTTTCACTTTTTTCTGCCATAAACAAGCTTGCCGAGAAGTATGACATGCCAATACTTTATTCATGCCATCCGCGTTCAGCGAAGCGTCTTAAAGAGACGGGCTTCAAGCTCGACAGACGGGTGATACAGCATGAACCAATGGGGTTTCAAGACTATAATCATCTACAGATGAATGCTTTCTGCGTAGTATCTGACAGCGGAACGCTTCCGGAAGAATCCAGTTTTTATACAAGCATCGGGCACCCGATCGCTGCAGTCTGCATCCGCACATCGACCGAGCGTCCGGAAGCCATAGACAAAGGCGACTTCATTCTTGCCGGTATAGATGAGAGATCGCTTCTCCAGGCAGTAGATACAGCAGTTGAAATGAATAAAAACGGAGACTATGGCACACCAGTCCCTGACTATATAGATGAGAATGTCAGCACCAGAGTGGTGAAGATTATTCAGAGCTATATGGAAGTGGTAAATAAGATGGTGTGGAGGAAATAAGTGGAAAAACTATTAGCAATTTTATTCCATTGTAATGAAAAAAAGGAATGCGAAAACTTTTAATTTAGCAATCAGGAGCTAGTGTTAATAGAGAGAATGCCAAGGAAAGTGAGAAAAAAATCAAAATGAATATTCTTATGCTTGCACCGCTTCCTCCACCATCAGGAGGAATAGCATCATGGACATTAAGATTTGTAAAATATTGTAAAAAGAATAATATTCCCTTGAGAGTGGTAAATATAGCGATTCGGGGAAAAAGATCGTCTGACGAATCTGCAAAAAGAAATATTAAAGATGAAATAGCACGAACGTATCAGATTATTTCAGATACTAGAAAAGAAATTAGGAAGAACAGGCCTGACGTTATACACTTTAATACGTCTTGTCAGCCATTAGGAGTTATACGCGATGCAGTTTGTGCAGAATTAATACCTAAGGATGTCCCTATTGTTTTACATTGCAGATGTAATATTGAAGACCAATTAGGTAAAAATTTTTTTTCATTGAAAGCATTTAGATTTCTTGTAAAAAGATCAAAAAAAGTCATTGTATTAAATAGATTTTCAAAAAATTATGTAGATAAGATTGATATGGATAAAGCTGTATTTATACCTGATTTTATTGACGAAGTACCTGATGTCAATTATCATGTTATTAGGCCAGAGATAAAAGAAATTGGTTATGTTGGACATATAGAGGAAGGAAAAGGCGTATCTCTAATAGTTAAAGTAGCAAAAAAAACACCTGAAATACATTATACTCTGGTTGGTGCAGTGCGTGATAAATTTTCTAAGGATATGATTCCACCAAATGTATCCCTTACGGGCAGGGTTACACTTGATAAGGTTAAACAATACCTTTCAAAAATGGATGTATTTTTATTCCCAAGTAAATCAGAAGGATTTTCAAATGCGCTGCTTGAAGCTATGATGATGGGAGTTCCAGTAATCGCCTCTGATGTTGGAGCTAATATGGAAATGCTTGAGAATAAGGGGGGGATAGTTATACACGATATTAATGCTGATAAAATCTTGTTAGCACTTGATAAAATTAATTCAGATTCGACAAGAAGTTTAATGTCAAATTGGAACTATAAAAAGGTTGTAAATTTTTATACAGAAGAAATAGTTATGAAGAAATATTATAGTTTATATAATCTTATTACAGGCTAGATAGAGGGTAATTAAGTGCAGAAGATGTTCGATATATATAATCCATACTCAAATACCGATGTTACAACAACATATATAGAGGTAATAATTAAGGCCCTGGCCAATATTGGTTTTGCAACGAGAAATATTGATAAGATTGAAAGAAATAACAAAGGAAACATTGTAGTCATATCTGTAATAGATTCCATAAAAGCGAAAATGTGCGGATATAGGACTATTATTCTTTGGTTACAGGGAATCATTCCAGAAGAATCTTTTCAGAGAAATCATAGTAATTTTAGAAAAAAAGTGCTATCTATGATTGAAAAAGAAGGAATAAAGTGTGCCTCTTTCAAACTTTATGTCAGTGACTATATGAGACGATTCTATAATGATAAATATGGTTTTCATGATAGCAATTATTATATCATGCCATGCTTTAACGAGGAAATAAACCCTTTAGCGATAAAAAACAAAAGTTATAAAAAAAATACATTTGTTTATGCAGGAAGTACTGAGACATGGCAGTGTTTTGAAGAAACACTAGAATATTATAAAATGATAGAGGATATAGTGGATGATGCAAGTTTAAAGATAATGGTTAAAAATAAGGAATACGCAGAAAGTTTAGTAAAAAAATATAATATCCGGAATTACTCAATCATTTATGTTACAAAAGATCTTGTAGCAAAAGAGTTGAGCAGTTGTAAATTTGGTTTCTGTTTAAGACAGAATAACGAGGTTAATAATGTCGCTACTCCGACCAAACTTTCGTCTTATATCTCAAATGGAGTATTTCCAATATATTCATCTTGTATCTATGATTTTGATCAAATTGCAGCAAGTAGTAAATTTTGTTATCGTGTAGAAAAAAGCCACAATAGATTTAGATTAAATAAAAAAATCATAGAAGCTGCTTTTACTGAATATAGAGCTATAGATGTATTAAATGATTATGAGAGTACATTTGGTAAGTATTATTCTTTTTCAAATCATGTTAAAAAATTAAGCGAGAAACTACCTTATTATATAAAAACAGATATTAAATGATGAAACTAATGATAAAAAGTGCAAGAAATTTATATATTGAAAAAGGGACTATATTAGCTACAAATATTATTGTAGTTTTGGTTGGTTTAGTTTTGTCATTTGTATTTAATAACACTTCAATAGTTTTGTTTTCGCTTTTTTCGTGGTGGACTATACTTTTTTTTAATATGACGATAAATAAAGACGAAAGGAGCTCATATTATACTTTTTTGCTGGTTTCCTGGCTTGTTCTTTTAGGAAGCATGCTTTTTATTTATCTAGCAGAAAACATCAATTACGGCGTTCCGTATATAATGTCAGATGATTATTCACTTGATACTGATTGGGCTCCGGGAGTAATAGAACATGGCTATTATACAGTTGAGCAAATGAACAAAAGTGGAATATATTTTTATGCAAATGCTAACTGTAAATTATATATTTTATTTCTTGCTTATGTTCAAAGGTTTGGCAATTTGCTTGGAGGATACCATACTATTGATATACGCCTGTTAAATATGTCATCTGTTATAGCTTCGTCTTTGATAGTCAACAGGCTTGGAATCAATAATTATGGGTTTGATTTTAATGCTACAAAAAAACTTTTGAGAATTCTTATTTTTCTTCCAAATATCATGTATTTATGCGGACATGTATATAGAGATACTTATGTTATGTTTTTTCTTGTCTCATTGTTTTATATTTGGAATATAAGAGGTGTGCGCAAAAATAAACTTTTTAATATAATTACAACAGTGGTGCTTTTTTATTGTATATACTATAATAGAATGTTTGCTGTTGTTTATGCTGCTTTAATCGTTTTTTTGGCTTTATATACGAATAAAAACAAGGAAAAAATTATTTCGCATATGATAACTCCTACTCGTTTTTTTCTATGTATAATTGCTATATTGTCTGCAGCATTTCTTTTGAATTATTTATCAGGAAATTCTGCATTTTACAATAATTATATAATTGGATATACAACAATAAATACACAAGGAGGAGGTATTTCTTCAATTGCATATAATATGAGTATTTTTCCGTTTGGATGGTTAGCAAGATGCTTTGTGTTTCTTGTATCTCCATTTTATTCACAGATTATCGGATTACCTGTTTTTGGAAACGTACTTGATCTAGTTTATTTTTTTCAAACAGCTGGAACGTGTTTTCTCTTTTTTGTCTACATTTATTGGCTGAAGAGCTTAAAAAGACTTGATTCATTAGCTATTATAAATATTGTATTATTTGTTTCATGCGCTGTTATTACAAGTGGTTTTAGACATATTTTGATGGTTTATCCTTTTATGTTTTTGGGAGCATATAATGAGTATAACAGTACTGACGCTCATTTAAGAAATAAATACTTCAAATATTCTGCAATTATATTATTGCTATGGTTGTTAATATATACAGGATCGAGGTTTATTTGAATGAAAAAAATTGCTATTACAATATCACATCTCGATCAAGGTGGTATACCAACAGCTTTTTGCTCACTGATAAATGAGTTGCATAAGAGAGATGATATTGATTTGACTGTGTTTATATTTACTAAAGTAAATACCTCTCGCTTTATCCTTCCTGATGACGTAACAAAAATTTATCCATCAAAAGCATTAAATATGTGGTGGGGAGGTAGTGTAAAGAATGATTTTATCAATAAAGGAATTCATTATATAGGTATCAGGACAAATTATTATCCATGGATTTGGTTTGCACGGTATGGAAAAGTCTATGGTAATTATGATGTTGCTATATCATATGAGAATGATATAGCAAGGCCATATATTGATTTTATGTGTAATGATTTTGTTTTGAACCGTATTAAAGCAGTTTGTAAGATTTCTTGGATTCATAATGATCCATATAAACTTGGCTTTGACAAGGATTATGTACTTAATAGGTATAGAGATTTTGATGGTATTGTGAGTGTGAGCAAGGGGAATAAGCAGAAATTAGATACGATTTGTCCTGACTACACCAACAAATCGTATTATGTTTATAATTGTATTAATTTGTCAGAGAAAATGATATCAAAGACAAAATTTCATGATATCGATGGCAAGTTTCATATTATTTCAGTAAGCAGACTTGCAAATAAGCAGAAACGAATCGACCGTATGATAGATACCTGCGTTTTACTAAAAAAACATGGATATGAGAATAAAATAGTCTGGCATATGTATGGATCAGGACCTGATGAGACTATGTTGAAAAAATATGCAGAGGAAGAGGAAGTAACTGATATATTCCGATTTGAAGGCTATACGGATAATCCGGCTTTGCTTATGGCACAATCAGACCTATATGTCATGACAAGTGACTATGAAGGATACAGTTTAACACTTTTAGAGGCACTTTGTCAAGATATTCCAATAATATGTACAAATTTTGATGAAGCGAAGGAGAGCGTGGTTGATGGAAAGAATGGTATAATTGTTGACTTTGAGCCACAGTATATAGAATCTGCTATTACAAGGCTAATTGACAATAAAACAATATTAGAAGAAATGAAACAGTATATAAAGAATCACCCCGTTAACAATGATCTTGCAATAAAGCAGTTTATGAATGTGATTAATGAGTGTGAAGGTAGAAGGACAACGACCGATGTTAGATAATAAGATTCATGTAGCTCTTGCTGCAGACCATGGTTATGCTGCTCAAATGGAAATAAGCATTTTGTCTGTAATTATTCATAACCCAGTAGATAGGATCTGTTTTGAGATTATAGATAATGGTTTAAGCGAGGACGATAAAAAATCTATTATTCGTGTTATTACTGATGGAGGAGCTGTTTACAGGTTTCATAAAATGGTTGATCTTTCAGCTCGTATGGGTTTTGACCCTCCCAAATTCCAGAATTCTTATGGTTTATATGGAAGGCTCTTTCTTCCTGAACTAATGCCAAATGATAATAAGGTAATTTATCTAGACTGTGATACACTGATTCTGAGAAATTTGTCAGAATTGTATGACATAGAATTAGGTTCTTATTGGGTTGGAGGAGTAAAAGATACCATATCGATAAATTATTTGTATAAACTTGGCCTTGTAGACGCTGATGTCTATATCAATTCTGGGGTTCTTCTAATAAATCTAGATGAATGGAGAAAGAATAGCGTCACAAGTTCGATTATTTCATACATTAAATCACATTCTGAAGATAATTCATTGCCTGATCAGGATGCAATAAATGTGGTATGCAAAGGTAATATATCGATATTGGATCCATGTTTTAATGTTATGTCTCCATTATATCTAATGTCATACGAAAATATTATAGGCTATTTTAATATTCTTAATTTCTATTCAAAAGATAAAATCATTAGAGCAAAAAAAGATCCATGCATTGTTCATTTCACAGGGTATCCGGATACGAGACCATGGCAAAAAGGATGTCATCACCCACTAAAGAGACTATACAAAAGATATGAAGATAAGGCTGAATTAAAAATTCAATCTGATCAGAAATTTAATAAAAAAAATTTAAGACAAAAGATAAAATTATTTCAATTCAGATATCTTCCTTATAAAATATATAGGAGAATAAAAAATAAATGAAATTGTCAAGCTTGTTACATATTGGGCGAAGCATTAAATACCGTCTTGATAAGAGAAGAACTGATTTTGGATCCCCAGTTGTATTAATGATGATAATTGAATTATGGGATAGATTCAGTAAATGGCATATATCTGTACGTACTGTACCAAAACTTAAGGGAGATTTTAATTTTTCTGTATCGAGAGAAAAAGAAAAATCTGATGCCGATGTTGCTATGGTGATCCAAGGTCCAGTAGTAGGTAAGGATGATTTTACATATAACAGCATAAGATTTTATAAGCAAATATTTCCTGATGTAAAGATTATTTTAAGTACATGGGACACAGAAGATAAAAATACTATTAAACGTATCAAGACTCTTGGAATAGAAGTCCTGCTAAATAAAATGCCGGAAGAACAAGGGTTTGCTCATATAAATTGTCAAATAAAGTCAATGAGCGAAGGAATAAAGTATGCAAGAGAAATGGGGGGGGGTTGAGTATGTACTAAAGATACGTACTGACTGGAGAATGTACTATCCGTATGCATTTGGCTATCTAAAAGAACTACTAAGAAGAGAAGAACATATTGATGGATGTCATAAGATAGTTA
>Ga0256404_1009138_pt1 | contig 14394 bp, 19 predicted proteins | sample RumenRJG_01DNA_FD_185990 | JGI IMG/M metagenome (GOLD analysis project Ga0256404, IMG submission 185990) | Bovine rumen microbial communities from Lethbridge, Alberta, Canada - RJG_01 | ecosystem: Host-associated > Mammals > Digestive system > Stomach > Rumen | place: Canada: Alberta | collected...
TATCTTATGCGAGGGTATCAAGTACAGAACAAGAAAAAGAGGGCTTTTCTATTCCTGCTCAACAGGACTTATTAAGAGCTTTTGCAGAAAAAAATAACATTGAAATTGTAAAAGAATTTTCAGAAGCTGAAACTGCAAAAGATACTGGTAGGCACAAATTCAAAGAAATGTTAGGATATTTAAAAAAGAATAAAGACGTAAAAACAATTCTTGTTGAAAAAACAGACAGATTGTATCGTAATTTTACAGATTATGTTGAACTGGATGTAGATAAAACAGGATATACTGTATTTTTAGTTAAAGAGGGAACAATATTAACCTCTCAATCATCTTCACATGAAAAACTTGTACATGGGTTAAAAGTATTATTAGCTAAAAATTTTATTGATAACCTTAGGGAAGAAACTAAAAAGGGTAGATTAAGAAAGGTTCAAGAGGGTTATTTTATTTCTTATGCTCCCTATGGGTATAAAAAAAAAAAATAAATAAAAAAGAAACTATCCTACATCCTCAACAATCAAAATTCGTAAAAAGGGCATTTGAATTATATGCACAAGGAAATATATCTCTTAAAAATCTTGCACAAAAATTATACAATGAGGGATATATTTACACTCCAAGTCATCCTAAAATTTCAGCAGGACATTTAGGTAAAATGCTTGCAAATGAAAGTTATATAGGATATATAAGACACAATAATCAATTATACAAAGGTAAACATCCTCGAATGGTATCAAAACAATTATTTTTAAAGGTTCAAAAAGCATTTAAAAAAGATGGAAAACCTGATACAAGATGTGGACACAATTTTTTATATAAAGGAATAATGAAATGTTCTGAATGTGGTTGTGCAATAACAAGTGAAATAAAGAAAAATAAATGGATTTATTATCATTGTACAGGTAATGCCCCACAGCCATGTTCGCAGAAGAAACAGTACATAAAACAAGAAGAAATTGATTTACAAGTAGATGAAGCTATTAAACGTGTTGTAATTGATGACAAATTAGCAGATTATATTAACTCTCTTCTCGAAGAAAGCTACAAGGATATGCAAGTAGATACACAGGATAAGCACGATTATTATGTTACAGAAATCAAAAAAATGAATACTCGTAAAGATAAATTGCTTGACATGTATATGGATGGAGATATTAGCAAAGATGTATGGGCTAAGAAAACACAAGACCTTGATAAACAAAAGGCATTGCTTGAAAATCAGTTAAAATCCATGAAACAGTCAAGTGAACAATTTATTGATAATGGCAAAAACATTATTGAAGTGTCAAAACAAGTATATAACCTGTATAAACAACAAACAGCAGAAGAAAAAAGAAGATTATTAAATGTAATGTTTGACAGTATGACAATAGAAAACAGAACAGTTAAATACACCTACAAAAAACCATTCTGTTATTTTGCAAAATGTGATTTAAACAATGTTGATGATGTTGTAGATTACATAAAAAATAACATAAAGTTTTAATTTAATTTAACAAACACTTATGTATTTTGCTTAGATATGTTATACTATTTCACGTTAAAGGGGATAGTAGTATGATTATCGGTTTATACCTTAGGCATATCAAAACATATAAAGGAATATATTATATACCAATAGGGGATTATAAATTTATTAACTATCTTGGGAAAAACGGAAGTGGTAAAAGCTCAATTATAGAAGCTTTTGATACGTTCTTTAATAACTACAATGAATATTCGATTAATAAGAGTGCAAAAAAAGATGGCATATACACAAAAGATAATTTCCCGTATTTTGCACCAATTTTCTTAATAAAGAAAGAAAATTTAACAAAAAACAAAAAGGAAGCTGAATTACTGAGTAATTTCTTCTGGTCTACCAATGGTAGTGGCATTGCTCCACGTAATAAGCCAATTTCTAGTAATTTTTTCAAATTGCGAGAAAAAATTTTAGAAGATGGTTATAATCAAGAAAATTATTATTTAATATTTTTGGGAGAAACATATAATAAAAATATATATTTTCCAATGTTTCAAAAAGATGAAACATTTTTAAAGCATCTAGGTTTTGATAATAACAACTCTGATAGTAATGGTTCTGAACAAGATATAGAAACTGCTGATTATGATGATAATATCACTCAATTTATCAACGAGAAATTCAAAAATTTACTTGAATCTATAAAAAAAATGTATTCATATGTTTATGTTCCTGTTGAAATTGATGTCGAAAATTTTACTAAAATTGAAACAAACAGTATGCAAAAAGTTTTTGGTAAAACTTTAAAAGAGGAAATAATAAATTGTATTGAACAATCAAGTATTGATAAAATTAATGGAAAATTAAACGATTTTGTCAAAGAAATTGAAGACAAAATGAATGGACAATATTGTTACGATTCAATCAATAAATCAAAAAAATATTTAACGAGTAATGATTTATTTGAAAAGATACTTGAAGTTTATTTTAAAATTAGAGTTTTAAATAAAGGAAACAGTGCTTCAAATAAACTATCAAAAAAGGTTAGTGAATTGAGTGCAGGAGAAAAAAGGCAAGCTCTAATTGACTTATTATATGCATTTCTTGTAGAAAAACAAGAACGTGATAATTACGTCATTATAGCAATTGATGAGCCTGAAAATTCACTACACACTAGTTTGTGTTTTGAACAATTCGAAAAACTTCGTGCAATTTCAAAAAACTGTCAGGTTTTTATAACAACGCACTGGTATGGTTTTCTGCCTATTATAGCTGAAGGTATTGGACATTTTCTGACAAAAAATGAACAAGAAGAAAGAGTAGAATTTGAATCTTATGAGTTATATGATTATAAATCATCTGTAAAGAAAGATGTTGAAAACAATAAAAACAAGATTCCTCATGATTTTCAGCTAAAAAGTATGAGTGATTTAGTTCATTCTATATTTTATTCAATAAATAAAGAAAATCCTTATAACTGGCTAATTTGCGAAGGGGTAAGTGAAAAAATATATTTTGATTATTTTTTTGAAGAAGAAATAAAAAATAAAAATTTAAGAATACTACCATTAGGTGGACAGAGAGACGTAATAAGACTTTTTCGATATTTAGAGATTCCTATTCAATATGAAGCAAAAGATTTTAAAGGGAAAATATATTGTTTAGTAGATACTGATAATAATAGAGTAGGAGATGATATTAATAAGCAATATAAAAATTTAAAAATTAAACGCCTGATAAATTCAGAAGAGGGAAGAGGAAATACCTCGTTAATTGAATTATCTTCTAATGAAACATATGCAACGACTATTGAAAATGTCTTAAACCCTGTTATTTTTAAGGATACATTGGATAGTATGACCAATGATGAAAAATATAAAATAAATGTAGATGTTACTAAAATTTCTAACACTGATTTTTATAAAAATTTAAGAAATCCTGATTTAGATGAATTCTTTAAAATTAATGATGGCGAAAATAAAATAAAATTTGCTAAAAAATATATTGAAATCTTAAAGAATAATTATTCAGACGATTATATTCCATCATGGATAAAAGAAATAAAAAACGAATATATGTAATCTGTTATAATTTTAGTCGAACTCCATCAAGTTCAGATATATAGTGGATTTGAACACTTTATATATATATTTAAGATTTAATACAAATTTGTTTTAATCGAACTCTGGAAACTATTGTAAATATTAGAAAAGAGCCATGTAAATGGCTCTTTTTGAAATAAAATACACCTGGCGCGATTCGAACGCGCGACCCTCTGCTTAGAAGAAGCTGGAAGCCACATTCTCAGCGCTTTTCAGCTTTTATTATAATTTATCAGAATTTGTTTCTATTGCTTGCGCCACATGAATTTTAAGCCGATTTTATTCTCACAATTTATCACTATTGCTCAGGCTTTATCAGAAAATTTGCAACTCATTTGCAGCTTCCTCCTTTATATCTGTCCACTCAACGCCACTTTTGAGGGGCGGGGAGGGGACAAAAACATTAATAGCCGTCCTCATTCTGAGCCACAGAAAAATTCCGTAAATTTTTGAGATTATTATAGGCAGATTAAGCCATTAATTTTTTATAATAATCATCCATGAAATTTGATTTGATTTGTCTTGCAGAATTTATCATACCCTTGAGACTCATTATTTCTTTACTTGTTTTGTCTTCTTTATGCTTCAATATATAAATTTTGTGTTGTAGTTTATTTGGAACAAGTATTTTATTATCTGGAGAAATTACTGTGCCTGTAGTCTTTTTGTATTGATTTATACCATAAGTCTTGGTTTTCTTTTTATTAACACTTAATCCTTCGCTCTTTAAGCGACTTATAACATATCTTTTAAATTCTTCCGGTATTGGTTTTGAACTTGAAAATGTTAAATCATCAACAAAAAGTGTCATACAAATATCCATAGATTGAGCTTTTTCGAAAATATCGTTAAAGGTTTTCTTGTAAGCCCAATATGTTAATAATTGACTTGAAGGAGCTCCTGTTGGTAAATGATTGTCAAAAGTTAATATATTAGTTAATAAACTTGCTATGTCATTACCCATTTTTAAATCATAAAAAAGGAATTGAAACACTTTTTGTTTTCTTGAGCTAGGAAAAAATTTTTCAACATCACTACAAAAGAAATACTTACCATTTATATGAGCTTTCCCATTATCGACATAGCAACTTCCTTTTCTACCTGCTTTAACAAAATCCGGAACATTTATTCTTTGCAATAAAGCATTAAAACGTCTATGAAAAGCTTTAAGTAAATCTTTAGGTTCTTCAATTTTTCTTTTTGTTGACTTATTTTTATTATCAATACTGTATACTTTATAATTAGCTTTATTAATTGTTAAATTTTCAAGAATCTTATAGTTGCGGATATAAAAAATCTCAAGTAACTTCTTACGACTTTTTAATTCGTACAATGGACTTTTTTCAATGCTATACGTCTTATTCTCCGTTTTTCCCAATAGTTTTATCCTCTAATGCCTGTAAAAGTAATAACATTTGATTTCTAATTGCATTTTTAAATGGTCCTCTTTTAGAATCTAATTCTTCAGAGAAAAACCAAAGTGCAGAAGGTGTCGTTTCAAAAAATTCAGCATATTTTTCAATTATATCTACAGAAGGTTTTTTGTTTCCATTCTCTATATCAGAAATATAACCTGCTGATATTTTTATTTTTTCTGATAAATTTTTTACTTTGGTACCATGTAACACTCTAATTAATCTAAGAGCTTCATTTATTTTTGACATATTCGTTTCCTTATTTTATGAAAAAAGAGGAAGTTTGTTAGCTAAAGTATTTTTCGATTATTGTAAGAATGATTCTTACTACGAGCCATACCCACTTTGGTGGTTTTTTGTTACTCATAATTGAGCCTCCTTTCGTATTTATTCCTGAATACTTTTCAGGTTCTGCTCCACATACGAAAGTCTTGTAAGAAGTGAACACCAAAGAATTGCATCTTCCTCTAATTCTGCTGCCAGCGAACTGCTCCCGCTGGCTGAGTACCCTAATATTATTAATCTTACATGTATTTATGCTATGTTTATATGTAGCTGTATTATGTTATTAATACAATAAAGATACTTATATCTTTAATTAATAATACTTACGGCCCCGGTGTTTGAACCGACTATTGTCAATGTTCACAAACCAATTACTTGGTTTTATTCATTTTGGAGCATGTGACTCCTTACATGCTTATGATAGCAAATAAATTTTTATTGTCAAGACTTTTTCTCTATTAGTGAAAAATATTCTCTAAAATAATTGCAAACTTTTTCTAACAATATGCTTAAGTATTTTTCTTACTCGATATAATTTTTGTGTGATAGGAGGAGTTAAGAATGGAAAGAAAAATAATAAGAAATAGAATCAAGTGTAAACATTGCGGTGATATAATAGAATCAATAAGCGTACACGACTTTAAATTTTGCTCTTGCGGTAAGGTTGCAATAGACGGTGGTAAATGTTATTTAAAACGAACCGGTAACCCAAACGATTGGGAAGAATTAAGCGAGTTTAAAACTATTTAATATATTTTTATAACATTACTCGCAAGATGTGGTTTTAAATTTTCTATAAAAATAGGAACTCTTGCTTTAAATCTTTTTATTAGTTCTTTTCTTTCTATCGGTGGATTATGTAAAGATTTTTCTAAATCCAAAAATGAATAATATACTTTATCAAATGAAAGATAAAATAAATTAACTAAAAATTCATCCGGTGATTGGGCCTCTATATTGTATTCAGATAAAACTTTATTTGGGAAATCTTTTAAATTGTTGGTAACAATTACTTGTGCATTGCTTGAAATCGCTGCCGCAATCACATGTCTATCTTTCTCGTTTATGCGGGGTTCATCAATGCTAGGTAAAGCAGAATAATCGTCAATTATGGCTTCAGGAAAAGCATTATTCATAATTGTAATTAATCTATCAACTTTTTCAGAACCCACTCTTTTTGATAAATTACGCCTAACTTCCTCGCAAATTATATTACTCCAGATTGGTTGATATAATTCTTTTTCCGCTAACCTTAATAAAATATCTCTCAACAATGAATCATACAAAACACACGCGTCTAAAACTACTGTAAAGTTTCCTAACCTAATCATACAACCCCAATTCTTGAGATAATTTAGACATTTCTTCAATATTAGCGTGTCTATTTTCTGCTCTTTTATCTCTGTATTCTATTAAATCCTGCATTAATACTTTTCTATGCGTACCTGTTTTTCTAAATTTAATTGTACCATTTTCTAAAAGTTTAATAAAATAAGGTCTTGATACATTTAAAATATCTGCAGCTTGTTGCGTTGTTAATTCTTTATCCATTGGAATCAATGTTACAGAATCACCATTATTTAAAGTTTTTACAACTTCTGTTAGTGCAAAATAAATTACAGAAGGTACTTCTATTTCTTGTCCATTTATAACAAGAGCAATTTTACCAACATTAGATAAATTATCAACCAAATTTGAAAGCTCTTTTTTTTCATTATCAGAGCTAGGTGGCTGAAATATATAACTGCTTGCAAGATTTTGTCTATTAATCATAGTACCTCACTTTCATTTATATTATAACATATAAACGAAATAAATGCAATATTCGAAATAAACGAAATAAATAAAATTTACATTACTAATTTTTGCTAAGATTTTATGTCGCTTGCTTATAGATAAAACAAACATTATTATACAAGATTAAAATCATGTGACATTTGATATATATTAAATTAACATTTTAATAATTAGTCATATTTACATTTTTTTATATATTGACATAAATCATCTGGTTTTTTAATATTAAAATTTTCCACGAGTTCTAATAATTTTCCGATAGTTATTTTTAATATTGAAATAAAACTATAATAGTCTTGAAGTGATATATCAGTACCGCCAGAATGCACAATTGCAGACCTTTTCCTATACAAATCTTTAATTGTTTTTTCAATTTGTATTCTTTCTTCTAATGTATCAGCACATAAAAATGCACAAGTTTCAGCTAGCTGATATGTAATAGAAGGTGAAATAAATCCTTCATTATAGGTTAACAAACATTCCATTGCCATTGCTAGAAATAAAAAACTTTGTGTTAAATCATCATTTCTTAAAGACTGACCAATCCAATTTACTGCTCTATTTATCTTTTGTTCTATTTCACACAAATTATCAGTTTCTAAATTGTTTATAATTTTTAGGTTATTTAGGAGTATATTTTTGTATTTTACTTCGAATAAATCAGGAGTTACTATATATAGAGGATTTGTTATATCATTACGAGAGAATGTCGACTGTATTAAATCTGGTGTAATTACAAATATTTTTTTATTTGAAAAATCTTTTGTATAAGATATTTTTGAATTATCTTTTGATTTAATTGAAATACAATAAAATAAAAAGTTTATCAAATTTTCTATTTTTTCTTGAAATATTTCAACTGCTTTATTGTTATCATAAGCATGAATATCTTTGTGTATTACATAAAAATAATCTATTAGTCCTCTTGAGCTTGGAGCTATAAAATCAGAATTGAACTTGTACTGTGGGTGTTTGTTTAAATATTCTCCGTTTATATATTTATAATTACATATTATAAAATTTCCAACCTCTATACTATTTATATCCTGCGGAAGTTCAAAGCCATGCAAAACGGATAATACTTTAAAATGGCTTTCTTTTATATTTGCAAAGAAAGCATAGAAATCTTTTATATCATTTTCGTTTAATGTTTTTCCTTGAACATAATATTTTGAAACAAACTCATGCAACTTATCTAAAAACATTTTTTCATAAATTTTATTAATTGTTTTTTTATCTATTTTTGAAAAAATCTGCTTTATTGCTTGTTGATATTGAATTTCTTTTGCTTTGTGTACACATAAAATATTCCCATTTATACAAAATTGTACAAAGCAATATTCCCGATTATTTAATTTTGCAACATAATCATTATATTGACTTTGGTCAATGTATGTAAATAAATCAAGTAAACTTTTAAAAATATTAATTAAATTATTAGTATGTTTCATATAATTATTCTAACAAAAAAATTACTAACTTTTGCAAAAATTTTATGCTGTTTGCTTATATCAAAATTCTTTTCTCGATAAAATTGTTTTTATGCGATTTAAAGGAGGAAGAATGGTAGAAGTTAAAAATGAAGAACAGGAAGAAACAATGCGAGAGGTTGGGCACCTTTTGTTAGAGGTCAAGTGTTTAGCAAGATTAGGTGCATTGGCTTCGGATTCTTGCATAGGTGATGATGAATTACAAATGCAAGATAACATTGATTATTATTTTGCATTGCGCCGGATAACAAACCTAATAATAAAAATTGAGCATTTAATCAATGATTAAATCTAATAATTATTACTCATATTTATTACTTATATTTACTACTCATAAAAATAAACATGGTGCACAAAATAACCGAGACACCGTAAAATAAGTTCATAAAACAGCTTGTTATAAACATATAAACATAAAGGAGCAAATTTTTATGTGCGAAAATAACGAAATAAACCGGCTCAAAAATAGTATCATAAATGCAAGAATGATTTTATACGACTTGCAAGTGTTCATTAAGTACGGCGCCCTTGCATGTGATTCTAATATTATTGATGATGATTTGCAGCTAAACAAGAGTAATGACGATTATTACATATATTTCAGAACATTAAACAAGAAGCTAAATAAAGCAATTAAAGTTCTTCAAACAGATTAGAAGGTTTAACGTTTAAAGCACGTGCAATTTTGAACACATTTTCAACAGTTGTATTTCTTTCACCGCGCTCAATCATACCAATAAAATTAGGGGACATATCAAGAATCTCAGCAAGCTCAAGTCGTGTTAGATTATGGTCTAATCTCAAAGCCTTCAAACGTTTGCCAAACTTTTGTAAATCCTTTTTACTCATTTCTATATTTTCGTGTTAATATACACATATATAAACAAACTGACCGTGCGTTTTATTCTCAAAATGGTTAGTGTGTAAGGATAAACAAACTAAAACTAGGAGAAGTTTACAAATGAAAAAGATTTTAATTTTATTCGCAGCAATTATGTATTTTGCAAGTGTACCAATGGCAGAAGCCAAAAAGCCCATGCCGGAAGATGTGCCACAGATAGGATTCAACATATTACAAGCTAATAATATTCAAAAAAGAATGGTATTTAAAAGCACGACCCAAATAAGACATCCAAGAGCAGAATTTGATTACAAACCTAAAAATACAGGGCTTGATGTAACAGGCAGAATTATTTGGGTTTATGGTGATGTATTTAGTTTAGTTGATGATGAAAACGAAATGGCAGGACTTTTAAGTTATGCTGTTGCTGTTGGTGAAAATTCTTACAAAGGTATTTTTCAAGGATTTTTCTCTAACTTTACATATTCTTTAAATCCAAGACCAAAGGAAAATAAATTTGATATAAAAGCAGTAGATTATATGGTAAAAGCAGGATATAATCCGGTTGCACTTATAACAATTTACAATAAAACACTTGCACAAACTCGTTATGAATGGTGCCACTTCTACCCGCTTGCAACAAAAAGAATGGTAAATATTTATGAGCATATTTATAAAAAATATCCTCAATACTTAACAAATAATGCTTATGAAAACAATGTTTATTATAAAAATTTCTTATCAACCACAGGGAAAGAAATGAAGAAAATTGAAAAGAAACTAAACAAATAAGGAGCCGGCATGAAAAAATTATTTATTCTACTACTAATGATTACAACTTGCAGTATGACTTATGCTTATGAATTTAATACATCAGACTATTTAAGAGAGCAGCAAGAGTCATTTAACAGAACAATGGAATATAATCAAATGGTTAACCAAAACCAAAGATTATATGAAATAAAGCAGCAAATGGAACAGCAAAACTCTTATAGACCGACTCATTACAGTAATGACGATTATCAAAGACCAACTTATGTGCAAGAAAAACCTTTATATAAGTTTGGAAATTAAATGTAAGGATAACAAATGGCAGTAGTTATAATAATTTTAATAATCTTAATTCTTTTTATTGCGACGGTTGTAAATGGTGCTGATTCGGCATATAGAAATAATACGCAAGCAGTTAATACCGAAGCTCTTTTGAATGAGTTAATAAATGTGCAAAAAATTGAAGAAACCGCAAGGGGCATAATGCTGCAAGAAGGCGTAACACATAATGAAGCAATATATTTTTCAATAAGTTCTTTGTTAGAGTTAATAAGACAAACTCCAATTATTGATAAACAATCCGCAGGCTTACGAGTATATTCAATTATACAAAATGATTATCCATATTTACAAAAGGTAATAGAACAATGTAAACCAGGTAATTTTGATTTCATTGAACATATTGCACTTAACGCAAAACATATTGTTGAAACAGAAGGCAAAAGCAGAGATGAGGCTGTATATATTGCAATTTGCATGTTTTATGATGATTTAAGTGTCAAAGGCAGTAAAGCCGGGATTTATGATTTATTAGAAGTAACAAGGGCTATATATCCTGATATAGAAGAAAAAATATTAAAATATGCAGGATTAAAAATTAAAGGTGGGTTATGATTAAATTTTTATTACTTTTAATAATATTTGCTGTAATGTTTATTTTTAAGATATTTGCTTCTTTGGTAGGAACAGCAAGTGTTGCAATAAATAAACGAGGAACTTTTATAAATTTCGGTAATCAATATTTAAAAAATACAAGGGTATGTTATAGCCTTATTACACCATATATGGGACAGCTTGTAGATGATATTTTTGCATTTGCAAAAGAAAGAAATTATAAATTAGCAGATGAAACAGAATTTATTGAAAGTGTTTTATATAGATGTGTTTGGACATTATGTCAAGAGGAAGTCCCAATGGTGCGTAAACCACAAGTTTTACCTAAGATAGAACACGAAGCCATGTTTTTTACTTATGAATTTTTGTCAAAATATAGTATAAAAAATTAAGAGGGTTTATGAAAAAATTTATTTTAATATCAACAATTATATGTAGTATTGGTGCAACTTATGCAGGCTTTTCATTGTGTGCTAAAGCTGAAAATTTAAAATCAATTGAACATAATGGAAAATACGGATTCGTAAATGATAAAGGCAAAATTGTAATAGATATTCAATTTGATGATATACAAGAATTTCATGAAGGATTAGCGGCTGTATTTTTGTATGGTAAGTGGGGATTTATAAATAAAAAAGGAAAATTTATTGTACAGCCGCAATTTAGCAAAGTTGGTAATTTTGATGAAGGGCGTGCGTACGTGGTGCATGAAACAGAGGAAGAAAAAGAAGATTATATACAAGTATATGATTATGTTGGATATATAAATAAACACGGAAAATTTGTTATACCAATTTATGACGGGGGACCTTATTTTTATAATTATTCAAACGGATTAGTTGCAATACAAAATGGGGACGCAACATATTGCTCGTATAAGGACAAAAATGGAAAAACTGTATTAGATAGTGATTATTTTGAAAAAACAGGCTGGAAAAATACAACAGACGCCGGTTGCCATAGTTTTAGTGAAGGGTTGGTTGAAGTTTATAAATATACAGATGATACATATAAAACAAGAATTTCAGCATACATGAATAAAAAAGGTGAAATAGTATATAGTAGAAAATTTAATGTACCGGAAGAAGTGGAGCCGTTATGTGATTTTGATTCTTTTCATGAAGGTATGGCAAGCTTTAGGGTAAATTGGAAATATGGTTTTATAAATAGAAATTTTGAAGAAGTGATACCGCCAATATATGATTTTGCTTATGGTTTTAAAGACGGATTAGCACGAGTAGAAAAAGACGGAAAATGGTTTTATATTGATAAGCAAGGAAATTTCGTCAAAGAATATAAGCCAAGCTACTAGATATACTATTAAAACCTCTCCCCCTTTTAGTATCGGCGCCCTTCATTTTTGAAAATATACAAGGGTGTAAACAAAAAGACCGATTATTTTGTGGCATATTTTAAAAAGTTTTTGCTTGTGGTTGGTGTGTTGCAGGCATGATAATAAATTTTATAAAATAACTTTTTTATTTTAAACTAACCATACTAACCAAAGTAACCGGTTAGTATGGTTAATTAGGTTAATTTGTTTCACAAAAGTTTATTTTAAAAAGCTAAATCTTTATAGTGAATAGCTTCTATAAATTGTAATTGTTCTGAATATCCTGGCATTTTAGCCCAATATTGAATAGTATAATCAATTTTTAAATTTTCTTTTAATTGCTTCTCACAAAATTCTATAAAAATTTTTTCTAATTTTTTATGAATATATTGCTTATTCTCAGGCTGTTTTTCAAGTAAATCATAAGTTCTATTAAGATTCTGCCTTAGATTTTTCTTTTTCTGCTTCCATATTTTGTAATGACACCCATCTTCATGGTCATTTAAATTTGTACTACTTACAATGCAATCATATTTATGGCAACATTTTTTTTGCTCTGTAAAATATACTTCTTCCCTGTTTGTTTTTTCTTCGTTTTCTCTGATATAGAAGTTAGGCATACCACAATAAAGACATTGTTTATAAGGCTCTTTATAATCTATTTGCATAGGAAAAAGTTGTGTATCAGCCACTTGAGCTGATAACCATTGAAGTGCGTTTAGTTTGCGACCTATTCTATATTGCCTTGATATATTAAAGAAAAAATCTTTTGACGATGTTTTATCTTTTAAATTTGCACATAGTGCTTGCAAGGTAATCTCTAAAAGGTTTTCATCTAATTCTTCAAAAGGTTGTATGTATTTTAAATAAAATTCATTATGGTTTATATTCTTTGTCATTAACACTTTCTTTGGACAAGTATCATAATTAAATTCCTTATATGCACTTTCATATTTGGGTACAAACCAATTATTAAATGCTTTTGCTAATATTTTATAATTTCTTTCTTTTGCCATTTTTACCCTTTTAACTGCTGACCTCATATTATTAGGTTAACTATTCAAAATGGTATCGTAAATAATGAAAATGTCAATAGTACTACTGACCTTAATAGTAAAAAAGAAAAGGAGAACAAAACTATGTTTAAAAATCTTAGTGATGCAACAAAAGCCATGTATGGCAAAGGACTTGAAGAAAGAAAAGGTGCTCAGGAATGTGTGAACTGTGGAAAAAAAACACATGCACAGGTATGGGGACAATTTAGAAAAGGTAAAATGCTTTAGTTGTGGTTTACATCTTAATCTTAATACAATAAATTATGGTACTGATTATGTCTCAACTGTTATGGATAGATTTTTTGAAACAGCCCACACGACATTATTTGAAAGCAAACAGGACGGTAAACCTTGTCAAGCATTTGTTTATGCAAATAAAACAAGAAAAATACCGGAGCATATTTTAAGACGGTCTGACGTTGGTGTTATTCCCGCAAATTATGATGTTAATAAAGTAAATGAAGATTTAATTGCAGACCTAAACAAAAAAATTGAAGAAGAAACAGACGCCGAGAAAAAAGAAAAGCTGCAAACAAAATTAGAAAATCTTGAAGATTTTATTGAAAAATTGCAGAAATTCATTCGTGATAATTGGGATAGACTTATATTCTTCTACCGTGATGAAAATGGACTAATTACTCAAATTAAAACAAGAAAACCATACATAGATACAAAAACCTTTCAAATATTAAAGGTGCAAAATAAAGCTGGTGTTTTTAATCAGGGTGTATTTTCAGATGATGAACTTACAAAAGCTAAAAGCTATAAAAAAATGCGCAAAGGTCTTATTGTTGTTGAGGGAGAGTTTGACCAACTCTCTCTGGTGACACAACTTCATAAAATGAATAAACCTATTGATGTTTGTGCTTTAGGCGGTGCAAATGGTGATTTAATAACAGCCATGAAAATACAGGCTGAAAGAGTTTGCATACTTCACGATAATGATGAA
>Ga0256404_1009140_pt1 | contig 14391 bp, 7 predicted proteins | sample RumenRJG_01DNA_FD_185990 | JGI IMG/M metagenome (GOLD analysis project Ga0256404, IMG submission 185990) | Bovine rumen microbial communities from Lethbridge, Alberta, Canada - RJG_01 | ecosystem: Host-associated > Mammals > Digestive system > Stomach > Rumen | place: Canada: Alberta | collected...
GAGTTGCTCAAGCGTACTAATCAAGAATTAAGCTCTAGGTTGCAAGAAGCTTCTGAGAAAAACAATGAGCTTCATGCTGCTAATGAGAATTTCAAAGAGGAGCTTAACAAGAAGAATTTCGAGATTGGTATGTTACAAGAACGGGTTAAGGCTCAAGAGACTTCAATTAAAGATCTGAAAGGTGCCTTTGACAAAATAGCAAATAAGTAAGGGGGAAATTTAAAGAATTGGGGCAGGCTCGGTCCTGCTCCAACCTTTGGACTTTACTTGCTCCAATGATCCTAGACAGTGCTCCAATAGTTCGTAATATTCATCAAGTTTGTGCGTAATATAGCTTGATGTTTTATAAGCAATTAAAATGGCAATTACAAAGGCAACAAGGCAAATACTAGAGATTAGATAGATGTACAAGGTGCCTTGTACACTATTTACCACGGCTGTGGCGTGGTACAGGTGTGACATAAATAAATTCTTGGAGTTTTTGTCTAAAACTTCAACTAAAGGGTAAAGATCTTTCTCGTATATAGATGAGAGCGCGATAGGATCACCTTGTTTTAGGGATGGTAAGTAACGGTCTGTGACCACGCTTATAAGTGCAGTTGCATTGTCGTTTAGAATCTTGGTGTACTTATTGTCACTATCAAGCTTTTTAAGTCCCTTTTTAAGATCGTCAACAGCGCGTGTAAGTCTACCTTCAAGCTGTTTTTGTTTATTCTTATTTAAGCTTTGAGTTTGCAAAAGATAGCTGTTTTTGTTGATATCAAAAATTGCTTGATTGAGGTTGTAGGCAAAGGTGTACTTTAAATCTAAGGTCTTCTCAATCTCAATGACAGCGCTATTAGCATGAGTGATAAAGACAATTGCTAAAGCACTTATCAGTGTAATAAAGACCACCATTAAAGCAAAAGCTTCAGTCATTTTTCTTTTGACGGAGGTGGCTTTCTTTTGCTTTATTTTTTTAGGAGCAGGTGTATTTGTAGTTGTAGTGTTTTTAAGTTTAGTCATAGCAATCAATAGCAGGTGTTCATTTTTGACAATTTACTGCTATTGTAAAAAGCGCAGGTTATGTTTTTGGACTGTTTATGTTAAGTCTTATAAAGAACAGATACACATAACAAGTTAGAGCTTTAGATGAGAAATAAGAAGTAAAGATTGATTTTAGAGAGATGAGCAAAGTAGCTAAAGGCTACTTTGCTCTGTAAGGCTAGAACTTTAATTATTTGTTTTCAAGAGTAAAGGAAGGAGTATCTTCTTTGGCGTCAATTACCATACCGTCAAGCTCTTTAAACTCTTTGGTGGCATTCTTATCAAAACGCTCTAGTAAAGATTTTAGATTACCTTTACCTGATAACACTCTACCGTGTAAACCGTCGATTTCCTCACGAAGTTTAGTCTCATAAGAGTACATTTTTTCAAAAGAGTTAGTAATCACATCAAACTTGTCATTGATTTGTTTTGCAATTCTAGCAAGTTCCCTCATGCGGTCGGATTGCTCTGCTAAGATCCAAAGGTTAGATACTACTCTCAAAGCAGGTAGCATAGAGGATGGGGACACCAGATAAATACGGTTATTTGAAGCTGTATCATATAAAGTTGCATCAAAGGCTAAAGCTTCTGTTAAAGCAGCATCAATTGGTACAAACATAAACACAAAAGATGGGCTCTTTAAGGATAGGTAAGAGCTGTAGTCTTTTTTTATAAGCTCATTGATATGAGACTTAATTGAAGCTACATGCTCTTTTAAGAAGTTTTGCTTTTCAGCATCATCAGTTGCATTGATGTAGTTAGTGTAAGCTGTAAGGGAGCACTTAGCATCAATGATTAAACAATGATTCTGAGGTAATTTAATAATCGCATCAGGGCGACCCATTTCACCTAAGGCTCTGTTACCTGCTACCTCACGCTCATACTCAATACCTTTAGTTAAACCTGAAGCATCTAACACTCTTTCAAGTTGTAACTCGCCCCACATACCTTGAGATTTACCGCCAGAGCGTAAAGCTTTAGTAAGATCCTCTGCTTGCTTTGATAGAGTGGTGTGAGACTCTTCAAGAGTCTTGATCTCCTTTAGCATCTGACCTTGTCTTTCAGCATTCTTTTCTTGGTTGTCGTGAATAAGCTTTTTAAAGATCTCAAGCTCTTCTTTAAGAGGAGTTACAACATTAGTCATATGCTCTTTTGAAGCTTTAGTAAGATCCTCTGTACCAGTTTTTAGGAATTTATTTGCCATCACTTTTAATTGCTCTTCAAGCTTTTGCTGTGACTGATTAAATAATTCCTGTTGTTTTGCATAAAGCTCTTGCTGTGCATTAAGGTTAGCTTGGTTTTCTGCATTTTGAGCATTTAAAGTAGTAACTTGTTTTTGGAAATCTGATAGCTTCTCTTGAGCTTCAGTAAGCTCATGATTTAGACGTTGATTGTCAAAGGATAAGGTTGAAACATCAGAACTTAGCTTTAATTTCTCATTATTTAAAGTTTCAATATCTGACTGTAATTGACTTATTTGACTATTAGCTTTTTCAAAGTTGTTTTTACACTCCTCAAGATAAGCTTCATTTTTTATGTAAGTTTCTTTTTCTGTATTCCTAAGCCTACTGATTTGAGCAAGCTTAACCGCTAAAAAAATGACTAAACCAAGTAAAATTCCAAGTGAAATATATTGAGAGATCATGAAAATAACCTTAAAAAAGTAAATGAAATTTCTTATATTATAATTACTTATGGCACAAAATACCCGCCACGACCGTCAGATCTTACATGACCATCAGGGGTAAAATATCCACCATTACCGTCAGATCTTATATGTCCATTAGGGGTAAAGTACCCTCCATTACCATCAGATCTAATATGTCCATCTTCAGTGAAAAAGCCACCTCGACCGTCAGATCTTACATGTTCATCTGGCGTAAAGAATCCTCCACGACCATCTGATCTGATGTGACCTTGCTCTGTAAAGAAACCACCGTTGCCATCAGAACGCAGGTGATGAGCAGTCGCTGTTTGACTAATCAACAAAGCACTTAAGGCTGCTAATACTAGAACAGACAATTTACCTTGTGACATAAAAACTCCTTACATTTGTGTATTCTATTATACAATAAAAGTACAAATAATATACATACCATATATATGTATAATATATCACTATTAGTTTGTAATTACAAAAGAACTTGTGTAAACAACAATGAACTAAAAATGAAGATGAAAAGGAGAGAAAATCTGCCTTTTTTTCAAATGATCCTAGGGAGTGAGTTTTATGCTTTTACCTGTGGGCGTTTTGTGCTTTGACAAGGCTGTTATAACCTTAGCGTTATCTGATGTTACCTAGGCTTTTATGAACCAAAGGCAGATGCAAGATCTAAGGGGGTGATCTACAAACCCAAGGTTTTAAAAGCACTTGTTTTCAAGAGCAAGATTGCTCAATTGATTTTGATTAATTCATTAAATATAGCTTAATCATTTTTGATGGTAGCTTAGTCTTTTATAAAAGTTGCTCAATAGATCTTAACTTGTGCTCAGCAAATTTAGAGAACAGCTAAACAGTTTTTGAAGGTAGTATTCTTAATAATAGCAGAGCTTATAAGTGTGCTCACAGCTCCTTTAGATCCTTGGTTCCTGTTGCCTGGGGATGACCACATTTGTTTAAGTGGAATAATTGTATAATACAATATACATAAGGCTTATCTTAATTTTTGGCCTTTCCCTCCCTCCCGCCCTCTAGTTTAAATGATCTGTTTTGGCGTTTAAAGATTAGGATTTTTGATGAATGTTTGGGTGTTCATTATCCTTTACTCTAGGTGCTTGATCTATTTTGGAGCAGGTTTGGGGGATGTTTGTATGTTGGGTTGGAGGGGTTCTTTTCTAAGTGCCTTTTTTATCTGCTCATTTGCTCTTCCTTTTACCTCTTCTTTACCCTTTGCTTACTTATGGTTCATGGATTGAACTATACGCATTCAACTAAATTCTTCGGAAAATTAACAGCTTGTCACAAATCTCTTTTTCACTACTTGTAATGCGTTTTTTTTTTATACACTAGAATTATCGTGATTTGCATGAATATAGTAACTATTTTAATAAAACTATTTCTGTGGACATGATATTTGACGGTTTTATCAATGATTAAGACAGATCTTATTGGGTTATTGTTTCTTGTCTTAGCACTAGATAAAGCTTTACATGTAAAACTTATAATAAGGTGTAATAATATGATTAAACTCACTCGTGGCGCTTTAACTATGCTACTTGCTCAATACAGGGGTATTTTAAAGAACGCTTGGATTAAGAATTTCGCAGTAGCTGCTGCTTTAGCTACTACTGTAACTACTGCTTATGCTGATCCTGCAAAAGTTACTACTTGGGATGCTGCAGTAAAAACTGGTGAAGGTGCTGTTGCTTTAGATGGAGAAACAGGTGTTTTAAATATTCAAACAACTGCTGAATGGAAGGAAAATCCTGGCACTATCACTATTACTGGTGGTGAAAATCATAAGATTGGTGATCCTGCTGCTACTGCAGATGTTTCTATCTTTGCTGAAAAAAAGAACTCAGAGAAAGCTCCTGTTGGTAGTATCGTAATTGATACAACAGGTGTTGGTGCTACTGATGCTAAGTTAACCATTGCTAATAATCAGAATAAAGAACCAAAATCCAAGACTGGCGTTCGTATTTATAGCGCTGACGTTAAAGCTGGTGATTCAAAAAAAGCTAACCTAACTGTAAGCACTTTGCCAAATTTTGGCCCAGACTATAAAGATGATGAAGAACAATACGTTAACATCCAAAAGTTAACAGTTGATGGTGCTAATGCTTCTGTTAACGTTACTAATGGTGAGTTAGACGTTAATAATCAATTAACCATTACCAATGGTGCTAAGGTTGATGTTGAAGCAAGCGGTACTTTATGGATGGGCAATAGTGATGTTGATTCCGCATCTGTTAATGTTGAGGATGGTACTTTAACTTCAAATGGTAAACTTTACATTGATTCATCAAGACTTAAAGTAGGTGAAAAAGGTGAAGTTAAAGTTTCAAATTTCTTATATCTAGATGATGTTGGTCCTGTTGATATCAACAAGTTAACTGATGTTGGTGAGGGTAAAGAAGGTAAGATCACTTTAACTGCTGCTACTGACATCGAAGGCAATAAATTAGCTTTAACTAAGAAAACTAGCTATGTATCAACAGTTAAAGGTCTAGAAGTAACTTTAGGCGGTAAGGAGTATGAGAACGATGGCGATGGCTTAGTTGATAACGTTACTGTGGGCTCTAAGCTTACTGCTTCTGCTATTGTAAAAGATGGCGAAAAGACTAAAGATGCTACCTACCAGATTCGTCAAAATGAGACTATTACCTTAGACACCTCTTTTAATGTTGATGATGGCTTATATGCTAATAAGTCAGGTAAGGGTGAAGTTGCTTCTGATTTAGAAGTTGCTGGTGGTAAACTAAACGTTGATAAAGGTGAATGGACTGCTCAAGGCTTAACCCTAACAGATGGTTCTGTAACTGTTGAAAGCAACGCAGCTCTAGCTTTAAAGACTTTAGAGATTGCTAATGGTAAGACTTTATCTGTTGCTAAGCAAGACGATGTAGCTGGTGTTCTTGATTTAACAAACACTAAGTTAGTAAATGACACAGCTGAATCTGAAGCTAAGGTTAAAGGTACTATTGAAAACAAAGGTGTTGTTAAGATCACAAGTGATAAGTTAAATGCTGCTATTGCTAACGAAGACAAGAACAAGGGTTACATCTTTGATAACAAAAATACTGGTGTAATCGAGGTTGCAGGTCCTGCTACTTTAGCAACTACTTCTTTCTTAGCTCCAACTGCTACTAACCCAGGTATCAAGAATACTGGTACTTTAGCTGTTGATGGTGCTTTAACTGTTAATGGTGATAAAGATAAAGCTTCAACTCTTGAAAATGCAGGTACTATCTCTGCTGCATCCTTAACCTTAAATGGTAAAGCTTACAGTGATGCTAAAGGTGCAAACAATGCTGATTCTAAGTTCACTTTAGGTGGAACTAACGATCAGTTCATCATTGATGGTGTTGTAGGTGCTAACACAGATACTTTAGTTGTTGCAGGTAAGGTTGCTGCTCAATCAATCGGTGCTCGTATACTTGATATCACAGGTCAGGTAGGTGCTGATGAAACCAATCATATTGGCTCAGTTAAGACTGCTGTTGGTTCTATCAGTGCAACTGTTTTAACAACTAAGACTGGTGCTATTGTAAATGCTGATGCTATCAAGGCTGATACAATCGACTTTAGCGGTACTGTTAATGCTGGTAATGTTGAGGCTACAAAGGACTTAAAAGTTACTGCTGGTGATACAACAGTAGAAGGTGTATTAACTGCTGCTAAGTTAACTCAAGAGGCAGGCTCACTAAAAGTTAAAGGTGCTTTAAATGTTACTGGTGATGCTACTGTAGTAAAGGGTACAACAACTCTTGATGCTGCTACAGCTAACATCGGTACTTTAATAGCTACTACAGCGGGTGCTCTTGATTTAACCAATGCTTCAACTGCAACTGTAGGTAGCTTTAATGGTTTAGGTGCTGATAAAGACACAGTAACAATCGGTGAAGGTTCTACCTTAACCATTACTGCAAATCAGTACGAAGCAACAGATAAGGCAATCTTCAAGAACAACACTAGTGGCGATGCAATTACAGGTAAAAAAGGTACTTTAGCTGTTAATGCTGATGCTTTGGACTTGAAGAAAGTAGAAAGCGCAGTTGTTTATTCTGCTGAGAACAAGTTTGCTAAAGGCTCTATTGGCGTGCTAAAGATTAACGGTGCTGATTCTGCTATCGGTGCTGATAAGATTAACAATGATAACTTAGATAAGTTAATTACAGCTCTTTCAGCTGATGGTGGAAATAAGTTCGATGGCAAACTACAGTTAGTAGGTGTTACTGCTGATATTAGTGACATTAAAGCTAATAAGGATGGCAATGCAACTGACGGCTCATTAGATTACACTAAAGTTAAGGCATTAGCTCAATTAGCAGGTGATACTACTTTAGAGTCTCAAACCATTAAGGTTGATACTGATCCTGTATCAGGTGACGTTGGTAACTTAGTTGCTGATAAAGGTAAAACTTCAGTATTAATTGGTGATGCAACCTTACAAGGTTCAGGTTCATCTACTGCAACCAATGGTTACTATGTATCTGCTGTTAAGGGTGATGATGCTAAGAAAGTTGTTTTAGCTGGTGCTACTCTTAAAAATGCAAATTCTTCATTAACTCTAGCTGGTCAAGGTAAGATTGGTGCTGTTACTGGTGAAGGTGCTCTTAACGTAACTGGTAATGCTAATGTTGTTGAGGTAGATGCTGAAGGCAAAGAAGTTGCTGCTGACATTGGTAAAACAAGTGAGAAACTTGGTGCAGTAAATGTATCAGGTGCTTTAACTGCAGCTAATATTTACACCAAGGCTTTAGAATCTTCAGGTTCAGTAACTGCTGCTAAGATTGAAGCTGGTAAAGCAACCGTTGAAGGTGGTGTTGTTAACGCTACTAATTTAAAGACCTCTGACGTTGCAACTATCAAGGCAGGTTCAGTAAATGTTGGTTATGCTGAGTTTACTGGTGCTTTAACCATGGAAGGTGGTGCTTTAACAGCTACTAAAAATACTGATGCTGGTGCTACAGGTAAGGTTGAGTTAAAGGCTGGTGCAAACATCAAGGCTGGTACAATCGTAGCTGAAGAAGTTGAAGTATCAGGTGCTAAGTTAGAATCAGCTGGTAACATTACTGCTGGAAACTTAACAGCTAAAGATGAGGCAACTATCAAGGCAGGCTCTGTTAACGCAGATGTAGCAAGCTTTGAAAAAGCTTTAACTATGGAAGGTGGTGTTGTAAATGCTAAGAAAGTATCTTTAGCTGATACTACAACCATTAAAGGTAATGCAAACTTAATTGCTGATGAGTTAACTGTAACTGGTGGTAACAAAACTATCCGAGTTGGTACAGATAAAGCTGGTGATATTGCTGGTTCAGCAGGTTTCTTATTTGCTAAGAACTTTGTTGGTGCTGCAAACACCAAGATCGTTGTTGATCCTGAATTTGAGAATAACACTTCGTTAGGTGGTGCAGCAGCATTCGCTGGTACTAATAAACTTAATGCTGATATCGTAATTGGTAAGAACGCAATTTTTGCATACGATAAGAACTTAACTGTTGAGCAATTAAAGAGCTTAACCTCTAAGTACAACTTATCAGATGCTGCTAACGGCATTGGCTCTTTATTAGTTGTTAACAGCGCTATTGACTTAACTACTAACGGTATCAATGTTGGTAAAGATCAAATCTCAACAAATGATCCTGATGCTAATAAATTAGTCTTAAGTCAAAACGGTGCTCTTGCAGTTGGTGGTACAGCTTTAGCAAATGCTAAGGTAAATGCTAACAACTCACAAGAAGCTGCTGTTACAGTTGCTAATGTTGAGTACGACGATTCATCTAAGGTTCTATTAGATGGTGGTGTAAAGGCTGGTGCACAGTATCAAATCTTTAGTGGTACTGTTGCAGGTGATGATCTACAAGCTTCATCTCTAAACGGCTTCTACACTGCAACTATCGGTGATGATGGTAAGACAACTAAGGTTGCTGCAAACCGTTCAGTATTGTCACAATTAACAACTCCTCTATATGAGCACTTACTAGCTGTTACTGGTAACGGTAATAAGGGTGCTGGTGTACAGTTCTTAGAGAAGGTAGCATCAGAATCATTAGATGGTGGTAAGGACGCTGAGACTGTAGCTCGTTTAGGTGCCTTTGGTGGTCTATACAATGCAGCTTACAACGTAAACAAGACCTCTGCTGATGCAATTGCAGCACGTACTGCAATGGGTAACAACGGTGTACAACAAGTAGCAACTAACAATGCTATTGGTGGTGCAGTATGGTTATCTCCAATCTACAAGAACGTAAAGGCTGACAGCTTAGAGTCTGATGGTAAGGAGTCAGGTGCTGACGTTAAGTTAACAGGTGTTGCATTAGGTGCTGATGTAACTACAGCTAACAACGTACGTTTAGGTGCTATGTTCAACCTAGGCTCTGGTGATACTGATGGTAACAAGCTAGGCTCACGTGCTGAGAATGACTTTGATTACTTCGGCTTTGGTGTATACGCAGCTTACAACTACGGTAACTTCGGTGTAGCTGCTGATGCAACTTATGCTAAGGTAGACAATGATCTATCAGCATCTTCAAGCTTAGGCTATGGCTACTTCAAGTCATCAGTTGATACTAATGTATACTCACTAGGCTTAACCGCTAAGTATGCATTTGATACCAACTTTGCAACTATCACACCTCATGCAGGTATCCGTTATACCTCATTGAATGCTGATAGCTATGACGTAGAGTCAGCTTATGGTACTTTAGCAACCACTTCATATGACAGTGCAAGCGTAGTATCCTTCCCAGTTGGTGTAACCTTCACCAAGGATATTAAGGTTAATGCATGGAAGGTACAACCTACCTTTGATGTAACCTTAACAGCTAATGCAGGTGACACTGAGGCTGAGTACGACACTTACTTCACTGGTGCTGATAGCAAGGTTAAGTTAGAGAGTGAGTTTGTTGATAGCTTCACTTATGGCTTAACAGCAGGCTTTGAGGCACAACACGAAAGTGGTGTAGCTTTAGGCTTAGGCGTAAATTACGAAGGTTCATCTAACACCAACTCATATGGTGTAACAGGTAACGTAAGATACACCTTCTAATCTTCATTCACGTCCACAAAAAGGAAGGGGGAAACCTCTTCCTTTTAAAATGAAACTTTTAACCTCTAAAGTCCCTATCTCATTGCTTTAGAGGCTTTTTGTTTTTAGGATCTAAGTGTTTAATAATTTATGCTTATAAACTATGAGTAAACTATTCTGATAGAAGAGTAGATCTCAGAGTCCTCTTTCTGGATCTATCCTATTAAATTGCCTTGCAATTTTGAAATTTGATATTTACAAATATCGTGTAGATCTTTATAATAAGCAGGTCTTTTGCCGAAGTGGCGGAATTGGTAGACGCAGCGGATTCAAAATCCGCCGCTAGTGATAGTGTGAGGGTTCGAGTCCCTCCTTCGGCACCATTCCTCAAGAAAATCTCAAGTCCAATTTTTTATCTCCGAATCGAATAGCGTGAAAAAATTCGCTATTAACAGTAGATCTGTGCATTTTAAATGCGAGTTAAAGTTTTTTAACTTATTGATTTAATGTACTTTTACTCTTATACTAAAGTCAGTAGCGCCCTTCTGCGCTTCCTACTTGTAAGAGTATAGCGGACCAGTGAAGGGCCTTTTTATACGTCATTTGCCATCAAATCTAGTTATTTTTTACCATCCTTTCTTGATAAAATCTTCACTAAGATCTTTTCCTTACCACAACAAGTTGTAGCTATGAGCGTAAATTTTAAAAAGCTAATTGAGAAGTATGTCCTACCAGTATCTATGATGGTAGGTTTTTTAGTGTTTTTGATATTTGAGAATGTATCTGTGTTAGAGCAGTACAGAAGATCAATTTCAAACTTTGTAAATCCTATAATTCCAGCTTGTGTTTGTGTAATGCTGTATTCAGCTTTTTGTAAAGTACAGCTTGAAAAGATGAAGCCAAGAAAGTGGCATCTTTATCTATTGATAACACAGCTAGTGTTATCTTTAGTATTAGTAGGTGTTATTACTTACTTTAAAGACTTTACCTACAAAGAAGCTTTAATTGGTGCTTTAGTTTGTGTGGTTGGACCTACTGCAGCCTCTGCTGGAGTAGTTGCAAGTAAATTAGGTGGAGAGGAGTCTACCATCAGTGGTTTTATGATTGTCTCTAATGCCATGTGTGCTGTTACTATTCCACTTTTGCTTCCTTTAGTAAATGGTAGAGGAGAAAGTCACTTCTTTTTAGAGTTTTTAAACATTCTAAGAATGGTATTTCCTATTATCATAGTGCCATTTGTGCTTGCGCAGCTTACTAAGCTTTACTTTAAAAGACTACATCATTTCATGCTAACAAAGTTTAAAGATTTAGCTTTTTATGTGTGGTCAGCTTCCTTAGTTTTAATTACTGCAAGAGCCTGTTCTAATGCCTATCATGCTAATTTAACTTTAATCAGTGCCTTAGCATTACTTACAGCAGCTGTAGCTGTCTGTATAGTGCACTTTGGTTTAGGTAGAGTTGTAGGATCTTTCTTTAATGAGAAGGTTAACGCAGGACAAGCCTTTGGTCAGCGCAACATGATCTTTTGTATCTATGTAGCTTTGACCTACACTGATCCTATCTCCTCAATTGTGGCAACCTTGCACATGCTAGTGCAGAATTTTTACAACTCTTATCAAATCATCGAGTACAAGAAATAATACCCATATCAAACAATTGTAGTCGGCAAAAGTCTATGATATTACTAGGAAAATGAACGATTAAGATTGTATGGATTTGGTGTGTCTTGAAAATTAAAGCCTTGTTTAAAGCAACCTGTAGCGCAGCTACAGTGTTAGCTTTATTATCCTCCCCCGTATGGGCGCGTGATTTCTCAAAATTAGTTATCTTACATACTAATGATACCCACGGTTATGTTGAAGCTGAGGCGCAAAGTTGTGGACTTAGTGTGTTGCCAGCTATTAAAAAGAAATATGAGGATAAAGGCTATCAAGTCCTCTTGTTAGATGCAGGAGATGCCACTCAGGATAATCAGCTTGCAAACTTTTCTAAAGGTGAATTTATTATCAAGCTTTTCAATGAGCTTGGCTATGATGCCATGACCATTGGTAACCACGAGTTTGATTTTGGTAAAAAAGTTCTACAACACAATATTGCTACAGCAAAATTCCCAATTATCTCAAGCAATATCTTTGAGAACTCAAAACTTTTATTATTTGCAAAGCCATATACCATTATTGAAAAGGGTAGCCATAAAATCGGCATTATAGGGTTTACTACTGCTGAAACTATAACTACTACTCTTGCTAAAAACATCGAGGATTTAACCTTTTTACGTCAAGATCAATTAGTCGAGAATACTCAAAAACTTATTAACCAACTCAAGACTGAAGGTTGTGACTTAATCATTGGTTTAGGCCATTTAGGTAATGACATTAAAAATGAAGGCTTTAGATCAACAGATTTACTTGAGAATGTACAGGGGATAGACATTTTTATCGATGGTCATGATCACGATACTAACAATCAAGAAATCGGCCGTACTTTGCTTGTAGAAACAGGTGATCACAGTAAAAATATCGGACTTATTCATTATGAGAAAGGGCATTTTGTAGGTGATTTACTGGAAGTAAATCAATGTCAAACTTACGCAAAAGATGAGAAGATTGAAACTTTAATTAAAGCTGAAAAGGATAAGATTGAATCAGTGCTTAATAAAGTAATTGCCACCACCGCTTTTGAGATTGACGGCACTCGTGAGCCTGGCAACAGAACTTATGAGACTAACGCAGGCGATTTAATTACTGATGCTATGCTTTGGATGGCTAATGAGAAATTACAAAAGCAAGGATTAAAAGCTGATTTAGCTTTGGTAAATGGTGGTAGTATCCGCGCAAGTTTAAAAAAGGGTAAGATCACTAATAGCCATATCAAAGCCATGTTACCTTACGAGAATGACTTATATATGGTAACTGTAAGTGGTAAGACTTTACTTGAGATCTTAGAGTGCTCAACTTCAATTCTTCCAAGACCTATAGCAGGTTTTCCTCAAGCTTCAAACATCAATTATAGTGTGAACACTAAAGCTCCTTATGAAAGCGCAGGTAATTACAAGAACTCTAATTACAAAAAGCCTAAAAACTTAGGGGCAAGAGTATCCATTGGTAGCATCAATGGTAAGCCATTTAACCTAAAGCATAACTACAACCTTGTAGTTACAAAGTTTATCTTAACAGGTGGCGACTCTTACGATGCTTTAAAAGATCATAAAAACATTATTAAACAAGTAGATTTAAAAGCTGAGATTTCTGAGACACTTATTGAGTATTTGCAAAATAAACATCACGGTCTAGTACCATTGCAGTATGAGCACAGTCAAAACCGTATTAAGATTTATTAAGAAAAAAGGTGACCAGGCGTCACCTTTTAACTAAACAGTTCCTTTCTTAAGCTGTGATTAAATCGTAGCCTACCTTGATAATAAAGATAGCTAATACACCTATCATAATCTTTTTAGTACCAATAGCACCTTTCTTCTCAAAATAGGTAGCACCAAGATAGTTACCTAAGATACTAAATAAACCTGCAATCAAACCTAATTGTAGTAAGACAGCATCATTCATGATAAAGACAAATACTGCTGCAATATTGGTAGTTAGGTTAACCGCTTTAGTAAGACCGTTAGCATTTTGAATAGAGCAGTTAGCAAAAGCACAGAAACCTAGGATTAAAAAAGTTCCGGTACCAGGTCCATAAATACCGTCATATACACCGATTACAAAAGCAACTAAAGCACAGAGTATTACTACTTTAAGCTCGTTTTGCTCTTTTTCTTGGGTTTGCCCAAAGTTACGTTTTCTAACTAAATAAAAAGCTGTAGCCGGCAAGACAAAGAGCATAATAATTTTAAAAATCTGATCTGGAATTAAAAGCGCTATCTTTGCACCGATTGAAGATCCTACAAAGGCAAAGATGATAGCTAAACTTGCTCTTTTAAAGTTGATATAGCCAAGTTTTGCATAACGATAAGTAGTAAGAGAGGTTCCCATCATGGCACTTAATTTATTAGTACCTAAGGCTAAATGTGAAGGTAGACCTGAAATAAAGTAAGCAGGAAGGGAAATTAGTCCACCACCACCTGCGATGGCATCCACAAAACCTGATAAGAATACTAAAGGACAAACAATTAAGTAAGTATAAATATCGATGCTCATAGGTTAATTCCTTTTTTAAGTAAGCACATTCTAAGACAGGTATTTTTAAAGTCAATTTATTTATTTTTACAATTCTTAAATAAAGCTTAAACGGCATTTAAATGGGATTTATCAATGAATGATTAGTATGCAAAAGTGGAAAAACAGAAAAATTTTGGAGAAAAGTTATAAAACAGTGGCAAAAAACCCACAGCTTGCTGTGGGGATAAAGCCACAAAAAGCTCTTTACAAAGATAAATAAATATTATATGCTATACATAAATTACTTTTTATTAGATTGATTTAATAATAGTTTAAATTAAATTTTATATTTTGTAATACTATATTTATATCAAAACATCTTAAATCTTGGCAAGAATTTGTTCTGTTGAAGATGGAAAGACAACTTCCTTTTTTGAACCAAAACTATAGCTATATAAGAAATATACCAGTTAGATAATGAAAACAATGAGCTCAACTAAAGAACAGGACTTTGATACAAAGCTAAAGGCTTTTCATAGACGTTCTCCAAGACATGTATT
>Ga0256404_1009142_pt1 | contig 14387 bp, 9 predicted proteins | sample RumenRJG_01DNA_FD_185990 | JGI IMG/M metagenome (GOLD analysis project Ga0256404, IMG submission 185990) | Bovine rumen microbial communities from Lethbridge, Alberta, Canada - RJG_01 | ecosystem: Host-associated > Mammals > Digestive system > Stomach > Rumen | place: Canada: Alberta | collected...
TCCTTAGCGACCTCTTGGGATCAGTAAATATGTCGAGTTAGTATCTACTCTGTCTCACTGTTGTATCTGAATAATACAACCGTGATAGCTTTCACATCGCCCCTGTTTTACTTTTTATCATGCCTCCATAAAAGCACACGTTATTAAACAGCATAATTATATCCAACATGTTCGTCCGTATTATTTCAAGAATATGACGATTCGAATTGATATAATTTACTTATGAATGACTATCCGAAGACAGCAGAAAGAATTCCTGATTATGTGAGAAGAATACTCACACTTATCGAATCTTCAGGTTACCAGGCATATGTGGCCGGAGGCGCCGTGCGTGATATCGTGCTTGGCAGGGTTCCGCACGACTACGATATTGCAACTTCGGCAAGGCCGGAAGATACCATAAGGATCTTTAAAGAAGCGGGAGTTAATTACTACGACAATGCTGCAAAGCACGGTACAGTAACTGCTGTTACTGATGAAGGCGATGTCGAAGTAACGACATTCCGCGTCGATGGTTCTTATTCAGACATGAGAAGACCTGATGAAGTTATTTTCAAGACTACTATCGAAGAAGATGTTAAGCGCAGGGATTTTACGGTCAATGCGATGTATATGGACCGTGATGGACAGATCCATGATCCTGAAGGAGGACAGGCTGACTGTGCGGATAAGCTGATCAGGACAGTGGGCAACCCTGATCTGCGTTTTGAAGAAGACGCACTCCGGGTTTTAAGAGGAATCAGATTTTGTTCAGTATTAGGATTTGATATCGAACCGGATACATTAAAAGCTATGGAGACTCATGCAGGAGAACTGAAGATGATCTCCGGCGAGAGGATCGCATCTGAACTTACAGGAATAGTTACAGGAAGATATGCTCCCAAAGCAATAAGGACAGGCTGGAAAATAATAAGCGTTATCATACCCGAGATTGCAATATGCAGAGGGTTTGAACAGCGGTCCAAATACCATGACAGGGATGTTCTTGAACACACCCTTGATGTCCTTGATGAGATACCTTTGGGAGAAGACGGCAAACGCGATCCTGAACTTGCTATGGCAGCACTTTTCCATGATCTCGGAAAGCCGGCCTGCTTTAAGCTTGATGCTAACGGGACCGGACATATGAAGGGCCATCCTGCTGTCAGTAAGGAGATTGCAGAGAGAGTCCTTAATGAACTGAAGTTTCCAAAGCAGTTCATAACGGATGTATGCCTTCTGGTAAAGCTCCACGATACATATATGGCTCCTGATAAAAAAGAAGTACACAGGTTTATGAGCAGTTTCCCGGAAACTATCCTGGAAAAACTCAAGTATCTTCAGAGAGCGGATATACTTGCACATTCACCTCTGGGAAGAACCCGCCTTGCGAGACTGGAAGAACTTAATAAGATATCAGAAGAACTGAGAGCATCAGGTGCGGTATTTGCAGTTAAGGATCTCGCGGTCAACGGAAAAGATCTCATTGAGATCGGTGTAAAAGAAGGACCTGAAATCGGTCTTGTCCTGTCACAGATCTTTGATAGTTATATAGACGGAAAATGCGTCAACACCAAGGCTTCCATGCTCGAAGAAGCTCAAAAAATCTTGCTGACAAAATCTATTTAACCCTTCGTTACAGTTTGTTCAAATAGCCCTCACAATTTCAACATCTTGTTGATGAATTGTCAAAATCTGCTCCGTTATAATCTGACTATAAGCAAAGGGTAGCTTGAAAAAAGGGAGCGTGATCTATATGAAAAAAATGAGCATTAGCAAGAGAGGTTTTACCCTCACAGAAATCATCGTCGTAGTTGCAATTATGGTTATAGTAGCATCTGCTGCCTTTGTAGGCATTGCTGTTAGTATCAACAGAGCACAAGACTCAGCAGCAAGACTTCAGACAGATAATGGTAACAATTTCGAGAAGGATGCCTGGACTGCAGTTGATAATATTACAGAGGGTGCTGCAAAATTCTTCGACATCTCAAATTATAAGCCGAAGATTCCTACAAACACACCGGTACCTACAGCAACACCTACACCTGTACCCACACAGGCACCGGAATCAAATACACAGCCGCCTAAGAATACAAATACAAACACACCTGTACCTACCAATACACCTAAGCCTACAACAGCACCTGCAGCAGGCAGTAAGCCTGAAGGTGTTTCCAATCTTCCCGGAAGCGTTTCAGCAGGCAGTTCTTCATCGGTAAGTGTCAGCGTCGGTGATGCAAGAGACTGGGGTCAGGATTCCAGACGTATTAAGATTGACGGATCCAAGCCGGTATATAAGGTAAAAGTAAAAGTTGATGGTAACTCAACATCCTTAGATGATGTCGACTGGAGATACAAGATCGAATCCGCTGGCAATGGCGTATATGAAATTACATATAAGGCTAACGACAACAGCAACAAGCCGATTAACGGTTTCGAATTCAACTTCAGAAGTGATAAGAATTCCTCTTCAGGAAAAGTCACTATCGAGTCTGTAGATTACTACAATGAATAATCTTTAACTCAGATTTTAGATAGTCGGGTGTAAGAGTAATCGCAATTTAATTATATAAAAGTGACATCACTTTATATAGATCACCCTTGAGATGGGCTGCTCTCCGGAGCAGCCTTTCTTAGTGGATCAGATTCCGTGAAGTTTGCGTTCTGCTTCAAGAAGTGCGGAAGTCGCTTCTGACTTAGGATCGTTCAGGACGTCTTCGGTGTTTCCTTCTTCACAGATACGGCCGTTGCTCATGACGACAACTCTGGGACAAATCTGTCTTACGATATGAATGTTATGAGTGATAAGAAGGAAAGCGGTATTGCGCTCCCTGTTTATCGTAGTCATGAGCTTTAAGAGTTCGGCTGAAGAACTTGCATCCAGAGATGAGAACGGCTCATCTGCAATGATGAGGGAAGGTTCCTGGATAAGACACATGGCAATCGCGACTCTCTGGCGCTGTCCGCCGGAAAGCTCGTTAGGACGGCGTGAGAGATATTCGGCACCAAGGCCGCATGCTTCAAGCGCACCTGTGATCCACTCAAGTGTTCTGGCACGTTTTTCATCGAACGTACCGTCGCCCTTGATCTCTTTTGCCTTGCCGGATGCCCTCAAGGCCTCATTCAGGTGCCACTTGATCGTGTGTGCAGGATTCAGGCAGGATACCGGATCCTGGAAGATCGCGCCTACACGCGTGCTTGTGATATCCACTGTTCCTGAGTGGGGAAGAAGGCCTAAGAGAGACCTTATGAGCGTAGTCTTGCCGCTTCCCGATCCTCCGATGAGACCTAATATCTCGTTGGGATATACTTTCAGGGATACTTCGTGAAGCACTTTTGTATCGCTTCCAGTGCTTCCGTTCTTTTTCTTAACGCGCTCGAAAAGTGACCTTCCGTAGCCTGCGGTAATGTCTTTTGCCGAAAGAACGGGAGAGCTTTCATAATCTACCGGGGCAGGGGTCAGTCCCAAGATCCTCGTGTCGAGTCTTGCATTGGTCAAAAGCTCGGCCGTGTAACTGTTTTTCGGATTATTGAGGATATCTGAAGTCGTATCTTTATCAACGATCTTGCCGTCCTTCATTACCATGACACGGTCACAGAATCCTCTAACTGCGGAGAGGTCGTGCGAGATGAACAGGATTGTCATGTGAAGCTGGTGGCATAATTCTTTAAGCAGGCCAAGGATCGATACTGTTGTTACGGTATCAAGTGAAGATGTCGGCTCGTCGCAGATAAGAAGCCTCGGCTTAAGGAGTGCTGCTCCTGCGATAAGGACTCTCTGGCGCTGTCCGCCGGAAAGCTGATGCGGGTAACGGCTGCAGATCTCTTCAGCGTTGGTGAAGCCTACTGTCTGGAGCATGTCAGTTATAGCCTTGTGGCGCTCCTCAGGTTCCATTACTGATTCCTTGTGAGCGGTGAGTACTTCTTCAAGCTGCTTTCCGCATGTCATGAGAGGATCCAAAGCAGTCGAGGGCTCCTGGAAGATCATGCCGATATCTTTTCCGAGCATTCTGCGGCGTTCTTTGGGATTCATGTCCAGAAGGCTCTTTCCGGCGAACTTAATGGAACCGGAATCGATATTTGCGCTTTCAGGGAGGAGGCCTGCTATTGCAAGGGAAGTCATTGTCTTGCCGCTTCCCGAGTTGCCGATCAGACCGAGGATCTCACCGTCCCTTATTCCGAAGTCAACGTCATCAAGGACCGGCTTCGGGTTGGGATTTTTCGCGGTAGGGAAGGAAAGAGTCAAGTGATGTACTTTTACTATATGGATATGACGGGTCATCACTTACCTCCTTTCGAGAGGCTAACTCTAAGACCCTCAGAGATAAAATAAAGTCCCAATATATAGAAGACCAGCATCATGGCAGGGAATATAACAAGCCAGGGTGCTACCCTGAAATATGCCTGTGCATCTGAAAGGAGCTTTCCGAAAGACGCATCCGGCGGCTGTACTCCCAATCCCAGATAGCTCATTCCTGATTCGAAAAGCGTCATGTTGGCAAGTCCGATTACTGTGGCAGGAAGGAGCTGTGATACGAGGTTGGGGAATATATGCAGGGTCATGATGCGTGCAGGTCTGACGCCCATTACGCGCGCATGCGTAATATAATCCAATTCTTTTATTTCCATTGTTCCAAGACGGCACACTCTCGCGAAGGTCGGAGCGAAGACCAGTCCCAATGCCCAGATGACATTAGTTACGGATGCACCGAAGACTGCTACTGCTACGAGTGCTAAAAGGATGCCGGGGAAGCACATTATGCTGTTGCCTAAGAGCATGATGCCCTTATCCGTATAACCTCCGAAATATCCGGCAGGAATGCCTGCTATGGTTCCGAGTATGAGCGCAATAGCAACACCGGCCACTGATATGTAGATCGTATATTTGGATGCTGACATGACGCGTGAGAGAAGATCTCTTCCGAAGTTGTCAGTGCCGAACGGATGCTCAAGGCAGGGCTTGATGAACTTGGCGCCTGCGTTAGTTGCATTAGGATCAAAAGGTGTCCAGAAAAGTGAGACCACGAAGGCTGCAACGACGATCCCGAGCAGGATAACACCGGCTATGTAGAAGACATAGGCTCCGGGCGCTCTCTTTAACGATCTGTTTGCAGAAGACATATTCCTGATATCCTCCTTATTTCAGTCTTATCCTGGGGTCCGATATGGCAGCTGCTATGTCGGAGAGGAAATAAAGGAGGACTGTTATGAATGCCAGATAAAAGACGATGCCTGACAAAAGAGGGAAGTCTCTTCTGGATATTGCCGACAGCAGAAGACGTCCTAAGCCTGGCAGGTTAAAGACCTGCTCTACTATGAGACTTCCGCCGAGGATATCTGAAAGGATGATAGATATTATCGTGATCGATGATACGTTGGAATTCGGGAGCACGTGGCGGACGAGGATCTTAAGATCGGATAAGCCGTGGCTTTTGGATGTCCTTACGTAGTCGGATGCTCTCTGCTCAATGATGGAAGATCTTAAGAACTTGAAGCTCATGGCGATCTTGGGCAGTGCAACTGCGAATGAAGGCAGGAGCAGGCACCCTACATATCCTGCAAAATCTTCAGCCGGAGTTACATAAGTACCCACCGTAAGAAGCGAGAAAACAGAGCTCGCGAGCATTATCAGAAGGAGCGATGCTACATAAGGCGGGATCGCGAAAAGTACATGTCCTATAACTGAACATATCTGGTCACCCAGGCGTCCCGGTTTTCGCGCGCTCAAGACAGCCAGAGGATAGGAAATGAGGATTACCATCAGCATGGCAATGGCGCTCATGCCGAGAGTGACAGGGAGCCTTTGCGCGATAAGCGTGCCAACATTCATGTTGTATGCATATGAAGTTCCGGGATTAAAGGTGAGGATGCCAAGAAGCCATGAGAAATAACGCACAACGAGAGGTTTATCAAGACCTAACTGCGTGCGCAGAAGATCGACCTGTGCCTGAGATGCATCAGGTCCCAGCATGACTCTGGCAGTGTCGCCCGGGATTATAGAGAAGGCAGCAAAAACAAGCAATGACACAAGAAGAAGCGTCACGATAAGTTCGATCAGTTTTCCGACAAAATAACCGGCCTTGCCCCGCAAGTCTTTAGCCTCCTTCAACCGAATAATAATAGAAGTCTATTATATTTTTATTTTTAGTCAATCAAAAAAGGCTGCCCCGTTGACGGAACAGCCTTTAAAACTTCAGCTTTTTATCAGATTACTTCTGAACGAGCTTTACCTGTGACATATCCTGAACATACATAGGATATACGTAGTATCCTTCAAGTCTTGTGGATACTGCGGTGATGGTTGTAGGATCCTGGATATATACGGAGCAGGCATCATCTGTAAGGTGCTTCAGAACTTTGTGGTAAAGATCTGTTCTTGTCTTCTCGTCAGCAGTAAGAGGGATATCAGTCAGGAGCTTATCAACTTCACTGTTTGAATAGTTGATGAAGTTGCCGCTTGCACTTGTCTGATAACGGCTTACTACGTCGTAAGGCGCATATGCGCTTGTAAGAGCAATGACTGTTGTCTCATACTGACGGTTGGAATAAACAGTATCAAGCCATGTTGCCCAGTCTACCTGCTTGATCTCCATGTTGATACCGATCGCCTTAAGCTCGGATGCGAGTTCTACTGCTGTATTTACATGGATAAGGTAAGAAGAAGGTACCGTGCATGTGATATTGAAGCCGTTCTCATATCCTGCTTCAGCCATAAGAGCTTTTGCCTTCTCGATATCCTGCTTGAATGTGCCGTCAAGAGACTTATCATAGAAGCTTCCCATGGCAGGGCTCATAGCAGTTGTAAGCTCAACGCCTGCACCGTCCATTGTTACGGAGATGATGTCAGTTCTGTTGATAGCGTAGTTGATAGCCTGACGGACCTTAAGATTGTTCAGAGGCTCTACTTTGTTGTTGAGAGCGAAGATCTGAACCATGTTGGAACCGTTTGAAAGAATGTTGTACTTAGCAGAATCAAGCTGTCTTGCACGGTCTGCAGAAAGATAAGGGAAGATATCGATGCTTCCTGCTGCAAGCTCTGTAAGACCTGCATCCATATCTGCGCATACCTTGAATGTTACCTTATCGAGGTAAGGAAGACCCTTCTGCCAGTAGTTATCGTTCTTTACGAGAATGACGCTCTGGCCGGGATTATAGGATTCGAACTTGAAAGGACCTGTTCCGACAGGAGCTGCCTGGCAGTTATCGTAACCTTCAGGAATGATGCCTACGGTAAAGAAGCTCAAAAGCTCTGTGTTGCCGGCTTCAAGAGTTACTTCGACCTTGCCGTCAGCAGCAGCCTTTACATCCTTGATCGAATCGAGTTCTGATACGAGTGCAGTTCCGTCCTGACTATCGAGGAGACCTGCAGCACGCTTAAGTGAGTAAACAACGTCATTTGCATCAAGATCGGAACCGTCGTGGAACTTTACGCCTGTTCTGATGGTGAATGTATAGACAGAAGCGTCCTCAGAGATCTTATAGTCTGTAGCAAGACAAGGGTTAAGCTTTCCGTCCTTATCGAACTTAACAAGGCCCTCGTAAACATTGAAGATGATCTCTTCGTCACCTGCTGCGACAACAGTGTGGGGATCGAAGATTCCAGGTTCCTGGGTGATACCTACGACAGCATTGTTGTTGGCATCGGCAGGCTTTTTGTTGCAACCCGCAAAGCTCGTGGCCATAAGGCTCAGCGCCATTACGGAGATAACGGATTTTGTAATGAGATGTTTCATTTTCACCCTCCCGAAAATAGTTAATTCATTATAGGAAGGCAGTATCGGTGCTTATATATGACAACGCACACAAAAAAATGCAGGTTTTTTTCGAGGTTCGTTCCGAAAATTAACTAAAAATTTATAAAATCCTTTTAAGAAAAACCTGATAAATTACTTTTGCCTGGTATATAATAGGGCATAACATTTTGCGCGGGTTTATTTTATCCCGCGCATTCTTAGGAGAAACAAGTTATGAAGAGATGTCCGGTTTGCGGCGTAATGATGGGCGACAATGTTGCTCGCTGCTCAATGTGCAAATACGATTTCCAGAAGGCTTCACAGGGTAATAATGATGAAGCCGCAGCTGAAGCGAAGAAAATCCTTGATCAGAAACAGGCTGAGAATATAGCACGTGCAGAAGCTAAACGTTCCGAAGAAGAGAAGAGAATTCTCGAGGCTTTGGAGAAGCTTAAGCGCGACTATGCGAACATGGAACAGCAGTTTGAGGCTGAGAAGGCTAAGCTCGATAAGGAATTCACCACATTCCAGAAGAAGAAACTGGCAGAGCAGGAAGCTCTGGAGAAGTCAGTCGATACGATCCGCGACGAGGTTATCGAAGCACGTGACAAGAGAGACGCTCTCCGTAAAGAAGCCAACGAGATGATGGCTGAGGCGAAGAAGAAGTCACAGCAGGAACACGACGAGATGATCGAAGCTGCAAGAATCGAGCAGCAGAAGATATACGAAGAGACCCAGAAGCAGACTGAACAGCTCGCAGCTCAGGTCGAGAAGGAATACGGCGAAGCCCTCGCCAAGAGAGACGAACTCATCGCACAGGCAAAAGAAGTCCAGGCAATGATGGACAATGCCGACAAGATCAAGGCCGAGAAGGAAAAAGAGATCAAGGCTGCAGAAGACAAGATCGTCAAGCTTGGTGAAGATTTTGAGAAGGAAAAGGCTAAGCTCGCTGAAGAGCACAAGAAGCTTTCTGAGAAGCAGGCAGCAGAAGCCCTTAAGATGAAGGCTGATGCAGAGCGCGACAGAGATATTGCCAATGCCGAGAAGGAAAAGCTCATTGCTGAAGCTCAGGCTGAGAGAGATCAGATCATCATGCAGCTCGAAGAGCGTAATAAGCAGGCTCAGGCAGAGCTCGATGAGATGACAGAGAAGGCTAAGGCCGTTATGGCTGAAGCAGAGACTGCTATGGCTAAGCGTGATGAGCTCAATGCCGAGATCGACAATTTCGAGAAGGATGCCAAGCAGAGACGCAAGGACCTTGACGAGACTCTCGAGGAAGCTAGAAAAGAGCTTGAAGAATCTGAAGAGAAGAAGAACCAGGCTGAGAAGGAATTTAACAGCTATCAGCAGGAATCACAGAATATCCAGGATCAGATCAAGGGTCTTTCCGCTGAACTTAAGGAAGCAAAGACCATTATCGCTGATTCAAAGAATGCGACTGTCCTTGCTGAGGCAGCTGCCCAGGAGATCGTTCTTAACGCTGAGAAGCAGGCAGTATTCCTTAAGCAGGCTGCTTTGAGTGAGAGCGAAAAGGGCAAGATGCTCGATCAGATCACAGAATTAAACAAACAGATTGAGGAGAAAGAGATGGAGAAGGCAGAGCTTGAGAAGAAGCTTGCATCGCTTGACGCAGCAGTTGCAGAATTGGAGAAGAAGGTCAGAGCAGGCGGCGGAGCTGCCGGCGGTCCTATGGATTACTCAGTTGAAGTTGTTGAGCACAACAAGTCATCTGAAGTAAACGTTGAAGCACTCACAAAGCTCCTTAAGAAGAAGTCTTCTGAAGGCTGGACATTGATCCAAGTAGTAGACGATGATGGTGGTAAGCTCATCTCTTCCATGGGCGGCGGAGCCGAGACAGGTCTTTCCTCACTCTCAGGAAGCCCTTTCACACAGAAGGAAGACAGACTCGTTCTTATCTTCGGTAAGCCCAAGGCTTGAGAGACTAATTAAAATAATCTTAAAAGGGTGTCTTAACGGCACCCTTTTTCATTGCGTGAATACTGCAGAACCGGAACAGTGTAGTCCTTTATGGGTATTTTTCGCAGTTTGGACTACAAATCCCGGAAAATGTAGTCCCTTTTAGGATTTTTCGCGCTTATGGGACTACAAAATATGATGCTTGCCTTCGAAAAGCTCCATTTTGCCGTTTTGTGTAGGTCGTCTAAACTATGCACAAAAAAACTATGACTTGCCACATATTTTTTGTGGAATTAGCATACCAGATATTTTATAATAGGAAAGTATTTAATTTTTGTCTTCGAAGGAGGAAATGACTGATGGAAAATTATTCCGCAGACAAGATTCGCAACATCGCGTTGTTTGGACACGTAGGTTCCGGCAAGACGACATTAGCTGAGGCTATTCTTTTTTATACCAAAGCTATTAACCGTCAGGGCCGCATCAACGATGGTAATACTACGCTTGACTACGATCCTGAGGAGATCAAAAGACAGATGTCAGTAAGCCTTTCCGTTGCCTGCTGCGAATACAAGGGAAGCAAGATCAACATTATCGACACTCCAGGTGACTTCGACTTCCTTGGCGAGGAGATGAGCGGTATCAGAATCGCTGACTCCGGCGTAATCATGATCTCGGCTAAGGGCGGTACATCCGTTGGTTCCGAGAAGGCAATCAGACTCTTGAACGGCAAGAAGGTTCCTTTCTTATTCTTCATGAACAGAATGGATGAACCGAATGCTGACTTTGAAGCTGTAGCAGCACGTATGATGGAGCGCTACGGACCTTCTGTTATCCCGCTTTCTTTCCCTATCATGGAAGACGGCAAGATGACAGGTATCGTAGACGTAATGAACCGCAAGGCTTTCTCTATCGATAAGGCTACAGGCAAGTTTATCGAATATCCTCTTCCTGAGCAGTACAACGAGAGAGTTGACGAACTCCAGGAGAAGGTTAATGAAGTAGTTGCAGAAGCAGACGATGCTTTGATGGAGAAGTTCTTCGCAGGTGAGAAGTTCACTGAAGACGAGTTCCGTCATGGCGTACATGCCGGTTTCCGTGAGGGTAAGCTCCACCCGATCTACTGTGGTTCTGCTTACATGAACTGGGGCGTTGACTTCCTCCTCAACTGCATTTCCAAGGACACACCTCCGGCAGGCAAGAAGCCCGCTTTGGAAGCTACACTTCCTGACGGCAGCACACAGATGGTTTCCTGCTCTATTGACGATCCGCTTGCAGCTTTCTGCTTCAAGACTATCTCTGACCCGTTCGTTGGTAAGATCAGTATCTTCAAGGTTAACGCAGGTACACTCCGTGCTAACTCCACTGTATATAACGCTACAAAGGGTAAGGACGAGAGAATCGGCGGTCTGTTCTTCCTCAAGGGTAAGGAACAGATCACTACAGACTGCATCACAGCAGGCGATATCGGTGCTGCTTCCAAGCTCGCAAATACAGATACAAACGATACTATCTGCGACCGTGCACGTATCCTTGAGATGCCTAAGATCAAGTTCCCTCAGCCTTGTCTTTCCAAGTCTATCGTTCCGCTTAAGAAGGGCGATGAAGATAAGATCATCTCCGGTCTTTCAAAGCTTGCTGACGAAGACCACTGCTTTACAGTCGAGACAAACCCTGAGACAAAGCAGATGGTACTTTCCGGTATCGGTGATATGCAGCTCAAGGTTCTCGTAAGCCAGCTCAAGAACAAGTACAACGTAGAGTGCGAACTTGCTGAGCCTAAGGTTCCTTACCGTGAAGCTATCCGCAAGAAGGTTAAGGTACAGGGTAAGCATAAGAAGCAGTCCGGCGGTCATGGTCAGTATGGTGACGTATGGATCGAGTTCGAACCCAATCCCAAGAGCGAAGATCTCGTATTCGAAGAGAAGGTATTCGGCGGAGCCGTACCTAAGAACTTCTTCCCTGCTGTTGAGAAGGGATTGCAGGAATCCATTAAGAAGGGTGTTCTCGCAGGTTATCCTGTAGTTAACCTCAAGGCTACATTGGTCGATGGTTCCTATCACGATGTAGACTCTTCCGAAATGGCATTCAAGATCGCAGCTAACCTCGCTTTCAAGGCAGGTATGACTCAGGGCAACCCTGTTCTTCTCGAACCCATCAGCAAGGTCGAAGTGCACATTCCTGAAGAAAAGCAGGGCGATATCATGGGCGACCTTAATAAGAGACGCGGCCGCATCATGGGTATCGATGCAGATGAGCTCGGTTCTGTTGTTAACGCAGAAGTTCCTACGGCAGAGATGCTTGATTATGCTACAGACCTTAAGTCAATGACACAGGGCAGAGGCTGGTTTGCAATGTCCCATGTCCGCTATGAGGCAGCTCCTCCGGAAGTTGCCGAGAAGGTAATTGCAGCAAGCAATGTTGAGGAAGAATAACACTTATTCATTTGCGTTAAGACAATTTACACTTTTTGACACATAATGGCTTAAAATGGGCGACAGTTAGTCTTTACTAACTGTCGCCTTGCAAAGTAAAATAGTTCAGCTGGAATATTCCCAAAAGAGGCAGGAGGTTTTTTATGGCTAAATTACAAGAAGCTGCTGTCGCTCAGATCACAGAGATCTGTGATCGTCATAAGGATGACAAGACTCCTTTGATGATGATCCTGAGTGACATTCAGAATGAGTACGGATACATTCCGCTCGAAGTTCAGGAATTGGTTTCCAAGAAGACAGGTATTTCGGTTGCAGAGATCTATGGAGTTGTTACGTTCTACTCATTCTTTTCTCTTACTCCGAAGGGAAAGTACGTTGTAGGCTGCTGCCTTGGTACAGCTTGCTACGTAAAGGGTGCTCAGAATGTTATCGACAAGTTCCAGGAGCTCTTGGGTGTTAAGCCTGGTGAGACAACTGAGGACGGTCTTTTCACATTGGACGCTCTCCGTTGCATCGGCGCTTGCGGTATCGCACCTGCAGTTAGCATCAACGGCAAGGTTTACCCTAAGGTAAAGGTTGACCAGGTTCCCGAGATTATTAAAGAATTAAAAGAGGAGGCAGCTAAGGCATGATAAGCACAGTTACTGACCTTAACGAGAAGTTTGAGCTTCTCTCTAAGAGCCTTGACGACAAGATCAAGGGCGGTGACGGTAAGCGTCACATCGTTCTCTGCGGTGGTACAGGATGCCTTTCAGCACACTCCACAGAGATCATGGAAAGATTTAACGCTCTTCTCAAGGAGAAGGGAATTGAGGACAAGGCTACTGTTAACCAGGTAGGCTGTTTTGGTTTCTGTTCACAGGGACCTTTCGTTAAGATCTATCCTGAGGATACTCTTTATAAGATGGTTAAGATCGAAGACGTAGATGAGATCGTCGAGAAAGACCTTATTGGTGGCGAGATCGTTGAGCGTCTTCTTTATGTTGATCCTAAGACAAACGAGAAGGTTACAAAGCAGGATGATATCCTCTTCTACAAGAAGCAGAGACGTGTAGCTCTTAACTGCTGCGGCGTTATCAATCCTGAAGACATCAACGAAGCTATCGGCATGGGCGCTTTCCAGGGAATTAAGAGAGCTCTCACAATGACACAGCAGGAAGTTATCGATGAAGTTTTGGCTTCCGGACTTCGTGGCCGTGGCGGCGGCGGATTCCCCACAGGCAGAAAGTGGCAGTTCGCTTTGAATGTTGAAGCTGATCAGAAGTACGTTGTATGTAACGGCGACGAGGGCGACCCGGGTGCATTCATGGATCGTTCAATCCTCGAAGGTAACCCTCTTGGAGTTATCGAAGGTATGATGATCGCCGGTTACGCTTTCGGCGCATCAGAAGGTTATTTCTATGTACGTGCTGAGTACCCGATCGCTGTTAAGAGACTTAGGATCGCTATCGAACAGGCTAGAGCAGAAGGTCTCCTTGGAAAGAACATCCTCGGAACAGACTTCAGCTTCGACTGCCAGATCAGACTTGGTGCAGGCGCATTCGTTTGCGGTGAGGAGACAGCTCTCCTTAACTCCATCGAAGGTAAGCGTGGTATGCCTCGTCCGAGGCCGCCGTTCCCGGCTGTTAAGGGTCTCTGGGGCAAGCCGACTTGCGTTAACAACGTAGAGACACTTGCTTGCGTTCCTTACATCCTCAGAGAAGGCGCTGAGAAGTTCGCATCAGTTGGTACAGAGAAGTCCAAGGGTACTAAGGTATTCGCTTTGGGCGGAAAAGTTAATAACGTTGGTCTCGTAGAAGTACCTATGGGTACAACACTCAGAGAACTCATCTATGATATCGGCGGCGGTATCCCGGATGGTAAGAAGTTCAAGGCTATCCAGACAGGTGGACCTTCAGGCGGATGCTTGACAGAGGAATACCTCGACGAGCCTATCGATTTCGATAACCTCGTAGCTAAGGGATCCATGATGGGTTCCGGCGGTGCTATCGTAATGGACGAAGACAACTGCATGGTTGACGTTGCTAAGTTCTATATGGAATTTATCTGCGACGAGTCTTGCGGTAAGTGCACACCTTGCCGTATCGGTACAAAGAGAATGCTCGAGATCCTCACAAGAATCACTGAGGGTAAGGGCACAATGAAGGATCTTGATGAGCTCGAAGAACTGAGCCAGACAATCAAGGCTAACTCCCTCTGCGCTTTGGGCCAGACAGCATCCAACCCTGTTAACTCAACTCTTTCTCACTTCCGTGACGAGTACCTTGCTCACATTGTTGACAAGAAGTGCCCTGCTCACGTATGTAAGAACCTTATGCAGTAC
>Ga0256404_1009144_pt1 | contig 14386 bp, 10 predicted proteins | sample RumenRJG_01DNA_FD_185990 | JGI IMG/M metagenome (GOLD analysis project Ga0256404, IMG submission 185990) | Bovine rumen microbial communities from Lethbridge, Alberta, Canada - RJG_01 | ecosystem: Host-associated > Mammals > Digestive system > Stomach > Rumen | place: Canada: Alberta | collected...
AAATTCCGACGCACTCTGGGTACAGACATGCTGTCTAAGGGGACTGATTTAAATGTGATTCGTCAGGTCCTGGGACATACCGATCCAGCTACCACGAAACGGTTTTATTCGGATATTAAAGACAAAGAACGCGCTGATATTATTCAAAGTATTGGCGTAATTGGAAATATTGACCAATTAGATGACTCCTCTTTTGACAACGCCGCTGAAAAGGAATGGTTTCTATCTAATAAAAACAAAAGTGCAGCTTTGTGCGATGGCTACTGTACTAAACCTTTTGAAAACGGTAAAATTTGTGAGACTCTTTTGCGACGGCATAAATGCTACTCGTGTAGCCGGTACATAACAACTCCAGAATACTTACAAGTACACAGAGACCATTTGGCACGGTTAGAGAAGCAAATTGAGGATGGCGCTATCTATGGTGAGCACTATGCGGAGCATTTTCGCCCGACTATAAATGTTCTGAAAACTATTATTGAGCGCTTGGAGGCATTGCAACATGAATGAGTCTAATTTAGCCTTGCAGTTGCAAGTCATTGAACCATCTACGGATTTAGAATCTGTTATGATAGGAACTTCCTACTTCACAGATGATGTATGGGATTTAAGAGATTTCATCCCGTCGAGATCGATGCAGGAATGTTTAAAACATCTACGCTTTGATAAGATCGATAATGCCATCACGAAAAGCACAGTAAAGCAATATGCCTATTATAAGCTTGGAAAAGTAAAGCCTCAGACTGTAATCAGTATGGTCAATAGGCATCTTTCTCCCTTCTTTGAATTCTGCCAATCTAATGGTATTCAACGTTTCTCCGATCTGACTCAAGAGTTGTATCTTACATATAACCTCTGGCTAAAAGAAGAGCGGAAAGCGTCTGTTGGCTATGGTTATCTCTGCGCCCATGTAGTAGAAGAGATCGTAAGAATTGGACAGATCAAAAATTGGGATGTACCCAAAGAAAATTTATTTCGAGGAGTAAATGCGTCCCAACTCTGGGACAGTAAGCGCGCTATACACTCCAGAAAAACAAAACCCATCCCTCCTGATATATTTAATAAAATCATATACCATGCGGTACATGACGAAACAGACATACTAACCAAAGCAGGAATCATTATTCAAAGCCAAACTGGATTGCGGATTAGCGAAGTTCTCTCAATTCAAGAAGGCTGTGCTAAAACTAACTCAGATGGGTACGATTATATGGAGGTTATTTTAAGTAAAACGGAAAAAGGCGATCCGATTATACATAAGGTTTTTATTAACAAGCTAGTGAGAGATGTAATCCAAGAACTGTCAGACTTCACTGCGCCGCTACGGAAAGAAAGCGGATTAAAAAACCTGTTTTTAATACGAATGAAAGGCATCCGAGCCCTTAATGTGGCAAGATGGAACTCGAACCGTCTGTCTCATTTTATAAAAGAATGGGATATTCGAGACGGTAAAGGAGAACTTTATCATTTAACTTCTCATCAATTTCGAGCCACCTTCGTACGTGAATTGATTAAGCGGAAAGTCCCTATCGCTATGATCATGAAACAGTACGCCCATGTCTCTGTTGAAATGACTTGCCATTATCTTTCGCTACAAGCAGAAGAAGTAAAAGAAATCTATTCCGATATAATCCTCAGCCCAGAATCCAAGATTGCTGGACTTAGAGCAAAAGAAATTAAAGGGAAGCTAGAGGAATTGTTTCATGGCAAAACACGGGAAGAGATTGACGATGTTATCTCTGAACTGTCTAAAACTATGAGCTTCAACCCTCTACCTACAGGTGTATGTCTGTACGATTTTCGCCGTGGTAATTGCACAGACGGCGATGGTTGCTTTATGTATAACTGCCCCAATTTCATTACTGAGGTACAGTTTTATCCAGTTTTGAAAAAGGAATTGGATTTGCTAGAAGAAGAAATGGCGCGACTTAAGGGCTTGGGCTATGAGCGTCAATGGCAAGTAGAGTATGTAAAATACAAATATTTGAAGCCGATAGTAGAGGAGTTGGAGGTAAATCTACATGACGAAAGCGCCTGAAGCGAAGATAAATGCGCTGAAAGAACACAACGCAAAGAAAAAGCAAGAAACCGCAGACCGTGTCAACAAGGCAATTGATAAACTTAAGAAGAATAATGCTACTATTAACTTCGAAACTGTTGCAAAAGCTGCTAACGTATCCAGAGCTACTCTGTATAACAATCCTATATTAAAAGAGCGAATCATGGGGCTAAGAGCATTCGTTCTTGAATCTTCAATTGAAGAACAAACAGAACCACCAAAAACAAGAGTGCAGCAGTTAGAAGATACTGTAGTGAGCCTCAAGGCTAGAGTGCGGCAACTTGAGGCAGACAAAAGGAATCTTATACTCCAACTTGTTGACTACGAAGAAACCAAAATGGATAACCAACGATTAAGGCGGCAGTTTCTGAAAGGAGATCTCAATGAAAAATAAAGACTTGATTTCCGTCTTGGAGAACCTTCCCCCGGACACAGAAATTGTTGCGGAAGTGAGAAACATTGCAACGGGAGAACTTCTCGCTACCACTTATGATATTGGCTATAGTCTCAATGAACACAGAGAACTTAAGTTGCACATTGCCTTGGAAACTCCGCCGTTCTTACTTGGATGAGCAATAGGTTAGACAGCTTTTTCTGTCTAATCTGATAGGACTCCTCATATTTCCGACGTTTTTTGCTTGTTATACATAAACCTACTAAAGATAACAAGTGGCAGCGCGGAGAGGCAATGCCGACTCTGGATAATATGGTTATGCTCGCACATATCTTCGGAGTCACCGTCGATGACATCATTATTTACAGAAATCAAAATCAACTGCGAGTAATCGCGTGAAACCAGCCCAAATGATCGGGCTGGCATGGTCCCTTCGACTAACAGGTCAGGTCACCGCCCTTTCAAGGCGGCAATGCAGGGTTCGAATCCCGCAGGGATCACCATATATTCCGGATTGGCGTAATGGCAGCGCACCTGACTCTGACTCAGGGGGACGTGGTTCAAATCCATGATCCGGAGCCACATATGGGCCTCATACAACGGTAGTATCTCGGCCTCCAAAACCGATCATTGTGGTTCGAGTCCACAGACCCATGCCAGAATACAGCCCCGTAGTGCAGCTGGTTAACGCGCCTGACTGTCTATCAGGAGATCGCGGGTTCGAGTCCCGTCGGGGTTGCCATTGGCCTCTTCGTCTAATAGGTAAGGACGCCGGCCTCTCAAGCCGGTAATGTTGAGTTCAAGTCTCACAGAGGTCACCAGAATCACAGGGATGCGCAGCCGGTCAAAGCTTCCCCGGAACCGGCTGCGCGGAGGCGGGATATACCGTCAAAATGGACTCTATAGATGCTTTATATCAGCTTCAGACAACAGAATTCATATCTCATCTTGCGATATACATACCGGATTGGTGTAATGGCAGCACGCCTGACTTTGACTCAGGAGGCCGAGGATCGTAACCTTGATTCGGTTCCAAATATGCCTGATGATGTCAGCCGGCGCTGACAACGGTCTAGAAAACCGTGGGTGACTGAAGAAGTCATGGGGATCGACACCTCCGTCAGGCGCCATATATACGGAGTGATACCCTAATTGGTAAGGAACCTCCCTGCTAAGGAGGCAGCGCAGAAATGTGCATGAGTGTTCGAATCACTCTCACTCCGCCAATATGCACAGGTGGTGGAATGGAATACACGCCAGTTTCAGGAGCTGGTGCCTGCAAAGGCATGCGAGTTCGAGCCTCGCCCTGTGCACCATGTTTAGTAATTATCCTTACTTATCTGCCGATACGTATCGAAACGGCCCGATGATCATAGACGCAATGCAGACATACCTGGTATGAAAAAAGTAAGGAAACAGCTTGGAAAATTGCATTCCTTTTTAATGGATGGCCGTTGCAATTCTCCTGAAATGCTCTGAAAAGCTAAAACTGCTCAGAGCAAACATGCACAAGTGGCGGAACGGAATACGCGCCAGACTAAGGATCTGGTGCCCTTCACGGGCTTGTGAGTTCGAGTCTCACCTTGTGCACCAGCATTAAAGTTGTACTTTAATGACAAGTTGAGCAACAAATGGTATAATGCAGAAGAAATAAGGAAAAGGAGAAACTACTATGCGTCAGTTCACCATATGCATGCGTAAATACGGCTATTCTTGCTTTCGCAAATATAACGAAAGCTTACTTGGCATGCCCGCATGCAGACCAGAGACTGATACTGAGTAGTCCCCCGGATACTCATCAATCACTCCAGTCCCCGGTTGGCGGTATGCCAGCCGGGGATTATTTTGTAAAGGAGTGACATTTGTGCTGCCTATTATTGATGTGGAGGCAACGGCACAACGAATCGATTCCCGCAGGATCGAAAACCATCTGACCGTTCGGGATCTGCAAAATGTGTTCGGCTTCTCTTCTCCTCAGGCTGTATATGGTTGGATTCGGGCAAAGTCCGTTCCATCGGTAGATAATCTTGTCGTTTTGGCAAGTGTTTTGCATACGACCTTAGATGACCTGATTATTACCACACATTAAAAAGGCACCTCATGATGAGGTGCGCAATATCGGGGTGTCGCATAGCAGCAATTGCAGCGGACTGTAAATCCGCCGCCTTCGGGCTACGCTGGTGCAAGTCCAGCCACCCCGACCATGATTCCGTAGTCAAGCGGTTAAGACAGGAGTCTGCAAAACTCCGAGCGTGGGTTCGAATCCCTCCGGAATCTCCATTTGCCCCGTTAGTTCAGTTGGAAGAACACCGCACTTTTAATGCGGGAGTCCAGGGTTCAAGTCCCTGACGAGGCACCATTCGGGACGATAGCTTATGCGGTCTGAGCGCCGGTCTGAAAAACCGGAGGATGAAGGTCCGACACCTTCTCGTCCCACCATATGCGCCTTTAGCTCAGCTGGCAGAGCAGCGGATTCTTAATCCGAAGGTCGTGGGTTCAATCCCCTCAAGGCGCACCAAATTGCCCTTTCGTTCAACATGAGAAGATGGATGAGAATATAAAATGCAGCCCAGCAGGTAAAAACAGATCATGAAGTTACCTGCTGGGCTAATATAAAATTAGTATTTGCTGCTATCTATTAGCAATAATACTCCATGGGATAAGTAAGATACTCATTCTGATCAAACTGATCGACGGTCACATAACCTGCAGGTGCACGCAGGAGAGACGGAATGCGATTAACGATCGTAGCACAGGTGTGTTCAACCGTTGCCGGCTTAACAACATGGAATTCAGTATCAGGTTCACCGGTGATCTTCCAGTCGCACATATCGCCATCATCGGGGCCATAGACTTTGCCGATAGTCTCCTCTTCAACTACAATACCCTGCATTGTCTCGATGGTGACTACAGCAGACATACCAATGCATCTGCCGGCTTTGATTTCCTTTCCAAGAGTGGAGCTGTAGATGTCTTTGTCAATAATATACGGAACATGCTTCTGCTCAATGCTCTTAATGGTAAGGCCAAGCTTGTTGCAGATTGCTTCGGATGCATTCCATGCATAGGAAGGCTCAAATTCGGCAGGATGAGCGATTTTTTCTTCAAACTCCTCAGGAGTCAGGTCGCAGCCATGAGCTTCCGCCAGTGCAATTCCGTACTCATCCACATTATAGCTGTATGCGCCCTTGATCTTTTCAATCTTATGAATACCGCCAGCAACAAGGCCTACCATGTTAATCCAGAAAATATCCTGCATGCCGCTTCCGCAGACCGTGCAGTTGTTTGCCTTTGCAAGTGCATCGATCTTGTTGATCATGGCCGCAGACGTTGTCCAGGGATAGATTGCTTCTTCGCAGGTGGTGATAACATTAATTCCACGGGTAACGCACTGCTCAATTGCATCATAGATATCACCGATAAAGCTGCGAGTCGTAATGATAGCAACATCAGCGTTGCATTCGTCCAGAACCTTCTCCGCGTTGTCAGAGATCACAACGCCCGTCTTAATTCCCAGATTGGCCCAGTCACCGACATCCTGCCCGAGAGATGCGCCGCGTCCAATGGCGCCGACGATCTGCGCTCCATTTTCATGGAGGTACCGAAGGGTATATTTGCTCATCTTACCGCAACCATACTGTACGACTTTAATTTTGTCCATTATGTGGACCTCCTTTGTTTGTGATGAAATTATCATACAGCCTACGGTTGGATGAGAGTCAAGTCTTTTTTTGGAATGTAACCGGTATTTGAAGCCGAAGGAACATATTGCGCTGTTTATTATCAAAAATATTGAACTCTGTCAGTTCTTCGCAGATATAGTCCCCCGCAATCGTGTATTCATTCTCTCTGCAATATTTCAGTAATGCCTTCGCGTAGGTTACCTCATCGTCAAAATGGTCCAAATAGATGCAGGCATACATACCGCTGTCCAGTATTTGAATATTGTCCCCATATTCCTGTAGATGCTTGTCTCCGAAAATAAAAACCTTATCCGGTACAAATATCTCCTGCTCAAAATTCTTCTGTAAAACAGAGGTACCGAGGCTGTAAGACAGAATCTGGGGCAACTCTTTTTCCATTAGATTTGTCCTTAAGTCCTGTATTGTGTTCTCATATGCCACGATTCCTGACTGATAGAAGTTCTCTGAACAATGCGTATACAGAATGAACCTGCGGTCAATAAATTCAAGAGAAATGGTTCCGCTGACAGGCGATTTCCGGAATCGCTCAATTGACTGAATCGCTCTGTCCACAGCTTCGTGCATTGCTTTCAGTTCCCTCAACTGCTTGTGGATCTGATTGTTCTTTTCGATCAGTTTTTCTTCGATCAGAGAAATATCTTCTCTACATAGTATATCATGAATGTCTGAAAGGCTAAGGCCGAGATCGCGCATATAGCGGATAATATCCAACCGGGAAGTCTGTCGGATATCATAGTATCGATATCCTGTTTCCTGATCCGTATAGGCTGGTTCAAGCAGATTCATTTCATCGTATAAACGTAATGTGGCAATTGTTACCCTGTTGATCTTTGCCATTTTTCCAATTGGAAGCAGATTGTCTTTCTGGCTCTTTTCCATACATAACACCTCCAAAACTCTCATGTTAGATCAGAGTTGTTAGAATTGTAACACAAAAATATGATCCTGTAAAATGAAAGCTGTCTTGTGATTTAAATGATGAGGAATTCTGGAGTGAGTATTATAAGCTCCCACAAGAAAAGGATAGCGAATAACATAAACGATTAACAGATAGGAAACCTACTTTTGTTCTGACTTTATTCTATTCGTTTTTTTGTATGGCAGCAGACCCAGCTGCTTTGAACTGGCGGTCTTGGTTTCTGGAGCTTCCATCTCCTTTTCTCGCTCATCTTTATGCCTATCAGGAAAGACCTGACTGGAGTTTAGTGCTCGTAGCGGATTTTTTGATATGCTCTTAAACTCATTTTCCGCATTTCTCTGATTTGAATGTGATTGTTTTACCTCCTGTAAATTTAACTCTCCTGTTACTGCGCATGCATTTCGATTATGCTGAACAAAGGATTCATCTACTGTGATGCTGTCATCCTGAGAATAGTAGTCGAAAGCATGCGCTTTGCTATATTCGAAATAGAAGTCATGAAATGCTCTTTTAGAGGCAGTTTTCATATTTGACGCTTTGTCTTCAGTTTCAATTTCAGGGTCATCGTGTGCGTCTTCTGACTCCACTCCATCTACAGATGATTTGTGATGAAGAGCCTTCAGGAGCTGCTTTCCGGTTTTACAGAGCACTTGAAATATGTCGGTAAGATCATCTCGAATCATAGATAATGTCATTGAAGCCGGAGATTCCGGCTGTTCGGCATATAACGCATCGGAGATATCTTTATAATTCATGTCAGGATGTTGAGCATGTGTCAGCCAAAACTCCTCCTGATAAGCTTTTTCTGCTGCTCTCAATAATGCCCTTGCCTTTTTATCTGTAAAATCAGTTACGTCTTCGGGGAGAGTGTCGTATAGCTTCTCGGCATCAGGAAACAATGTATATGGGAACTTGTTGACATACACAGGCTTATGGTCCGTAAATATCACGATGCTTCCATCCCTGGACAGTTCACAGAGTTCCGCAGGTGAAAGGAACCGTCTCTTACCCACTCCGACAGACTGTTTGCTCATAAAGCTCTTTGCTGCACCGGCAATTACAGTTTCGGACTGGGATACAACTTCAATAGATGCCTCCCCTATCCGTTCCGACAGCCATGTTGCGGTTTCCTTCGGTTCATTGATTCCAAGCGTCAGCAGACAGCCGCAGTTATTCAGGATCGTCATCCAGGATTCGAGGTATCTTTTCTTCAACTGAGGAATATCCTGAACAATCATGACGCAGTTAATGTCACGCGAACGGACGGTAGCAATCTTACGGTCCCAATCCGGGATGACGCCAAGCGCCGGAAACTCGTCAAGCAAAAAGTCAACCGCGACCGGCAGCTTTCCATTTTTTGTGTGGATGTCCGCATAGTCAACAAGAGCAATGAATGCCATCGAGAAAAACAGCGATACCACGAAACGATACGTGTCGTTGGTATCCGGGAAATTGAGGAAATAAATGCAAGGCACCTGTCCGGGCAGGGCAAGGTCCATTTCGTCAGTTGAAAGAATTTCACTCAGCAGTGAATTGTTGAATAACTGAATCCCGGTAGCCAGATGCGTGATGATATTTCCAGCCAGATTTCCCGATGCGCGTTTAAAGTCCATATAGAACCGTGAGCAGGCCATTTCACTTGTTGTAACATTTTCGGCTGATAATAATGAGTCGAGAAACTCAATTCCGCCAGGGTTTTGAAGTAGCTCATGTACGGTCTTGATGTTTTTTCTTTCCTGAGGATAATCCTCACCTTGAAGCACCCTCAGAATAAGCGCACTGAGAAGCGAACCGCCTGCTCTGGAATACACATCATCATGCTCCGAAATATTTGCCATTACAGTGCTTGAGAATATTTGGGTATTAGTAATCAGATTAGTCCCGTGCAGTGACCCCAGGCAGTGCCATCCATCTGATTTTTCAAGATTCTTGAGATCGAGTTTCCTTACAACATATCCGTTATCCCTGAAGAAGCCGGACATTTCCCGGTAAAGATCCCCTTTCGGATCAGCAATAAACAGAGAATGCTTCTCTTTTTGCGCCTGAAGCATAAACGATTTGACAAATGTAAATGTTTTTCCTCCGCCAGAGCGGCCAATGGCAATCATATGGCTGTTGATTCTCCCCTCATAGGGATTAAAGTCTACACATTGTCTTCCCTCTGTGTCTAATTGGCCAAGGATTTTCCCTTTACAAGCCTCTACTGGCCGGATTTGTGCAGCGTCAAGATATTCATATGGCTCCTCAAAATGAGCGTCTCCGTATGGCGCCACTTTTTTGGAATGCAGGAAACCACGATTCAGTTTGTCATCTCTGAGGCTTTCTTCCCAAGTTTTATGGACCGATGATATTGCAAGCATGCTTAGTCCTGTTAAGAGCAGCGGAAAAAGCAATAGTGTAGTCTTGGAAGAGAAAAAAGCATTCAGAATATTTCCTGCAGAGAATCTATGCTCATACGACGGATTGAACAGTATATTTAGAAAACCCGTTCCGTAAATGCTGAAGATACAAACTCCGATCAGTACTCTTCTCATATTGTGCCTGAACCGGCTAATGTTGGCTTGTGCCGAATTGGACTCCGCCTGAATCTTATTTCTCATAATCGCTCCTTAAAGAATACCGTCCGAATCGCAATCCGGACGGCAAAAAATGCTAGCAATAGTTGTTTAATACTTTTTGATAAACAGAGTTATAGGCAAAGTTGCCTCTGTCAACTGACTTTTCCTCCGTTCCAACAGGGTTTTCATACATATAGCAAAAGTAATAGGCTGCTTCATAAGCCCCATACGCGCTATCTTCACACATTCGCAGACGTTCAAGAACCGGAAAATAGGTGTTTTCAAGTTCGTATTTCAAGAACCAAAGCTGTCCTTCGCTGGTTACCCAGTCGTAGCCCATGGCCTCACAGAATTCAACGAGGTCATCCCATCTTTCATCATGCCACTGGCACAAACCGAACGATGTTCCCATATCTCCTACTGTAAGAGGCTCAAAGGTCGATTCGTACTGCATATTGGCGATTATTCCGCTCGCAGCCGCAGTATTCAAATCAAGCTCTTCGCAGAGAAACATTGTCAGGACAAAGAGCCCATAGTCCTGAATGGCAGGGATTCTGATAAAACTGATCGTGTCAGAATAGTCATCATAATACAACGTCAGCTGCTGTACCTGCCCGTCAACATCACCCATAATATATTGAATTTCCGAATCAGACACCGAGGTTACAATCCCTACGTCATAGCCAAATTCCGGGCCAGGGATAAAGATCAGATCGCTTTCCTGCACTTCCAGAAACCCGTTGCCGCAGAACAAATCATTATTGGAAAGCAGTCTGTGTCCCCTTTCCAAAAGCTCCTGATATAGTTCTCCACTGTCAGCGGTCTTCACCATGCGGTTAAAACCTATATAATTCAGTTGCTCGGCACACCAGCAGATAAATACAGTATTCCAGTTGTACTGTTCTTCATAAGCTCCGTTGTTGTAGGGATTATCAATTCTTCGACCGTAAAACCACTGATTGTATTTCACGTTATCCGAACCGAACGGAGATTCGATACTGTCTTCTGAGTACAATTCTCTTCTTGCAATTCCTGCAAGGTTGGAAGGCATATCAGTTATGCTTCGAATGGATTCTCCAACTTCAAAGCCCAGCGTATATCCTGTCACAGGTTCATTCGGTATTGGAATATCGTGTATGGCTGTTGCTCCTTTTCCATCGGATAAGTCACCGCCATCATTATAATACCCGTAGCTTTCTGATTCAGCATTCGGGTCGGCATACACAATATTAGGACGCTGGACTGAGTATGATTCCCGTATATCATCTCCTGCCCTCATTATAAGGTCTGCATGTGGCTCTTCCGCGAGAAAAACAGTGCCATCAGCGAAGGTTCTTGTTGAGACACATGTCAAACATAGCATCATCAAAACTATTGTAAGCAGCAATTCATTTTTGATTTTTGTCATAGATTCTCCTTTTGTTAAGTGCTTCGGTATCTTGGATAGTAGATTGACCTGGCCAGTTCACCTCTCCCCATACCCTTCAGCTCTTTTGACGCTGGGGCTTCAAATACAACGCACCATTGGTATGCCGCCTGATAAGCTCCTTCCTCCGAGTCTTCCACTGACATAAGCATATGAAACAGTTCAGGATATGAGGTACGCAGTTCATACTCCAAATAGAACAACTGTCCGTCAATTGTCTGCCAGTCATATCCGTTAGCATTGCAGAACGCCATCAAACGGTCCCATCTGTCCGGATTATGCCATTGGCAAAGCCCATAGGATGTGCCGCCATCGCCCAAGGCATTCGGATTGAAGGAAGATTCGTGTTCCATATTCGCCAGGATCCCGGCTGCTGCAGATTTTGGCAGATGAATGTGCTCTGTCAGGAAAAAGAAAATGGCATTATCGTCATGCGGATACTCCATGTGCACAATGGTTCCCTTGTCAAAATAGCCATCTCCAGACATGAGGGAAGCCATTACATTCTCCTCGGAGCTGTTCCCATGGGTAACTTCAATTGCTGTTTCCGTTACAGCTGTTATTATTCCGATATGCCCGAATCCCTCAAAGAAGAAAAGATCTCCGGGCACCGGATTGAATGCTCCGCCGTTGAATTGTTTTACTTCACGCCAGGAATATGATTCGAACCCGTTAGATGCGGTCTGATATTCATAAATGAATCTAACGCCTGCCGTTTTGCTGTATACTCCTGAATCGATCAAGCCGCATTGCTCGGCGCACCAGCTCACAAACACGGCACACCACGGATAATCCTCTCCGGAAACAGGATGTCCATAATACCAGGTATTGTACTTAACATTATTGGAGCCTTTGGGTGTCTCTGAGCTGTCAGGAGCATCTACTTCAGCTCTGGCAATCGCCGCAATGTTGTATCCTCCTGTCCCGGAGCCGTTTCCCGCTACCGAGATCAGATTATATTCAACACAAAACTCCCTGCTCCAGTTATAAAGATCCTCATAGTATTCTTTCTGATGCCCGGCTGCCCGCTGATATGACGTATGTCCGTCTTCTCCAATCCACTGATCTGCGCTTATCTTATTCCTGTTCCATTCGTATTCTGAAGCAAAGGATTCCATTACTTTCTCAAAATCTGGAGAAAAGGCATTCAGGTCTGCGTACGCATGAACTGGAAAAAGGCAGAGCAATGCTATTATGAGCACTTTTATGCTCTGATAAGGTCTAATTCTTATGTGATCACCCGGCTTTCCTGTCACCTGCAGCTACGCTGCGCCCTGCATATGATCCATCCAGCACGGCTGATTCTTCCGGAAGAAATCCAGACCACAGGCCGGCCGCTTCCAGGATCTGATTGATGTCTCTGCAGGATACAGTCACCGGGATGATATATTTCACATGTATATATGTAATGTCGTAGGAATACAGAACCTGTTTTTGCTCATAGCCAACAATTTCGGGCAATTCGGGCTCGGAAGGTTCAATGCCACTGCTGTATAACCGTGTACCGGAACCCCCGCTTGGCTGCTCCTTGTGACCGGGATCCTTATAAATTGGCTTTGTATAGTCATTTACCCACTTATACGCTGTTCCGGCATCGGCTTTAAGTTCTTCAGAAACAGATGCCTGTATCGAGAGCAGGTTCGGACAATCAACCTGAATGAGGAGATCCGCGAGAGATGCTCCGTGATCCCGATAAGTTTGTTTTGTTTTTGTTGCTTCATCTTCCAGATACTGGGGCATAAAACCTCCAGTCCAGGATGGAATGCTATATGAGATATTATCATTCTCTCCAAGATTGTATTCCAGTCTCCTGTTTCTGCTCCCGTTATAGCCAAGCCACTTCATATAACCGGAAAGCTGGATATTTTCAATGGAGCTCCCCTCCTGGGCTGTGTAAAGGCACAGCAGCCGCAATGAATCGGCATCCTGGATGGATCTGTTTATTGCCGCTACCTCGCAACCGTCATAAACATTAATCTTTTTGGACTGTATTGTTCCATCTTCTGAGTTGTAGCAAACATCATATTCGTAATAGTTTCCTCCAAACTCATTGATAAATCGTCCGTACATTACTGAACTGATTTGACCGGACCTTGCATCCCGGGTCAAGTCTTCTATTATTGCCTTTTGCCTTGCCGTAATTTTATCCTTCCCAGCCTGTATCTTCCGGGAATAGACAGTCAGAAGGTCCTCTTTATCAGAAACGACATTTAAGTCCGCGTCCTCCGCCCTGTCTGTATCCTCAACTCCTGTGCTTGATTCAGTTATTCTATTCCAAAGACTGCTTGCCACATTAGATATGAATCCAGCAGTCGCTTTCAAAAAACTGATGAATCTTCCTGAATCGCCGGAGTAATAATCGATCTTCCATTGCTCGGTAAGTCTGTCAACGTAAGCCTGAAGTCCTTCGTATACAGACATTGGAACAGCAAAGATTACACAGAACAGAATCAAGAAACTGATTGCCAGCAGAAAGGCAATCAGTGTTTTTAGATTATCATCTTTTAATATGTTAATTGCAGCTACTGCATAGTTACCAGCTGCGGCCTTTCTAACCGCACTAACTGCGTTTCTGGCTGTATTCCCTGTCCTGACTCCAGTTTTGACGCCTTGAACTAATTCTTCATCTGTCTTCCTATATTTCTCTGACAACAGTTCACCCTCTTAAAACAGTTTCGTATGATTCCAATTATATCAGGGGATTCTTCCTTAACAAAAAAATAGAAGTCAATTAACAAATCTGATGTCGAGAAATACTAAGCTAACAGGACTGAGCTGTGCTTTCTAATTTGCCAAGTGTATGATAGAATACCAATAACAGCAGCTAAAGAAGACATATAAGAAGTCGACAAATCGGGATTTGGGAGAGTATGAGGATGGAAATGCGATTGGCAAATCAGGATGAAGCGAAAGTCTGTTACCAATGTATCGAGGATGCAAGAGCTTATCACAAGTCTTTGGGCTTTGAACAATGGCATCCGGATTATCCCACTCAGCAGACGATCTTCGACGATATTGCTCAGAACATTGGGTATGCGTTTGTAAAGGGCAATGAAGTTATTGGCTATTGCTGCATGATTTTCGGCGATGAACCCGCATATAAAAGAATTGATGGCGCATGGAAAACAGAAAAGCCTTATGCCGTGGTACATCGAATGGCCTTCAGCAGCAAAGCCAGAGGCGGTGGTCTGTCGCATGAAGCTTTTCAACTCATCAAAGATTTTTGCCTGTCGAACCATATTGACGCAATCCGCGTAGATACACAGGAAGAAAACAAAGTGATGCAGCACATACTCAGCAGGGAAGGCTTTGCGTATTGCGGAGCG
>Ga0256404_1009145_pt1 | contig 14385 bp, 13 predicted proteins | sample RumenRJG_01DNA_FD_185990 | JGI IMG/M metagenome (GOLD analysis project Ga0256404, IMG submission 185990) | Bovine rumen microbial communities from Lethbridge, Alberta, Canada - RJG_01 | ecosystem: Host-associated > Mammals > Digestive system > Stomach > Rumen | place: Canada: Alberta | collected...
CACGTGGTTTGACGGTTACAGATACTGCCAAGGCAGAAAGTTACCTTGAGTATATAGGCTATTATCGTTTGTCTGCCTATATGTATCCATTATTGCAGATGCCAAAGAATCAGCATCGCTATAAGCCTAATACGTCTTTTAATCAGGTTATGATGCTATATCGCTTTGATAAGAAGTTGCGTCTGCTAATCTTCAATGAGATTGAGAAGATTGAGGTTGCTGTTCGCAGTGCTATAGTCAATACAGGTAGTGAGATGACAAACGACCCATTCTGGATGACAGATAGTCGCAACTTCATCGATGCAGGAAAGTTCCGACATACTATGGATCTGATAGATGGAGAGTTACGTCGCTCACGAGAGGATTTTATCGACCATTTCAAACAGACATATTCAGATGCCTATCCTCCTGCCTGGATTCTGGCAGAAGTGCTTCCTTTCGGTGTCCTCACAAATATATATAGCAATATCAGAGTTCCTAAGATAAAAAAACGTATAGCCCAGAAGTTTGGCCTGCAAGTTGCTCCTTTTGAATCATGGCTTACAATTGTTGCTTTGACTCGTAATTCATGTTGCCATCATGCACGTGTTTGGAACAAACAGAACACAATCCGTCCTATGATGCCTAATCGCATGACTGGGCGTTGGATTTCCCTACCTACAGATCCGCTTCGTATCTATTTCAATCTGTGTATCATCAAATACTTTTTGGATATCATTTCGCCTCAGAATGACATGAAAGTTAAGATTGATACGTTACTTGTGAATTATCCTGATATAGATATTGCTGCAATGGGGTTCCCTCAAGGATGGGAGAATGAGCCCGTATGGCAATAGGATAATGTATGTACCTGCTGAATATAATTCACAAATAGTAAATGCCACAGCGATTCTCATCGCCATGGCACATCCTAAAATCATTTCTTATGGCCTTTACAATCGCTACGATTGCTTCTAATATGAGCAGGTACGTGGATGACCTTGCCGTCCTGTACTCGATCATAGGCAGGAATGCGATTGAACTTACGGCCTTCGCTATCTTTTGCCATAATCTTGTAGCCCGTCCTTTTGCGGGGATCCCTGAGTGGTTGCATGTTTCAGGCAGCCGTTATACAACATACTACTTCTCTTTTTCATCTACCGTGTTTTTAAACCAAGAAGCCATTTCTTTTTCTCCTAGCTCTTTATCATAACCTTTATCCTTCTCATTTGCCTTCCCAAGATACTCCTGACATTTTATTAGATGTTCACTTCTCAAATCACTCAGCACCGCTTCGTAATCCTTACGTTTGCCCCTCAGAATCCTTATACCTCCCTTATCTTCGCAATACTCAAAATATGAAATAAGTGTTTCTAGTGCATCGTTGACACTCGATTGATACAACACCTCAGCCTTACACTGCTTAAATTCCATCAGGGCTCTCATGATACAATCAACACTCTGCATGTATTCACCCGAATGTCCATTATCCATTGCCTCATTCATAAGATCTTTCCCCCTTAACACGTGAGACATGTCATCTGGCGAAGTTGCGATATCTTTACCACTTTTCCTACCTAGGACTAAACCTTGATTAGTCTCATCATAATACATACCTGTATTATTCTCATAATCCTCCTTAGTGATACCCTCCGCAGGTTCACCTTGATCAGATAATGCAAGGCTTTCAATGGTTCTTTTTATATCTTCATCAGAGAGTTTCTCTAGCATCAAAGCATCATACACCATTTGAGTGTAATCTGTTGGTTTCAGCAGTCTCAATTGTATTGTTGCCGATGCATCGTTCTTGAACATTGCCATGTCCGTCATCCATAACCCATAGTCGCGCATCCTGTTTATTTCGACGCAAGCAGAAGGGTTCGTAACAAACATTTTTGGACTGATATCCTTGAAGCCTTCAAATATTAGTCTTATCAGCACAACCTGTCTATAAGTCAGTGTTCCTGCCATCATAATTATCTGGTGCATGTCCTGCCAGTCAATCTTACCTTCATAGAAAGTTTTCCCATAGTAACGGCCCAATATCTCTACCTTTTTATCTTGACTCTGTCTGATAGCAGCAAGCATCAACTCTTCAGAAACCTCATACGCATTCTTCAGTTGTCCCTCGTCTATCTGCATGGTAATGGCTGTAACGCCATCCCTCTCTGCGAATTCCATAAAAGTTCGAAGAGAAGTCTCTGCTAACAAATCAACCTTCTCATTCTCGCGCACCGATAGTCTACGCTTGGTCATGTCATCATAGCATGAATTCATTAAGCTTATGGTCGTTCCCTTGACTAAAGGCTTCAGAACTGCCGCCTCTGGAAATCCTACCGCTGTCATTAAGGCCGCAAAACCGTTGCTGGCCACCATTCCTGCTCCCTGTGTCAACGCTGTACGTGTCACATTGTGAATAAGTTTGTTCTTATTGTTGCTCATAATCTTTTTTCTATTGATAGATCATTTTGTTATTATTCTTTGTCATAAAGGTCGTAAACAAACACTTTGCGTACTCTCGAGCCCTCCATTTCAGCATATAATAGAATAACAACATTGCCAATATCTGTCCTATGAAGAATATAATCACTATGCTCATGGGAAGCCACCCCAAGAAAGCATTGGCTATACCGATTGCCAATATCAGAATCAGGCTCCAAACACCTGCACCAAGATAATTACGACAAAAGCCATACTCATAGTTATACTGTCTGAGAATTTTCTCATCCCGAGTATATTCCCGCATCTGCTGCACAGCATTTGCGATAGTCAGTTTAGCTTCTTGTAAATTATGAATTTCTTCATCTTTCGTTGGCAGATGAATACCAAACCGTTTCTCCACTTTATCAGCAATCTGCTGATGGTATGATTCCGAAATGAGTCCTTTAGTCCACAACAGCCGTTCAGAGGTAGGCATTTCAGTCTCATCAAACTTGAACAAAGGATACTGAAAAAGTATCTTTGAGGTAGATTTGAATACCTCACGCATCATGTATCCAACAGCAATACTGAATAAAGCGGTACCCCCAATTAGTCCAAGTATTGTTTGTAAGTTCCCTGCGTATTTTTCATACTCAGGGAACCACCTATCTGCACATATCGCAAGCAAGACACATGTAGGTGTCATGCCAATCACTGCAGGATATAACCGTGCAACTCTTAAATATCTATCCATATCTTTTTATTTTTCCTTTACGCTACCCAGATACTTCATGCCGTCATGGCTTCCGTGATTACCGTTCTGGACCATGCCATCGGTCTTCTTATAGCTCGACTCCGATACAAAGACATCAAGATAGTCGCCATTTTCTTCGAATAAAATATCACCGGCCGTATTCTGTGTAATCGTATCGTAATCGCTATAGTAGTCCAACTCACTGCTTGGAGCTTCACCTACAATGACCAGCTTCGGGGTCAACTTATCCATCAGCGACGATGGTATGTGACCACTCTTTCTGCCATGATGAGGTGCAAACACGATGGTGGTATGTTTGTTGGTTACCTTGCTATCAAACTCTTCCTGCATATCAGTTTCCATATCGCCCATCCACAGGAAAGAGAAGTCACCCACACAATATCTGATAGCCGGTGAGATATTGTTAGGGCTTCCGCCTTCTGCTGCGGTGTCAAGTGCCTCCTGATACAACTCGTTATCGGTAATGGGCCACAAACATGACAACCCTGACGAGCCTCGTTCTGGACTTTCAAGGTTCATCCATCTTCTGGTACAACCTTTCTCCAAGGCAAATTTCTTGTCTTTATCGTCTCTGAGCTTCTTATACTTCTTAAAATCATCTGACTCCGTACCTTTCTTAGTAGTATTATTATCCACTCGATAAAAATTCCAGATTCCTATCTCGCTTTCAAAGTCCACTATACCTTTAATGTGATCATCGTCGGGATGAGTTGATATGAACCGGGTAATACCTTTGTCAGATGACTCATCTTTAATCTCGTCCAAAATGTCGTCTTTAACGTCGTCGGTCAGACAACAGTCAATGGTTGTAAAATTGTCTGAATTGTGGTTGATGTAGAACATGTCTCCATTACTAACCGAAAAACTTTTGACCTTACTCATATTTTCTTCTTCTCTTTTATTAAATATTCGCCTGCAAAGGTACAAAGATTTTTCGAATCTCTAAATTCTTCCGTGAAAATTTCACGTTAAATCCAAAGACTATTCTATTTTTCGTGTTGTAATGCTGTATTTTGCGCTATTTTTTCACGGATTTTCTACTTTGAATCTCCTCAATCATCTTCCTGATAAGGTCTCTATACTCTATGAACAACTGTACATTTTCTATCAACTCGTCAAGCTTTGGGTCAAGTTCCTTGTTATAAGCATTGAGAAAATTAATAGAATTATGTACATACACACGTTTCTTAATATACGTATGGCCATTCTCATCTTTTTCGAACATGCGTACAGCATCCCTTCTCAGAACTGGATGTTCTAGCAATGATAGGTCATGAGTTGCCACAGCTATCTGACTGTCTTCTGCTATGGATAGATACATTTTTAACAAAAAAGCGAGTGCCTTGGTATGTATTCCCGTTTCAATTTCATCAATGCATGAACTCTTACGCCCAATGACAATATCATACATTACTACAAGTAGCCTCACAATATTCATCGTACCAAACGATTCTAATCCTGCATCAAGGTCTCTGTTACCTGCTTGTGCTGTTGAATGTACAAATCGTAGGCTTTTATGAGAGATAACCCCTGAGGGATATTGTTGTTGCATGGCTTTAATCAGGGGCTCAGGTGCTCCACTCTTAATGAGATCTGCCACATTGAAACTGGTATCATCTACGAAATAATCAACAATGTTGGTTCCAACATCTTTCAACAACTTAAGCAACAACATCTTTACTTGTCTGTCTCTGTCAGGATCATCTGTCTGCAACCTGTCAGCCAGATTCTGCTCGCTTCTTCTTACCAAACTTAATCTCTCAATAAAGAAATCATAATTACATCTTAGCACCCTGCTTTCTATATTTAGCGAACCGAATACAGAAAGTACTGTTGAGTTCTGGATGGCATTTGCTTCAAGAAGTCTTTGATCCGTTTTATTTAAATCAGATGCAGAACCAAACTTAATGACGACTGTATCCTTTTCCTGATTATATTTTCTGTGATATACAATCTCATTCTCCCAAATATCCTTCAATTCTTCCTCTTCTACTCTCTCCCTACTTACTTTAACCTTATAATAATAACACTTATCCTCCGTATAATAAGTTAATGAGAGAACAGATGGCTTATACCTTGATTCATCATCTAAAAGAAACGGTCGATACTCGGGGCGATCAGAAGGTTTCTCCGGCCTGCTGGTTGCAATCATACGTAAATAGTTCAATGCAGAAAACATTTTTGACTTACCTGTCCCATTCAAGCCAACACAAAGTAACAGGCGGAGAATACGTTTACCACCTATTTCTTTATACCACTCTGGAGATAACTTGCCACTTTTCTCTTTATTCGACGCAACAAATGACAATACTTCCTCCTTTTGGTACGATCTGTAGTTTTCTACAGTAAACTGCTCTATCATATAGTAAATTGCAAAGTAAAGTTCATAACTAATGTGGCTGCAAAATTACGATATTATATATAAATAAACAAATAAATATAGAAAATTTTTGGTTTTCCCGTGTGTTTTTCACGGTTTTTGAGTAGAAGAGCACAAGAAACGCTGATTAGCAATCTCGCCGACCAGCGTTTCTTGTCCCATATGTTGCGATATTATCGCTATCCTCTTTTTTTATATAGATGTGTGATAGAAAATGTCAATAATTTCTTTCCCCAGACTATTTCTCAATATATTTTCTGATTTCTTCTGCCCATCTATTATAAGCTTTTGGGTATAAGTGTACTCCATCACGTGTTAATTCCTCTGGCATGATTCCATCAACAGCATATAGCTTGTATAAATCGATGTAAACACATCCTTTTTCTTCTGCGATTTTCTGAACTAGTTCATTACACCTTGCTATTTTTTCTTTGCTAAAGACTTTTCCCGCCTTCATAGATGGATTCACAGGCAGTATGCTTTGAAGATATATTTTTGCTGTTGGCACTGCCTGTTTGATAGAGTCAACCATTGTGGCATATTTCTCAGTGAAGACCTTTTCTGTTTGTATATGGAGCCCATTGATTCCTGCCATTACGAAGACCTTTTCTGGATTGACAGCCTTTAATTGATTGGTACGGAGCAACATTCCATCTGTATTATCTCCTGGATAACCTAGATTACAGATCTTTACATTTGGGAAATACTTTTCAAAGCTACTCCCACAAGTTATCGAATTACCAAAGAAAACAATATCCATATCAAGATGGAGTTTTTCAAGTGTATTGGTCCATCCTCGAATGCTCCAATAGTCTCCACGTTTGACAGGGTCAATTTTCATAATTCCAAGTCTCTCAAGTTTACTATTGATGTAGTCTGTTTTTACACAACCAATAAAGATGATAACAACAAGTAAAAGTACATTTCCAATGAGAGAAATCCAAAGTAATAATTTCTTTAGTCCAATTCTTTTCATTTATAGAAAGATAGCATGTCCGCCAAACACCCAGAATCGGACCGTTTTGTTGTATTCCGTTAACTACAAAAGAAAAGCGGGGTATCTGGCTTCTGCCTGTTCGCCGTTTGAGGCCTACCACAGCCCTTAGTAGTGAACGAGACAGAGTGATACCCACGCCGTTGGTATATATAGTACGCCCCTAAAGGTGTGCGTGATGGCATGGTTAGCCATCGGCACACCAACGGGAACGGTATATACCTACCCGCAGCACCAACCTCTGCAATGTCCTTGACTACTAAATTTTGAGTGTGGTAGTTTCAAAACGGCCAAAAACAAAGCGTCAGCGACGCATTTCAATATGTAGTGCTCCCTCCCTATAGCCGCTCCAACATTCAACGAATGCGGCTCGGCGTGAGTTTGCGACTGCAAAGGTACGAAATTCTCTGCAATTATTAACAATTCTTCTTCAAATCATAACATTTATTAGAATCTCTGCTATGGTAGCCTATACTTCTTATCGTAATGGAATCGGATCCGCATAGACAGAATCCAACACCTCAAAGGTTCGTTTGACGGCTGGAACTTGGCCGTACTCATCACGTATGACTTCCAACTTTACGTTGGCCTGCTTTGCTCTTTCCTTCATCTCAAAGAATCCATAGCCAAACACCCCCAGGAAGACAAATACAAAGGCCATAAAGGTAAAGAAGTAGCATGCTGCCATGTGCTTACCATAGATGTATACTCCATGCTTATCTACTGCACTTCCCTTAATACTGACCAATGTCTGCTTGATTTCGTTAAGCTCACTCTTGATGGTCTCTCCTGACTGATGTGAATCTTCTAATGATTCGACGACCTTATTATACAGGATAACGACCTGCTCAGAGACCTTTGCGCAGTATTCTGCACTGTTGTTATACAACTTGGTGTACCACCCTTCGCGAGTCATCTTGCCTTCTTCCCTCATCTTCTTGTTGTATTCTGCCTCTGCCTTATACACGTCGTTGACGATTTTTCGCGCAAGAGTTTCGAACAACTCTGGGTCGATGAGAATTAATGGTTGGCCATCCCTCTGAGTAAATCCTGCGGGAATGGCCACATTCCCCTTTGGGTCCTTTGGCAGCGAATTCTGGTTACACACTTTCTCGTAGGCTTCCTTTAGGCGTGCCTCAAACTTCTCTTCGACACTCTCAATCTGAGCGTCTACATACTCTTTATCTGTCTTGTTCATTATCTTCTAAATTTATATGGTTTATAATTCTCGTTGTTGTTCTTGCGTTTCTTGTCGTCATCATTCCAGCCACGATTGTTGGTGCTACCGCCACCGACACCAGTAGAAACGCTCTGCTGATGTGGCTGCAAGGCTAACTCTACTAATGCATCGAGGCCAATGCTGATGACTTCGGCTACTCCTTCTGCTACAGCAAAAGTTGCGTTGAGGGTTTCCTCTGTTATATCGTGAGTCAGATCCTGGACGACATCGCCAAAATCTTTGCACAGTATTGGGTAGCTGGCATTCAACTGCGCTCCTGCCAGGTGTCTCATACCTTCAGCAAAGGAAATACCCTGTACCAGATGCTTGGCTCTATGAAAATAGATGTACATAGTGATGCCTCGCTTTCTCAGTTCCTTGTTGAACTCTTGCCAGTTTCTCGATGTTGACCGTGCCTCACGGATACCATCCTTGATGCGATAGCGGGTCTTATCTTTACCCTTAAGCCGATGGCGTTTGACCTTTTGGTCTCTATCGCTGCTGGCTATATGTAGTCCATATTCAACAGTTAGATCATAGGCAATTTTCCGGCTACGATGATAATTGTTGCTATCGCTGATGGAGTTTCCATTGTTGTCAACGCGGTTATAGACAATGTGACAATGTGGATGATCCTTGTCGTTGTGACGGACAACAATGTACTGGGTATTCTGTATTCCCATACGTGCCAAATACTCTTCGGCAATCTTTGCCATAAAGTCATCGGTCATCCTGTTGGCATCATGAGGTGAGAAGCTAAGCGAGATGTGCTTACATGGATTTCGCACTCTTTTGTTAGCGGAAGCCTGTGCCTCAAAGCTGTCAGTAATGGCTTGGTTATTCACTGTGCACACATCCTTGTGTGCGATAATTCGAGCATCCTTTTCCTTGTTGTTGGTATAGTCTGCCAACACTGCGAAGGTGCGATTTGGATTAATTTTTGCAATCATAATTCTCTTATTTTTTTAAGTGATGTAATAATGATAATATCTCAGATAGGGCGTTGGTCGCCTGAGAATAGATGTCCGATAAATGACCAATATTAGCCACATAAGCAATCTGATTTACATTGTTGGCCATGCCCGATAATTTCCTAAGAGCATCAAGCTGATCAGGTGTGAGAACGGGACTAATCTTGTTGTCGAGAGAGGCTTCCCGACAGTATTCTGACACACTAATTCCTGCCTTCTTTGCTTTGTATTCTACCAAATTATATTGGCCTTTATCAAGGCTAATCTTGACAATAAAACTCTTTTTCTGGCTATCTGCCAGACGTGGTCTACCACCTTTTCTTGTATTTGTTTCCATTATAAAACCGTTTTAATTTACCCCATGTTTTTCTTATTTCTTAGATGTTTTTCAGGGGGCAAGTGGCTGACTCATGGGGTAGATGTCTGCGTTCGGACTGCCTGTCGGCAGGCGTTTTGAGGTACTCAAAACATACACTTGCAACCCCCTGAAAATATATATGACGCGTAACGTCATTGATGTCCTCCAAAAGAAGGTGAACGGATGTGCTCTCCATCCTCGCATATCTCAAGATTGAACGTGTCTACAAGTAGTTGGACGGCAGGGTTCTTCCTTATCATATCTGCAAGAATTTCATGAGCCGTTGGCTTCATCAAGAAAAAGTCTGCTACATCGAGGCCTTTCTCCCTTTGTTCTTCCGTCGCTATCTTCTCAATGACATCGGACATGATGACTCGCTTGCAAATGGGCTTCATCATCTGAGATTTCTTCTGCCATTTCTCCCACCCACCAAGGTCTGGTATCAAGATAACAGTTCTTCCTCTCAGAACTTGAACGGCATTCTCGTTAAAGCAACCATCCTTTCCACCTGTTGACAGCCATAAGAGATCAGGCATGAAATGGGTCATGATGATGGCGGTCTTTTCACTCTCAACCAAGGCGACAGTCATCGCTGGCTTTAAGGGAAGAAGATGTTCACCAAAAAGGCACTGCACAAGATGGAAGTCTGACATGCCCATAACCGAGTGTGCCCAAGTTACCTGCTTAACTGGTTCTTTGATGCGGTGGCCAGTATCAGGATTATAGCCCATGAGTTTACCGGTCCTGACTTTTCCGTTGATGTCTATCTGCCAGAACACAGTACATCCATTCCACTTCTTTCCCGTTCCAACCTGATAGAGTTGGAAGATGCGTTGCGTTTCTTCTACACCAATGATGCCACATAAGTAACGATAGAACGGATTGGTGTCATACTTAGCGAGACTTTTCTTCATGACCTCAATAGGAATGAGTGATGGAGTAATAGGCTCCGATTTTCCTGCGGGTTTGTTCACCACCTTATTATATATAATAGGTGTATCGTCTTTCCAATCCGATGGTTTCTCATCAGGATTATCATGGAAATAGTCCTTAGGAGTGTAGTGATATCCACAACTGTTCTCATGATCGCATCTGCCTACGTCGTTAGGGAACTTTATTTTCCCTTCTTCATCAACGTAACGTACGAAGCAACGAGTCTTCTTACAACTTGGACATGTAAGTTTGCTGCCCACGTGGTATTTCTCCAGATGGAATCTATACTCACTCATCAGTACCTCCTTCCTCCTTTTTATCTTCTTTACCTTCTTCTTGTGCATCTGATGCACTTTGCACTTCTGCACTTTGCACTTTTGATAGACTGCTGGTTTCGATAGACCCGTCCACTTCTGAAAGTGCAGTTGTGCATTGTGCAGTTGTGCAACTCTTCACTGTCTTTTGGTATAGACCTTGTTTTAGTCTTATAAGGAATGGCGGTTGGGAATTGCATAGTTTGTCGAGTAGGTTGTAGACAGTACGTCGCGAAATACCCATTGACTCGCCAACTATCTCTGCATCCTTTGACGTGAAAGTGTCGTTGAGTTGAGCCATAAAATTCTCAGGTTTTCCCTTAATACATCCTGAATCTGCTACAACCTGTATTCGCTTATACGAATCCTCATAATATTCAATCAGACGGATAGCACCCTTGACTGACTCAATGTCAATGCGGTCTAACTTGCATTCGCCCACAGACCATCTCATTACTTGAAGGATAAGGGACAGACGGGCAGCATTGCCGTTCAGTTTCATCGTCCGACTTTCCACTTCGTTGTCATCCTCAATACCATTGACCGTTTTGATGATGTCATTGTTCCATGTGAAGAAGTATGTCTTGGCTTCTTCTGAAAACTCCAATTCCTTGGGGTTAATTGATCCATTCTCTTCATTGATGGATAAGGGAAGGTCGATAACTTTTCTTATGATAGAAGTCCATCGAGCCATTGTGTCTGGCCGCTGCTTCTTGTCAATGCCGAGCTGCCATTCAGGAATCTTACTGTTTTTGGGATATATGAACAGGAAACGATCTATCAGTCCGTTAGAAATGTATTCTTTTGTCATAACCTCATAGAGCAAGCCAGTCTGAATCCCTCCAATGATGTTGATGCAGGGAATGGGTATTGTTATAGGGAAATCTTCAGTCTTTCTAACAGCCTTTAGCTGATTGCCACTATAGGCAGACAATAGATCTTGTATCAGGTTACTTTTGGAGTTATACCGCTTGACTGAGTTGAAAAGGGCAACAATCTCGTCAACAACTAAAGCTACACCACGAGGATTGTCGTAGTGTACACTTAGCATAGCTTCTTGGGTGAAGTCTGAGATGACGGTTTGAGCCAGGCGTGGCTTCTCCATCTGCTCTGACGAACCTTCCTCTTTCTTCCCAGCCTGCAATTGTTTGTACTGCTCATATTCTTGGCGTGTTTTGTCGAGTATCTGCTGGTCAAACTCGCGGATAGGGCTGTATAAATAGTTGAGAGGGGGAGTCTTTCCGAGTCCAGGTCTGCCAACCAACATCATGTAGAGTCCGCAACTGGCCACCCACTTCCCCTTGATGTTCACGCGATGCGTATTACCCAGAGCCGTAGCAAATACGGAAAGGACCACGGAAGCCGTGTACTCTAAATTGAAGTTTTCGTAGGTAACCAGTTCGTACACGATTCTCTGAATCTCATCAGGGAACACGTCGAGGGGGAAGCCTGTCTCGACAACCCCTTCGATGTCTGCATGTATCTGATTAGTTAGGTGATCAATGTCAATCATCATAGTTTACCCCCCTTCATTTTCTTGCGAGTGATGAACTCGCCTGCTTCGCGCTGCAATTCCTCGGTACTTTTTCTGTGCCCTTGGTGCAGCCAGTCATCAATCTCCGACTTCTTGAAAGTTAACTTCTTTGAAGTCTTATAATAAGGTATTAACTTGTCATTGACCCAACCATAGATGGTCTGCTTGGCAGGATGGGATGGAAGATACTGACGCAAATCGTCAATGTTCATCCATTCCGGCTGTTCAGGAACATCTTTCTGGATGCTCAACTCGTTCACCATCTCTTCTAAACTCTCTACCTTTGAGATAAGGTAGTTTAATGCCTGGGGCATTTCTTCTAAATTGCTAATCATTCGTGTCATTATTTTAAAATTAAAATTTTGACACAAAGGTCGGCTTTATTTCAAAAGTGCATATCAAATGTTAATATGCACCACCATTGCACCAGTTTATTTAACGGAGATTAATTGTGCTCTCCTCAGAAAATGATGAAATCGATAATCAATCAAGGGAACAATTGCCTTGATGACTGGAAAAACGGATAAAAATGGATAAGTAACGAGAAAAATAGTGGTGCAAATGATGGTGGGAGGTGGTGCAAACCTGCTCCACACTCCCACCAAAATAACGCTAACTCTCAGAAAATCAATGACGTGCTATTCTTTTGGCTTGCTTTTGTCGAGATTTTCAATAGTAATGGCTTTTGCTGCCTGTTCTTTCTTGGCATCTACGACTTTTGCATAGATTTGTGTTGTTTTTACATTGGTATGGCCCAACATTTTGCTAACAGTAAATATGTCCGTACCGTTAGTGAGCTGAAGGGTTGCATAGCTATGCCTAAAGCAATGGAAGGTTATATGTTTGGTTATTCCTGCTGCTTCAATCCATTTCTTAACAGGACGATTAATCCATGAAGGATTCATAAGCCCTTCAAACACCAATCTGTCTGGGTCACGTCTCTCGCCACATAATTCATAGGCTTGGTCTGATATTGGCGTGTATTCAACACCGTCAGTTTTCTCTTGGTCAAAGTTGATGCGCCAGGAATCATTGTGCCTAACGATTTGTCCCCATTTGAGTTCCTGTATATCGCAATGGCGTAACCCTGTCAGTATGGAAAAGAACGAAGCGCGACGTAGAATGTTGTTGCTACAAGGAGTGTTTGCCAGTTTGTTTACCTCTTCTATGGTGAGAACTTCACGACGACTTTCCTTTGTTGGGATATTCTTTACTTTCTCGCTGATGTCAACAGTAAGATATTCGTCAATGAAAGCTTGTTTGAGTCCGGCTTTAACGATGGAGAAATAAGTGGATGCTGTGTTTTGTGAAACTGTGCCGCCTTTCTTTCCTCCTTGTGGGGCTGTCAGCATATACATCTTCAGTTCCTCCAATAACTTCACATTGATGGTACTGAAAGGCATTGGCTTGCCCTCGGTGAAAAGTCCAAGCAGTACGCCAACTCGTTCCCAGTTAATGATGATGGATTTTGAGGCATTAGGATGGCGAGTATAGGTAATCTTCTTGAAATACTCTATGAAGTCCTGTTCAGAACGCTCATTCTGAGCAGCAATCTCACTCTCCTTATCAGTATAGAGAGATTGGTTGTCGTATTCATGCTGTCGAAGTTTTCTCACGTTGTCAGCATAGATACATGATTCTTGGTCAAGAGTAGAACGGCACATGATGATGCCGTTGATGTCTCGCTTGGGCTTATAGCCTGATGAGCGGGTAGTGGATGACTTGTCCCAGATGGGAGTGGTAATACTTCTGTTGACTGATTCCACAATTCGTTCCACCTTATTGCCTGCAGAAACAACAGGGTAGGCTTCAACAATCAGATACCACTCCTCCTTGTATTGTGACTTGCGGAGTTTAACGGTGACTTTGGTATGTGATAATGGTTTCTTCATAAGCTCTTATAAAGTTTGTCGATTTCCTTTTTGGGCACATAGACGTAGTTGCCAATCTGGCGAGAGGGGATAGAGTACTTCCTGATATGTGCCCAAACAGAACTATCGTTTAGTCTGTACTTCTTGCAAATCTCGCCAATGGTATAACAGTTCTCTGGTTCCATATTATATAATGGTACGAGGTCTTTGTCTTTCTTCGGCTTCTCGAATCGCTTGGGAAACATCTTATCTATGTCTTTCCTGTTAATTCGGGTCAGTCTGGTACCGAGATTAATGCTTTGTATTTGGCCCACACGAATAAGGCGATACAAAGTATCTCTACCAACACCATACATGGCTACGGCCTCAGGTATGGATATATAGTCGCGATAATCAGGCACCTGGTCTGCTATTGCTTTAAGCCGTTCTTGCTTTTTCTCCTCATCCTTTCTCCGTTTCCATGCAAGCTTCATGCACTTCTCGGAGCAGCACTTGGAGTCGAGCGTCTTGGCAACGAAGATGCTGCCACAGACTTCACACTTCCTTTTGATTTCAAATTTCAATGCTGGCATATCTTTTCTACTATTAAATTTGTCTAAGTAGCGACAAGTAGGCATAAGTTTAATCTTTTCTACC
>Ga0256404_1009146_pt1 | contig 14385 bp, 13 predicted proteins | sample RumenRJG_01DNA_FD_185990 | JGI IMG/M metagenome (GOLD analysis project Ga0256404, IMG submission 185990) | Bovine rumen microbial communities from Lethbridge, Alberta, Canada - RJG_01 | ecosystem: Host-associated > Mammals > Digestive system > Stomach > Rumen | place: Canada: Alberta | collected...
GGTGGGGTCAAAGAATTAAGCCTTATGAAATCGTTGATGGGGTGGGCAAAAAAAGTGCCGACCAAGGAATTTATAATCCAGGGTCGGCTGAACTGTTACCATCGTGGTTATTTGATTTTTTAACATAATGCTACATAGTAGTCATAACCTTCCGGGTGATGAACTTTTGAGCCTTAAATTGATTACTTGTTTTTCTCAAACTATAACCTTATCATCTATAGTAAGTATCGAATGTGAACATATAAAACACTTCGGATGTGGGAGGAAAAACGATGCTTATTCACGGACTTCAAAAAATGACGCTTCTGGATTTCCCGGAGCATATAGCATGCACAGTGTTTTTTAGCGGGTGCGATTTCAGGTGCCCATACTGTCACAACTTTGAGCTGGTGGATGGAAGTGCTGCACCTCTCATGGATGATGAAAAGTTCTTTGAATTTCTGGAAAAACGGCATGGACTTCTGGACGGTGTTGCCATAACAGGAGGCGAGCCCCTCATGAGAACAGACATTGCAGATTACATCAAAAAAATAAGAGGTATGGGATTCAAGGTTAAGCTTGATACTAACGGCTATCACCCGGAAAGATTACAGGAGCTGTATCGAGAAGGACTTTTGGACTATGTCGCAATGGACATCAAGAATTCTTTGCCAAAATACGGAATAACTGTTGGTGTAGAAAACCTTGATACAGAACGCATACTCAAGAGCATCTCAATCATCATGAATTCCGATATCCCATATGAGTTTAGAACTACAGTAGTACATGAACTACATTCAGACGACGACTTTACAGCTATCGGTGAGATAATAAAAGGTGCTTCCCACTACTACCTTCAGCAGTATACAGAAAGAGACACCGTTCCGGATAAAAACCTTACTGCACCATCAGAGGAAGACATGGAAAGATACCTTGGTATTGTAAAAGCATTCGTTCCGGAGGCCGCACTCAGGGGTCTGTGATGACTTTTGCAGTCCGATGCTCACCTATATAAACGCAAAAAACAGCCGAATACCAAGGCTCTCTCAACTAATGTGAGTTCCTTAGTATTCGGCTGTTTATTCTTAAGAGTTCCGAATATTATTTGCTCATCGCAATCTTCTTCAGCTCCCCATACATTATCTTCCCCGCTTCGTTCTTCGGGAATTCATCAATCTGTTTCACTCTCAAACACTGTTGCCTATGACTGCATCATGACCTATCATGACATCTGAAGTATCATAGTTATCCGCATATTCCATAAAGGCCTTTTCCGCTTTAACTCTGTCAATCATTTTAAATCCTCATTAATCCCGGTTGATTTTACCTAATGCAAAATCATAAAACTCTTCCTTCTTATCACCCAAAACCCGGTCAGTCAGCATATATCCATGCAATTTATCCGACATGACTATCACCATGTTTTTCTGTTTTATAACCTTTGGGATCCTGCTCCATGGAATATCTTCATGTTTTTCTCCCTGTTCCACATGCATGCCTCTGTCATCAAAACAGAGAACCACACCCTCAGGCATGCTTTCCTTCTGTTTGATGCTCTGTCCGTATATCGCAAGCGGGTGGATAACGGGGAACAATAAGCAGCCGAATATGATCAGAACTTTATAAAACATATTGGCAGTGCCCAGGAATTTCAATGCGAGTATAAACATTGCAACAGTAAAGATAATGTTTACAGTTCCTGCCAGGGATCTGTAGGTTCTGGACATTGTTATATAGAACAATTCAGAAGCACTAATGTCCATCTTAAACTGATATTTCAATAAAAGGTCCTCCACTTCATATCAAAATAGAGCCGCTAAACTTTTGTATTCATTTAAAATAACTGATATGTAACATTATCCTTCGATAAACTAATTCCGGTCAGATAACATTACCGGCTCCAACAACCTGAATCGTGGCAAAATCTTAACGGGAACGTATGGGATATAACTATTATCCCCTACGTCCCCGTACATCTCAAGCTATTTATTTATGCTACTTTTGTCATTTTATCCTGCATTAACCTGCATATCCGAACATTCTTGGAACACCCAGAGAAATTGCAGGAATAAAGGTGATAAGTAAAAGGGCTATGATCATGCAGATATAGAATGGAAGTGTTGCCTTTACAACTTTCTCCATCTTTACTTTACCAACTGCAGAACCTATGAAAAGTACCGCACCTACAGGAGGTGTGAGAAGTCCGATACCGCAGTTAAGTACCATCATGATTCCGAACTGTACCGGATCGATGCCTATGCTCTTTGCAATAGGAAGAAGGATCGGTGTAGCTATCAGGATGATAGGTGCCATATCCATGATACATCCGAGTATAAGAAGTATCAGGTTAAGTAAAAGAGCGATAACTACAGGGTTATCGGTGACTCCGACAACAGCATTGGCTGCAATCTCAGGAACATGAAGTGTTGTGAGGCAGTATCCGAATACGCTGGAGGTGGAGATAAGTATAAGTACTATTGCGAGAGTATCTACGCACTTCTCAAGTGACTCCCAGACACCCTTCCAGTTAAGTCCTTTGTAAATGTAAACGCTGACTATGAGACTGTAGATAACAGCTATGGCTGCAGACTCGGTTGCTGTGAACCATCCACCTACAACACCTACTACTACGATGATAACCGCAGCAAGTGCCCAGAAGGATTTAACCAGCTGTTTTCCGAGATTCTGAAGAGAGAACTTTGCGCCCTTTGGATAGTTCCTTTTCTTTGAAATGATATATGAACCTATCATAAGGGAAATTGCAAGCAGTGCGCCCGGAACGTATCCTGCAAGGAAAAGGCTTCCTACGGAGATTCCGCCGGCACTCATGGCATAGATAACCATGTTGTGGCTTGGTGGAACCAGAAGTCCTTCGCAGGAGGATGTGATGGTTACAGCGGTTGAAAAATCATCATCATATCCCTGCTCAACCATCATGGGGATAAGGATACTACCGAGAGATGCTGTATCTGCCGATGCTGATCCGGAAATTCCACCGAAGAAGTATGAGGCAACGATATTAACCATGGCCATACCGCCGGTCATCCAGCCAACACAGGCGTCGGCAAGATCGATGAGCTTTTCAGAAATTCCGCCGGTTCCCATGAGAACACCCATGGTGATGAAGAAAGGAACAGCCATAAGTGAGAAGGATCTGATACCCTTGATCATCTGCTGTGATATGGTGGAAAGGGGAAGTCCCTGATACATCAGGCATGCTATGGATGATAATGCTACTGCGTATGCTACATGGAAACGCAGAAAGATCATTATGGCGAATGTTCCGAGAAGAACCGCGATAGCGGTGCTGTTAATAACCATTACTGTACCTCCTTCTTCTCATCTTTGATGAACAATCTTCTGACATGTCCGTAGATGGACTCAATTTCAAAAATAAACATCGCAACTCCCGCAACAGGAATCGGGTAATAGTACCATGCTCTGGAAAGCCATGTGATACTTATGAAGGTTCCCTTGCTTCCCAGGGTGGTTGCATACTGCCAGCCCACAACGATCATTATCACTGCAAGAATAAGCACAAAGACATCGGCGACGATATCCAGGAATATAACCAGACCTTCAGGCAGATATCTGTCGAATGCCGTCATTCTTATATGCGCCTTCTTTCTGATGGCGAGAGATGCCGAAAGAACTGCCATATAGGACATCAGTGTAAGTACAACCTCTTCAACCCATGCCTGATGAGGTATGAATTCAAGGTATCGCGCCAGCACCGCAAAACTAACAAGTAATATATCTCCTATAAGCAGGATCTTGCACAATAAAAGAACGAACTTATATACAGCATCATAGACAGGCTTAGCTTTATCTACAGTTCTGAAAAAGTTTTCCATTATTTACCTCCTTAAGACTTTTAAAAAAGAGGCACAGTTATGCGACTGTGCCTCCGCAATGTTTTTAATTACTTGGCAAGATCAAGGATCTGCTGATAGAGATCTTCCTGTCCCTTTGTGTTGTCAGCGATAACCTGCTTTGTAGCCTCCTGCCATGGAGTCTTATCATCAACGTCTACAACATTAACACCGCTTGCTCTGAGTCCGTCAAGAACCTCATTCTCCTTCTGCTCTGAGATTGACTTGTTGTACTCGCCGGCAGCCTTACCAGCCTCCATAAGGATGTTCTGCTGATCTGCTGTAAGCTTGTTCCATGCTTCCTCAGTGATAACTACCTGGATAGCACCAAGTGTATGTCCGTCAAGGATAAGGTTAGGAGCAACTTCATCAAATGCGTTTGACTTGTAGTTTGCGATAGGCTGCTCAGCACCGTCACATACACCTGTCTGAAGTGCTGAATAAAGCTCTGTGAAGGAAACCTCGGTGGCATTAGCGCCAAGACCTGATACAAGACCAACCATTACAGGGTCATTGGATACACGGATCTTCTTGCCCTTGAAATCATCGATTGATGAAACAGGATCCTTTGTGAAGAAATGACGGAAGCCCTCTTCTCCATAGAAAAGACCGATAAGGTTTGTTCCGTTCTGTGAAGGCTCATCAAGGAACTCTCTTGCAAGATCTGACTCTGCGAACTTCCAGAAGTGGTCTCTGCTTACGAATGTATAAGGAAGTGAAAGAAGCTTTGACTTTTCTCCACCGTAGCTTGTAAGTGCAAATGCTGAAATTCTGGAAATATCAACTGTGCCTGTACCGCCAAGCATACCATCAAGTACTTCATTCTCGGAACCAAGTACACCACTTGCCTGAATGTCGATGATGATGCTTCCGTTTGAACGGCTCTCAACTTCCTCTTTGAACTTCTGGCCTGTCATACCAACGATAGTGTCAAGAGGGTTAACCTCTGCATAAGTAAGAACGATAGCGTCAGCTGCAGGCTCAGCAGCAGGTGCTGCGGTTGTCTCAGCCTTAGCCTCTCCTGCAGCCTGTGTGGTTGCAGCAGGTGCTGCTGTAGTGCTTCCGGTATCAGCAGCGGGCTTTGATCCGCAGGCTGTCATGGAAACAAGCATAGTTGCACATAAAAGTGTTGATAAAATTCTCTTCTTCATTTCTACCTCCCTGATTTGTAGGACAATCTTCGTTACACCTTTTTGGTTTTAAACGTTCATATCCTTTTTTTAAATAAACATATATCTTGATTATAATGACATTTGCAGAAAAAGTAAAGCGCTTTCTTAGTCAATTTGCAATATACTTCAAAATATGAAACCACTTACAATTGTGATATTAGACAAATGTATATAAAGACGTTGTAATATATCCAAAAGACCATCTCAACGCCGGAGTTATCCACCGGGGACGGTTCTCGCCGGCGGATAGATAAAAAAGAATCAGAGGCTGTTTCTCCTCTGATTCTTAAATGGCAAACTTAATACATGAGCATCAACCGCGGGATGTTTTTTTAACATGGGTTACTAGCTTCATAATACAAACCATGTCTATAAATAACGCGACCGCTATACTGCTTATTCCCCAAGCTATTCCGTAATTCTCTGCGATCAGGCCTATGATCGCCGGCATTATGATGGATCCCAGGCTGGCGATGGTCAGAATGAAGCTCCATGCCAGACTGTACTTCTTTATGATTTCTCCGGCAAATGAAACCGTTGTGGCATAAATCCCCGCCATGGAATATCCGAATCCCATGATTCCGATAATGATCGGTGCTGTTGTTTTGGAAATGATAAGGATCAGAAAGAAAACAACTATGCCTATACCCATTGCGGGAAGAAGGTTTTCTTTCCTATACTTTGTCGAGAGCCATGCCACCGTAAGTCTTCCGGCCAGGATCATTATCCAGAGTATGCTTGCGGTTACCTGAGAAAGATTTGGATTCAGAAGTCCGGTATCCTTGAAGTAGGTTATCATCCAGCCGATGACTCCTGTTTCTGCACATAAATAGAAAAACAAGGTTGCGGTGCATATGTAAAACAACGGCTCTTTGAAAAAGCCTAAGGTCTCTCTTACCTTATCTTTGGCATCCGTCTCGCCACTGTATGTTTTTTTATCATCATCCTCAGGGATGATAAAATATAAAATCCAGGCTATCACTCCTACTATCGTAAGAAACCAGCAGGCATAAACCCAGTACCCATTGTTTGCTCTGGTGAAAAGCATCAGCACAAGGGGAAATACAAAGGCTCCCACGGCAAAGCAGGCATGCAGGCAGTTCAGAACCCAGGCTATTCCCGGTGCTATGGAGTTGATCTTCACATTACAGTAATTACTGCATGCACCTCTCGCAAGTCCCGTAGCCAGAAATGCAAAGGCCAGAAGAGGTCTGTTTCCCGAAAGCATTAACAGAACGGATATCGGAAAGAATGTCTCAAACAGAAGTATGCTTTTCTTCCTTCCGATCATCACGGCAAGTGTCCCGGCGAAGAATCCGGATATCAGATTCCCCAACGAATGAAGACTTACTATGAGTCCGCAAAATGCATAGTCAAGACCATTGGCCTCTCTCAGAAACGGGAGCAGCGATCCGATGGAAAGTGCCAGCATTCCGTTTGCGATAAATGCCCCGCAGCATAATATAAATTGTTTTTTCTTTATTGCATCATCGTTCATAAGTACTTTCTGACAGCCTCTCTTTTTTCAAAAAATATGTTCCTAATCATAGCATATTCTTTAACATTATCAAAAGTGCCCGGTTTCCCGGGCACAATGAACTAAATACTATGTCCATACTGTTAGTGATTCGATGTCTCCAAGAAGGAAGGCACTTATTTCCACCAATACACTGAATGATGTATAAACATTTGGTCGGGCGGCTGTATTCACTTTAAATATATTTCCTCACATTGCTGCCCTGTAAATCTTTTCAACCGCTGCAGCATCCAACGGACGAATTCTTGAAAGCTTCATGGTGTCCTTCATGGTGGCATCCATGGCAAGGTCTCTGAAGTCCTCATCTGTAGGTTTAACTCCAAGCTCTGTGAGGCTTACAGGCATGTTTATGGATCTGAAAAAATCTTCTGTTTTTTCGATGCCTTCCTTTGCAGCCTTCAGGTCATCAGCTTCCGTTACGCCCCAAACTTTCCTTGCGAATCTTGCGAATCTAGGTAATGCTCCCTCATAGAGTTCCCTTGCCCAGGTTCCCCAAACCGCAGAGAGGGATGCACCGTGTGTAACGTCATACTTTGCGGATAATGCATGACCGATCTTATGTACCGAGAAATCCTTGCCTCTTCCGCACTCCGTAAGGTTATTGTGTGAAAGACTGGAAGCCCAGAATACCTCACCCATTGCATCAAAATCATTTGGATCTTCCATCACCTTTGCGCCGTTGCTGACCACTGTACGGATAAGGCCCTCTGCTATTTCATCTGTAAGGTCTGCCTTGATATCCGGAATAAAATAGCGTTCCATGGTATGCATCATTATATCCACAACACCTGCCGCAATCTGATTCTTCGGAAGTGTTGCAGCAAGAGCCGGATTCATGATGGCAAAACGGCATCTGTTGAAATCAGTGTTAATGCCTCCCTTTTTACCTATCTCTTCATTGGTAAGAACCGCAGAATCACTCATCTCACTTCCTGCCGCAGCGATGGTAAGCACCGCACCCACAGGCAGTGACTTCTCAAGAGGAGCCTTCTTTGTCCAGATGTCCCAAAGCTTGTATTCGGGATTTGCGGTACCGTGGGCAATAGCCTTTGCAGTGTCTATGGCACTTCCGCCACCTACAGCGATAACCATATCTGCACCATAGGCTAATGCTTCCTTAACGCCTTCCTCCGCATGAGCAAGTGTGGGATTAGGTTTTGCTCCGCCGTATTCTTTATATTCTACTCCTGCTTCCGTCAGGGATTTTTCAACCCTGTCCAGAAGTCCGCTTTTCTTTACACTGTTCTTTCCGAAAACAAGCAATGCTTTCTTTCCGAATTTCTTTGCAGTTACACCGGTTTCCTTCTCTGCATCTTTTCCGAATACCACTTCAGTCGGTGCATAGTACTTGAAATTGTTCATTGTTAAATCTCCCTTCATTCTATAATATCCTTTCGGATTATTTTTAACAGTTTAAATCTTGTGAAAAATTAATATAGTGCCGGCCTTCTCAGGAAACGGATCTATTCGTCTGATATCGTGACGACACACGATTCATAAATTCAGACTGTTTTTAGTAAAAAATAGGATGTGACTGTCAAATGACATCCACATCCTATTATATCGCCTTATTATCACTTTGAAATATTTTTTATTCCTCTGATATTAATAAAACATTATTTCTTTTTAACTTCAATAAATTTTTTTACTCTGCTTTAAAATCAATAGCCTCTTCCGGATCCAGAGGTGGCGAGAAGTAGTAACCCTGGATGGTGTCAGCATTAAACTCACGAAGCTTGTTATACTGCCAATCCTTCTCGACGCCTTCTATGGTTATGCTCTTTCCCATATCATGTACCAGCTGGATAACGTCCTTGATGAAATCTTCTTTTCCTTCACAAAGATAAGTATCTACAAGTGACTTATCTAGCTTTACATCTTCTACCGGAACATATGTAAGGTAGGCAAGTGATGAATAGCCGGTTCCGAAGTCATCAAGCAGAAGTATGACTCCAAGATTTTTGAAGCTTTCAAACAACTCCTTTGTTATGGAATTTTCCTCCATCAAAAGGCTTTCTGTTATCTCAATCTGCACATACTTTGGATCAACATCATATTCTTTCAGGACGGCTTCGAGATACTTACAGTATTCAGTGTCATTTATCTGTCTGCTGGAGAAATTGATGGATACGGGCTTGATCTCCTTCCCAATCTTTTTCCACTCGCCAAGCTGTTTTACCACAAGCTTTGTGATAAGTCTTCCGAGCCTTGAAGTCCATCCGCTCTTCTCTATGACCGGAATAAACTGTCCCGGGCCATACTTTGAATCCCTGAGTCTTACAAGTGCTTCGTAGCCGATGACCTCCTTTGTCTGGGCGGAAACCTTTGGCTGGTACTTCATATAGAATCCGTCATTGTCAAAGGCCTTCAGGAAGGAATCCTTGATCCTGGATTCTTCAATGACCTTCTGCTTCATGTCATCCTCATAAATAAATACCATGTTCTTGCCGCGATTCTTTGCTTCATACATTGCAATTTCCGCGTTGATGGCATGCTGTTCGGGAGGTGTTTCACCGTCTGAATTGGATATACCTACACTTGCTGACATTACCACATTGCCGCTGCCTATTGACAGGGGTTTTGAAAAGATATTCATAATGTCATCAACCAAAGGAGATTCTTTATTCAGAATCTTACCTTCTGCGAACATTATAAACTCATCTCCACCATACCTTCCTAAGGTCATACCGTTCTTTTCGGCAAATTTACGAAGAGCCTTTGCTATATCTTTGAGCAGATTGTCACCAACATCGTGGCCGTAATTCTCGTTGATATCCTTAAACCCGTCAAGATCCAGCATTATAACCGTGAATTCCTGATCGGTTGTCAGGGTGCTGTTCAGATTATCAACTATGGCACGTCTGTTAAGGAGACCCAGAAGATCGTCATGCTCGGCCTGATAAATTAACTTTATCTGTGAATTTACAAGCTGTTCTTTGGAAGCTTTCAGGGCTATTACATTTTGCTTTTCCTGCTCAAATGCCATCAATAAGGATCCCATAAAGGACAGCATGGAGACTATGATAAGTACAGCTACAGGAAGCATGTTTTTATATACTTCCACAAAGGATTCAGGCTTATTTATATATATAGTATCCTTGGGAAGCAGATTCTCAGACAGCCCGTACAGCTTAAGTACCATATAATTGTACTGGGTGATGCTCGGGGTATATAAAGATAACTCATAGGTTGAGATATCTGCCCCGTTATTCAGAACTTCAGCAATGATCTCTGCGGCATTTCTTGTCTGGACCGTAAAGTCCATATAAGTTCCGCCCAGAACTCCGTATTCTCTTCCTTCCGCGTAAGGTCTGAAAATGGGGGCCTTGACATTATTCACGATTAAACTGGTGGTTTCAAAAAGTGAATGCCTTTCACCATTTCTATCATCATAACAGGTCATGAAGAAGAATATGGCATTCTCCGGAACTTTTTTTAAAGCTTCAAGTATAGCTGTGGGTTCCAGTTCCGTTGAAGTAATGGCATGGAAATCATACTCAGGATATCTCCCCCTGTATGACAGGAATTTTTCAAGATCGGCCTTTCCAGCCGGAGAAGTATCGCATATTGCATATAATTTCTTCTTTTCCGGGAAAAGAGTTATGGCTTCTTCAAAGGTGTCCGCAAAATAATCCAGTTCATAGAAGCCGGTCATCATCGGATTGGCCTCTGCCTGCTTCGCCAGATCCAGACTATTGATACCGAAAAACACCATGGGAAGTCCTTTAAACAGCTCTTCCTGATGTTCGAGGGCAAACTTAAGTGCGGCATCATCTCCCAGGAGGATCGCCTCATAGTGCATTACATCATTATTGTATCTTTTGCTGAAATATTTATAGAACTCATCTATATCCATGTCACTGCCATATATTTTCGTATCCATATAGCAGATATCAAATTCTATATCATTGCTATAGAGTCCATCTTCTATACCTCTGATCTGATCTTTATAGGTATAATACATGGGATCATAGGATGAAAGAAAAAGTACCTTATGCTTAACCTCATCAGGTCCTTTCTGATATCCGGGCATAAACTCACTTTTTATTTCGAAAGCAAGTTGAACAAGGGCCAGTATCATACATACTGCCCCTATCAAAGCAAAAAGCATCTTATAAAACTTGTAAACCTTATTTCTATCCATATGTTGTCTGTTCAATCCTGTATTTAATGAAAATCTTATACATAGAAAGTCAGATCCTCATTTATGCATACATAGAAATACCTTTTCTTCTATAGTACTGTAGTTTTTATCGACAGATTTTTATATATAATTAGCAGATTTATATAATTAAAAATCTACTGAACGTGAAATATGCTATATTAGCTAAGGATATTTTAATCCGGGAAAGCTCCCGACCGGAACGGAAGAACTGAATACTGAAATGGAAAAACTGAATACCAGTTTGACTTTGATCTTATATGAATAGATGACTTTGGTTCAATATATGAAAGGTAAAATAAATGGAAAAATTATTTGATATAAATGAAGAAGGCTTCAGCATTCGCTGCAAGCTTTATTACGATAAAACTCCTCATGATCTGAAACACATCGTACTGGCAACCTATGGCTTCGGCGGAAACAAGGACAATAAAGCTATAGAAAAATTTGCGGACAGGATTACTACCAAGTACAAAGGCTTCGGCGTTGTATGCTTTGACTGGCCCTGCCACGGAAAGGATGCCCGGAATAAATTGATAATTGATGAATGTCTGGAATACATGCGACTTGTTACAGAGCATATCCGGAACGAAATGGGAGCCGATGAAGTTTACAATTATTCTTCAAGTTTCGGCGCCTACATTACCCTGAGATATCTTCATGAAAAAGGGGAGAATCCCTTTAAGAGAATCGTATTCCGGTGTCCTGCCATAAAGCTCTACGATTCCATGACATCCCGGATCACCGATGATGATTGGACGGTTCTCAACAAAGGAAAGGAAATCCTCCGGGGCTACGACAGAAAGATCAAAATCTCTTTGGAGTTTCTCGATGATCTGAAAATTCATGATGTCAGCACCTGGGACTTCATGGACTACGCCGACGAGATCCTCATGATCCACGGCACAAAGGACGAAATGGCTCCCATTGAGGTCACCAGGGAATTCTCTGAGAACAATGTAATCGAGCTTATCGAAGTGGAAAATGCCGACCACCCCTTCTCGAACCCGCAGTACATGGACTTCGCAATTCAGAAGATTCAGGAATTTTTCAGTCCGGAATAAAATTTCAGCCGGGGCATCTGCCCCGGCTGAAATTTTATCTGTTGTCGATCTTTTCAGGATACATGTCGTGCTTTGTGAGTCTGTCCCAGGCCACCTTTTCCCACTCGGTGCCCTTCCTGCCGTAGTTGCAGTACGGATCGATGGAAAGACCGCCTCTGGGAAGGAACTTGCCCCAGACCTCGATGTACTTCGGATCCATAAGCTTTATGAGATCCTTCATGATGACGTTGACCACATCCTCATGGAAATCGCCGTGATTTCTGAAGGAGAAAAGATAAAGCTTCAGGCTCTTGCTCTCCACCATCTTCTTCCCCGGCACATAAGATATGTATATAGTCGCAAAATCCGGCTGACCTGTTATAGGACAGAGTGAAGTAAATTCCGGACAGTTAAACTTTACAAAATAGTCATTCTCAGGGTGCTTATTGTCAAAGCTCTCCAGCACTGACGGATCATACTCATATTTATATTTTACCTGCTGGTTTCCAAGTAATGTTAAACCTTCTTTTTCTCTCATTGTTTTCCTCGCCACTCTTATTTCTATAATTTGACCTTTTTGGAATCTTCCGTTTAATCCCTTCTTCAAACCGTTAAGGAATAAATATGGTCATACTGTTTCATCTATTCTAACTATTATTCCGCTAAGAGCGGATCTACAACTCCGTTTGCCTCAAATGCTGCCTCTCGGTCGATGCAGGTTCCGCACTTTCTGCAGGGTTTATCTCCGCCTTCGTAGCAGGACCATGTAAGCTCGTAGGGAACCTTCAGGTCAAGCCCGATCTTTACTACATCCTTCTTTGTGAGCTTCACAAAAGGAGCTTCTATTCTGAGCTGATGCCCCGAACCTTCCCAGATAGCTGCACTCATATGCTCATTAAATACCGGTGAACAGTCAGGATAAGCACTTCCTGCCGCATCATCGGAATGTGCGCCGTAATAAATCACGCCACAGTCCTTGCTCAGAGCCAGACTGGCTGCAGATGAAAGGAACAAACCGTTTCTGAAAGGAACGTAGGTACTTACGGGAACCTTTCCCCCGGTCTCTTCAATCTGCTTAGCATAGGATTCCTCAGGAATCTCCTCTGTTGACTGTTTAAGAAGAGAGCAGTTGCTGTATTCAAAAATCTTTTTAAGATCAAGGAACAGATGCTCCACTCCATAGTGCTCAGCCACAGCTGTTGCAGCATTAACCTCTTTATCATGCTTCTGGCCGTAGGAAACGGTCAGTGCTATGACGTTGTCCTTTCCGTATTTATCTACCGCCATGCCGAGAGCAGTGGTGGAATCCACTCCTCCGCTTAAAAGAACCATTGCCTTCATATAAATCTCCATTCCGCCGCCTTTGTTCAGCAGCATAAATAGTACAAAACCATTTTTCAGACTATTCTCAATCTCATAAACCAAATAAGTAATTAAGCTTCAGTCAGAAAACTATATCAATCATTACTTTTGATAAAAATATCGGTTTTTTCACGTAATTACCGAACCAAATATCAGCGAAGGTACATCTGGAGGCTCGGATCATTCCTGAATGCGCCTCTAAGCTCTGCCGTAAATGTCTTTGTGTTCTGCTTTTTGATGCCTCTTGCGGTCACACAGCTGTGACAGCCCTCAATAGTTACGGCAACATCCTCGCTGCCCGTGATCTCGATCATTATATCCGCGATGTCCTTGCCGATCTTTTCCTGAAGCTGAAGGCGTCTTCCTACCATATCGCAGATTCTGGCGATCTTGGAAAGTCCCACAACCTTGCCATTTGGCACGTAGGCAACATTAACCTTCATATCGTACATGAGGGCAAGATGATGCTCGCAGTAGGAGAAAATGTCTATGTCCTTCATAACCACAACACGTCCGGCGCTGCTTGAACCCTGAAGATCCTCTTCAAAGGTCTTGTCAAACATTTCGGCGATCTCATGGTTTGTATAGTTCATGCCCTGAAAAACTTCTTCATACATCTCGGCAACCCGCCTGGGAGTCTCCAGTAGTCCCTCTCTTTCGGGATCATCACCAAGAGCGATCAGTATCCCGCGAATATGCTCTTCTATAGCTTTTTTATCTATCATTTAAACACCTCTTTTGTTGGGATCCCAGATCACCTTGTGAAGCTGTATCTGAAGTCTCACATCATTCATATTGTTTTTTATCATAAAGTCAACCATATCCACCGGCTCAATGCTTCCGAATACAGGACTGAGATAGACATGACAACTGTTTGTAAGATCATAGGTTTCTATGATGCTTTTTGCTCTTTCCAGATCTTCAAGACTTCCGGAAACAAACTTGACTGTGTCCTGTTCTCCCAGAAGTTCGAAGTTGCTGTGAAGCATCCGGCTCTCGCACCTGCTTCCGGGAAGCTTGTAATCCATGGTGAAAACAGGTCTATGGGACTTCGAGAAAGGAATTCTGCCGGATCCTTCTGAACCGCTCATATCTGCGCCGTTCTTACTGTCAAAATTCGCAGGCTTTATGAAAGGCTTCAGATCCACCGCACCGTTGGTTTCGATCTCTACTCTGTGACCAGAATCCAGAAGCAAGTCTATAAGCTTGTCCACACCTTCCTGAAGAAGCGGTTCTCCTCCTGTCAGAGTCACATTCT
>Ga0256404_1009148_pt1 | contig 14383 bp, 18 predicted proteins | sample RumenRJG_01DNA_FD_185990 | JGI IMG/M metagenome (GOLD analysis project Ga0256404, IMG submission 185990) | Bovine rumen microbial communities from Lethbridge, Alberta, Canada - RJG_01 | ecosystem: Host-associated > Mammals > Digestive system > Stomach > Rumen | place: Canada: Alberta | collected...
TATACTTTTTCATAGGGGAACACCTCATATTCAGGATTTGTCAACTGGCCGGTTAACATAATCCTATTGTATGATAGGTGTTCCTTTTTCTCAAAGTTCGTTATTCGGCATTACAGGAATGCTCCCTCCTGCGTCAAAATCCTTTTCTGTCTTCATGATAGCACAAAACAAACGCAAAAGGAACGCCCTCGAACCAAATCAACCAAAGGTTCAAGGGCGTTCCGTGTCCCGAAATGCCGCAAGCGGCAATGCCTGACGCGCGACCCTGTGGCTCGCAGCCCGCCAAAATGCTGGGCGTGGGCAGGGATTTTGGAAAACCTCAGCAAATCGGTTTTCCTGTCTGCAAGTATTTGCAATCGTGACCGTTTTGACAAGCGAGAGTTCTTTGTTAGTCGGAGAGAGAAAACGGGCCAAGTGGTTTTTCCTGAATGCGATTTTCAATCGTTTTCAAGCCGCTTCCGTCATAGTCTTCTTCAGGAGAATATTCTTCGCGAAGAAAATAGGCATAGACGGATTCAAAGCCATCTTCCGACAGTATGAGATAATCGGAGAGATGGACATCGACCCCTGTGCCAAGATGAGCAAGATTCCAAGCAAGGAGAAGATCTGTCATAGAAGGCCGGATGTCCTGCTCGGACATGGCATTCCTGGCAACTACCATGTCCAGGGCATTGTGCTTCAAACATAGCCGAAAGAACTCATAGTAGAATGCTTCTTCCGTTTCCCTTTTCAGAGGAATCTTTTCCAATCCGACAATACGGCCTGCTTTGTCCATGAAGATAGCGCAAACCGTTTCTTTCTTCAGAGCAGACAACTTGAAAGATTTTTCAAAGACCAATGCTTCATCCCTAGGCTCAATGAGAATTTTCGGAACATGGATTCCGGGTTCAGAAAGAGCAAGAAGAAGCTCTGACTGCTGAATTTTTTTTGTTTTTTTCAGGGAATATGGTGGAATCGGGTCTTGCAGAATCCTGTCAGCAATAGATTCCAGCTGGCTTCCATCGTAATCATCTTCAAGAGAATACTTTTCCCTTTCAAAGTAGTCGCGGATAGAAGCTACTCCATCAAACGAGAACACCAGATGGTCTTCCAATTCGATGCCAAGACGCTTTCCAATATTGGCAATACGCCATGTCAGCTGGAGGTCATCCAAGGAAGGAAGACATTCCCCAGTCGGATGATTGTGCGAAACAATCATCCGAGATGCCGAATGAACAAGACATCTCTTGAAAAGCTCATGATGAGCTACCTCTACGGAGGCGGCACCTCCCATGTGGACTTTCTCAACTCCAAGAACATGTCTGCCGTCATCCATGAAGATCGCGCAAAACAGTTCTTGTGACTGCCTGGGCAAAGCAAAAAACTTTTCAAAGATGAAAGCAGCGTCCTGCATCTTCAGCAACGGGTCAGGCACTTCGATTTCCGGACCGAAATAATGGACTTCGGCACTCGATTGGCGAAGCCTTTTCACCTCGCTGCTATCAATTCTCATAACATCATTCATATCGGTGTCTTAATACCTTTCGCGCAGCCCTGCGGCTCGGAGCCAGCCAAAATGCTGGGCTCCAGCAGGGATTTGGGTTTAGTTGTCAATGGGAGAAGAAGGCAAGCTTTCAATCCTTTTATAGATTTCTTTCAATCCCTCTCCGTTAGGATCTTCTTCTGGAGAATATTTCCCCCAAACAAAGGCAGAAATGATTGGAAAAAACTTCCTCTCTGAAATGACCAAGTGCTCTTCCACACTGATTCCGAGAGGGATTCCCGCCTGAATGATATTCCATGTCAATTCTAAGTCTTCGAAAGACGGATGCGCATCTCGTGTGACGTGGTTGTGACACAAAATCATCCGTGTTGCGTTATGCAACAAGCACCTCTTAAAGAGTTCGTGGTTTGAACTTGTGAATTCTTTGGCACAACCGGTAACAATCTTTTCTATTCCAACGATATGGGACAACTCGTCCATAAAAATGGCACAGAAAAGTTCTTGCGCTTGGTTCGACATATCAAACGCCTGCTCAAACAAGCGAGCAGCATCCCAGAGATCTGAAATCGACTCTGGAGCTTCCAGCTCCAAATCCGTTTTTACTAATCGGAGCTCTGTTACAGAAATTTTTTTCATGCTCATAAACAATCTTCCCTCGCTCCAATATTGACCTTGAATATAACACGAAACGGAAAACGGCGAAAGAAGAATCCGCAACTTCGTCATGTCGAGCGTTCAATAGAGAATTGTGGCGGACCGCCAGGAGTCGAATGGGGAAAGCTCGGATACAGCAAAGTAATCCCCCGCATGCCAGCTTTTTTCGAGTTTCTGGATGACCGCGCAGAGGGCCTTGCGGTCAGCGCGCGGCAGGGTCTTCAGCGCGGCGTTCCATAACGGTTCCTTTGCAAGTCTGAGCAAGCGGAGGCCGACCCACGCCGTCCCATGCTCGCCTGCCGCCCGGTCGGCCGCTTCGTAGGCTTTCGCAGCCTGGGCGAGCGTGGCAGCGTCCTTCTTCTCGCGATACGCTGTTTCAGCCAGGAAGCCCGCCGCGTAATGCATCATCCAATGGTCTGGCGCGACCCGGGCAGCGGCCGCCTGCGCCTCCGCCGCGCCTGCCAGATCCTGCGTCTTCTGCACGAGCTTCTTCATGCAGATCAGGACATCCGCCTGGATGAGCATATCGTCCTCTTCCTGCGTCCGCTCCGGCCGCGGCTCAAGCGCCTGCACGACCTGCGACGCATAACTCGGCACATAATCCCAGCAGCCGAGGCAGTAAGCTCGCCATGCAAGCTGGCTGGACATGCGCGTGTCCTCTTCGGACTTGTCGAACGCCACTCCCGCCTTGGCAAGTTCTGCCTCGTGCTGCTCGCGCTGCCTCATCAGCTTCCGTTCCTCGTTGCGCATGATTTCCCCTTGCGAGGGTGAAAGGAACGACGCGTTCTCCGCCGCCTGCGCAACTGGCACGGCAATCCCGCCGAGCGCCTGCGACCCCGCCAGAACTGCCATGCAGGCACAGACCAGAAGGCGTTTGACACGCCTAGACGTTTTTCTCTTCATCGAATCCATCACTTTTCCCGCCGCTCGAGCACCCTCATTCCCCATGCGGCGTCCACTTCCTTAAGAACGACAGCCCACCATGAATTTTAGCAGACTGCCGTGCTTTTTTGTTGGCACTATTGGATATGTTGAACAACATATCCAATAGTGCCAACATTTTTATGCATCAATCGTTTTTCTTAATGGCTTTCCGTTTCTTGAAAATTTCATCAATGATGTCTTCTGCTAGGCGTTTTGCAATATTCGCCTCTGCCACGAGCATCATGACGATCAGAAAGTCTTCTGCGAGATCTTGCTTGTCGTCATCGGCGATGTGCTGCGTCTTCTCCTTGATAATCTTGAATTTCTCTGCGAAGTCACGGCCAGCATCCCGGTACTCGTCATCCTTGATTTTCAAAAACGTATCATAGATGTCCTCAATCGAGATGATGTCGTCCTTGATGTCCGGGTTGCTGAGATCGAGGATCGGCTCGAAGAGGAGCTTGATGTCGTTGATCGCTAGCACGTTCTTGAGCTGGTTGATGAGCAGAAGCATGAGGATGTGGTCGCGATTATACTTCTTATTTTCCGGAGGATTCAGCAAGCCAACCTTCGTGTAGTTGTTAATCATCGCTTTTGAGAAGACGTCAGAGATATTTTCTTCTGTGTCTTTGCGCTTCGCCCCACCGGCTTCATGATTGATGAACTGCCGCATCTGTTCCATGTAAAGCGGAAACGTTGGAATGGCGCTCAAAGCAATATCCGCCTTGTCCAGCTTCTTGACACTCTGCTCGATAAACTCCTGATTGATCTCTGTCATTTGAATCATCCCCTGTCGAAACTTTCTTATGCTCATTATATAGTATCGAATACTATATATAAAGATTTATTTTTCTTTATTTCATGGTAAAAATGACGAAAAAACGTGATTATTATCGAAATTCTTTGATTTTCGTTGATTTACAAAGATATTCTTATTATTTGGACTTATATGTTATAAGATAATCATAGTTTTGTGTTGATTGATTTCGTATCATATCGTATAATACAAGCATCAATAAAACATAGTTTTGAAAATTACTTGTAAGAGTTTTTCAATAGATGTTATGGAATTTGAAAAATTTTATTTTGCGGATTCAATAATCTCAAGCACTCCACATCGTCAAGAAGTGATGCCCGCTTGATGAGAAATCCTCACGGAAGAATTTGATGGTTCAACTCGACTTCCACCCAAATACTCCGAGAAAATCTTTCGACGGGCGAAAATTTCATATACTGAACGTGTCAAAGGGAACCAACAAGAGCCACGGTTCACCCCAGCCGCCAACCAATATTTTGAGGAGGAATCCCACCATGAAAAAGCTCAAGGTCAACCTTCATATCACACAGTATTGCAATTACCACTGCCGCTACTGCTTCGCACAGTTCCGCGAGAAGCAGAACCTGCCGCTCGAAGATTGGGAACGCATCATCGACAACTTGGACGCGAGCGGAATCGTCGACAGCGTCAACTTCGCCGGCGGCGAGCCGGTTCTCTATCCGGGCTTCGGCGCACTCGTCGATTACGCTTTCCAGAAAGGTTTCCGGCTCTCCGTCATTAGCAACGGCTCGCTGCTCATGAAAAAAGAGCTGGTGCCTCCGGGCCTCTTCTCGAAACTCGAAATGCTCGGCATCTCGGTGGACAGCGTGAATCCCTCTACCCTCCGCGCGCTCGGCTGCTGCGATCCGCAAGGGCGCGTGCTCGACGAGGAAAGCCTCTGCCGCCTGATCTGGACGGCCAAGGGCGAAAATCCGAAGCTCCGCATCAAGCTGAATACGGTCGTGACGAAGCTGAACAAGGGCGAGCAGCTTTCGGAGTTCGGCGCAGCGCTTCCCATCGAACGCTGGAAGTTCCTGAAGATGAAGCTATTCGAGGAAGGAACGTTCTCAAATCGTAATCTCCAGATCAGCGACGAAGAGTTCGACCGCTTCCTCCAGCAAAATCCCGTGAAAAACGATGCCGCTGTCAAGGAATACAGCCTGAAACGTTCCTATATCATCATCGACAATCGCGGCAACCTCATCGACAACGACAGCAAGAACTACAACGTAATCGGAAGCCTGCTCGAAGAGCCGTTCACGGATGTCTTCCATCGCTATGCATTCGACCGCGAAGCGTATGAGAGCCGCTATCCGATCGCATCGGCCAGCTGATCTCGCTTGCATTCGAGGAGGTGATGCCCCTGACGAAGCATTTTGAAATCCATTGTCTATCATCTGAAAGGAGGTGCTGACCATGTGGGGTGATTCAAGCACGGCTGCAGGCGACGGCGGCGAATACTAAAGATACCAAGATGAGACCAAGATGAAATATGGGGTGACGAGCACCGATGAAATCGGTGCTCCGAGCTCCAGGAATTATCGAATAAATTCAATTTCTGAAAGGAGTATGCCCTATGTCTAAGAAAAATCATCTTTACAGCGCAGCGGAAGCTATGCAGTATGCTTCCAGCACGATCAACCGCGCCTCCAAGAACATGCGCGCAGCCACGCAGGCCGCAGATGAAATGAGCAGCCTCAATACGATGCGCGGCGGTGCAAAAGGATTCAAAGGATTCGTCAACGAAAGCATGGAAGCCTTCGAGGCCAATGCGCACGGACATCAGACGCTGGTGCTCAACGATAACGGCATCGCCGATCTCGTCTACATGAAAGCGGACGGCACCAAGGTATTGCAGCAGGTAAAGCTCGGCTACAAGCCCGGACAGATTGATTTCAGCCGCTACCAGGGACAGACGGTTATCGTCAATCCGGATCATCCGTATTTCAAAGAGCTCAAGGCAGAGGGCAAAGCGTTCGGCGTCAAGGTCGTCAAAGGACACGTCTCCGAGGCAGAAGCAAAATCTATGGCAGACGCCATGCAGTTAGAAACGAAGATTACGGGAAGCAAGAATGCCGTCCTCGTCCCCAAAGCTTATGCTGGAGCAAAGACGGTCGCCGCAGCTCATTCTGCCGGAGTGCGTGCCGCTTCGGCAGGCGCGAAAGCAGGGGCTGGCTTCGGCATCGGGAGCAATATCGTCCAGGTCGCGAAAGGAAACAAGACAGTTGGCGAAGCAGCTGGGGATGTCGTTGTCGATACGGCAAAAGCTGGAGCTATCAGCTACGGAACGGGTGCCGCAGGGAGCCTGATCGGCAGCACGGAAGCAGGAGCAGCTGCATTCAAGCTGGCAGGTGCCGCTGGGACGGCGCTTTCTGAGGCACCTGTCATCGGCACGGTCGCCGGGGCAGCGGGAACTGCTGCTGGAGCCATCGGAGCTGTCGGGACGACCGCCGCAACAGCAGCCGCTGGTCTTGCAACAGGAGCGGTGACAGCAGCAGGGACGGCAGCAACAGGGTTAGCCGCCGGTACGGCGGCCGCTGGCGCCGTCGGTGCCGCATCTGCCGCAGCTATCGGTGCAACGGCAGCCATCGGAGCCGCTGCCGTTGCCGCTGCGCCTGTTGTGGCAGTCGGAGCAGTCATCGGCGGTATCTTCAGCCTTTTCAGTGACTGACAAAAGGAATGTGAGACGAGGAGGGAAATGCCGGACGATTTCGAGAAAATCCGGCATTTTCCTTCTCTCCACAAAAAGCTCTTCCGCTCTGCTATGATAAAACCATCAAAAGCAAAGCAACGATGAAGGGAGCGCGATGAAAATGACAGTACCCAAGCACATGGAGCCGAACATGATCTTCGAAATCTTAAAGCCCAAATTCAAAGGGTATCGGGTGTTAGATCGGCATCTTCGGAAAACCTTGAAAAAGCTCGGCTTTCAAATCACCGAGGGAGGGAAGCACTACAAACTCTATTATCGCGATGGCAAACGTCCGATGACGTTAGCCAAAACATCCAGCGACGTGAAGACAGGAATGAATTTTGTCCATCAGATCAGAACATCGCTCATGGAAACCGTCTGATTTTCGCAGTCTCTGGATAAAACGCTCATGTTCCTCGACACACAACAAAATTTTGAAAGGGTGTATCAAAATGATTTATCCTCTCGTAGTAGTACACGGAGCCAAGTACGTACTGGTGCACAAATATCTGCTCCAGAATCTGGCGCACGCTTGCAAGCATCGCCACAAAGACGAAAACGAGCGGAACAGGAAAAAGAACAACAATGTCTATCGTGCGCGGCTGTGGATGCTTCTCGTCCTGCTGGCAACCGAAAACCGGTATCTCCAATGCATTGATTCGCGTAGCGGAAAACACCGCACGTATATTGATCCTGAATTATTCATTGATGCCTATCAGTGATTGAATCAGTCTCTCAATGCATCCGCATTGCGTTGTTTTTTGTTTTCCGTGACGCAATCAAAATTTTCCATTGAAAAATGGGCAGACAGATTGCGTCGTTCTGAAAATGTCGTTTTCGCAATGTCAAAGAACATTTTTCAATCCATCAACAACTGTATTCGCAGGTGCGCTTGTTGGAACGCATCTTGGTATGGACAGCTGCTGCAAAGTTTGAACACGATTTTGTTCGCGTGCCTGACCACGCGCCCCGCAATCTTCACCAGCCGCAAACGTAGTTCATGAGCACGGTAAGACCGCCACTTTTTCTGGAGGCAGAACCGCCGGAATAGGTTGAAGATGTTGTAGGCCAGCGCGCAAATCCACAGACGGTTGGCATTCGTCAGCATATTGCGGCTGCTCATGTGCGTGAAGGCGAACTCGTTCTTGGCTTCCTTGAAGAAGTTCTCCATGGTTCCGCGCTTGCAGTAAGCACCAATCACTTCCTGCATCGGCGCATCAAGGTTCGTGACGATGAACATCGGCGGATCTGGGAAAAGGCTCTGCTCTGCGCGTTTGTGAAGCTCGATCTTGCAGACGACGCGACGCTCATGAGACCACGACTGAGCCTTGTACCAAAATTCGCAGTAGCGGACGAAATGCGTTTTGTCGCTCTGCGCCGCTTCGGCTGACATCGCATCGCAAATGTCTTGCACGGCTGCCATCAGACGTGCGTTCTGTTTCAAGCGAATGACGTAGCTGTATCCGTATTTTTCCACAAGGTCATAAACGTCTGGATTCGCGAATCCGCTGTCACCACGGACGAGCACGTTCGTTCCCGGATAGTCGCGGTCATAAGCATCCAGCACCGGCTTCAGGAATTTGTCAGCGTCCTTGCCGCAGTACATCTTGCCCTTGCGAAGCTCAATTCGAACGAGGTCGCCCGTCAAGCCATCGAAGACGGCGATCGGATGGAAGCCGACGGCGTCGTAATGGTAGACATACTCGCCGCCTTCCTGCTTGCCATAAGTTGGAAGCAGCGTCGTATCCACGTCCAGCACGATGTTTTCCGGCGGCTCGGCACTGTACGAAGCGCGAAGGATTTCCTTGTTCAGATTTTCCAGCTGCTGCTTTGTCTCATCGTCCAGCCGCGTCATGAAACGCGACATGGTCGGCTGCGAGGCCAGACGCTTCTTTCCGAGAAGCAGTTTGAGCAACGGTTCATGCGCGAGGTGATCCGCTTCGTCGTCGGTGCCGTAACCGCTGAGAAGCAGGAGGATCTTCTGCATCAGGAGATCGGCATCGCTGTGTGTTTTGAGCGGACACGGCTTGCCGAACCTTTGTGACGCCATGCGCTTGAAGCCGATTTTGTCCATGAACTCGTAAAGAAGCGCCAGTCCGGCATCGGATGTCATGTCGCCGCCGGAGAAATTCATGGAGAAATTCGATTTGCATTTGATGTCGATGTTTGATAAGCTAGCCATAAGAGCATCCCTCGCTTGATTGGTTGGTTTCGTCGCTTACCATTTTAGCGGGGTATGCTCTTTTTTGCTAGCCACCCATTGGGTGAAAGATGCGAATATCGTTAGATTAAGTTGGGTAGCGGTGTGACAGCATCGTTGCTTGGTTCATTGAATAATTTAGGTTGATATCAGCTGGTTCAAAAAGCCGGAATCAAAATCCGGCCTCGGGTTTGAGGAATACGATGCGATCAGCTGGTATTACACGAACAATTTCATTGGCATGGAAGGGAGTTCATACTATTTCCGTTCCGTCATGAAAGATGCCTCTGACATGAAAAATGCTTCTGATGACTTTCCCATGAAAGACACGTTCTGCAAGAGCCACAGAACATGGGACGACAATGCATTCCAGGCAGCTCTGGCAAAAGAAATCTTCGAATGCTTCTATACGGAAGATGAAAAGAACGCCATCGCTTCCGGGAAGCTGCCCGATCATGACAATCACTATGACGAATGGGAAAACGCTTGCGACATTTTGAATGCGCCATCTCCAAAAGCCAAGCAAAAGAATCATCTCTGGCATCATCCGCATCTCCCAGCAGAGGAAACAATCGGTACGATCACCCAATGTGGAGAAAGAGTTCTGATTTCCAAAGAGTTCTTGCACAATCTGTTGAATAATTTCTACTACAACGGGACGACGCTTGCGGAAGCGGAGGGCAAGGTGCAGGAAGACACCGCGGAGCTTCGGAAAATTTTTGAAGACGACGATCTCGATGTGGTTCTTGATAACGATGGCATCCTCTCGACCTGCGAGCTGCTGCTCATTCTTTATCTGATTGCCATGGGCTATGATGCTTATGTCGAAAAGGAATTCAGCAGGGTACAGTTTGAAGACGCCTGTGGCTACGGAGACAAGGTCATACCGGCCATCCGTAGCTTGGGCAAAAAAGGAATCTTGGAATACCGTTGCGACAAAAAGAAGTATTTCGTGAAATTCGCGAACCAGTACGAGCGGCAAGGGCCTCCGTATATCCCTGATATGTTCTCGCCGTCTAATTCTGAACTCTATTTTTACACACGCACATGGGAGGAAGAAAACGCCGACCAGCTCAAAACGATTCTTCGAGAAGACCAGATTCCGATGGAGCTCTTCGATCAGCTGAAGAACAGCTTAGTGCGGCGGAATCATCCAAAATTCATCACAGAATTTCAATCCCTCGCGACATTTTTGAATGACGAAAAAGCATCCATCATCAAAAGAAATCAGCAGAAGAAAAAAGAGGCCGTCATGGCTCGCCATAAAAACGAGCTGGCGGATATTGACGAGGAAATCAAGGCGCTGAAAGCGCGCAAGAAAAAACAGCTGGATGGGATTGAGAAAGAAATTCGTGGCGAATGAGATGAGATTCGCAGATTGCATGAATGCTCGATAGAAAAAATACGGAAGTTCGACGAAAATCGTTTCGGACTGCCGTACTTTATGTTGGACTTGTTGGATATGTTGAACAATATATCCAACAAGTCCAACATGTTTTCATGAAATATTTTGCTTGCTTGCTTTTATAATTACAATCCATTATAATACTAGTGAGTTCTTTTTTGATATTTATACGATAAAAAAAGAGATGTATATGAGCTTTTTTTCAAACTTCTTTACCCCTCACTCGTCGTTCTCACTGGAGCAGACGCAACGGATTCGTCGGGCCATCATGCCTTTTTCCGAGATCGAAGAATATAGCAGCAAGAGGCATGTCGTCCGGCAGAATTTCCGGCAGATGCAGCAGGTGAATCGAATGTTGTTGATCTTATTCGTCCTGAACTCGGCGCTGATGTGCACTACGGCACTTTATGCGCCGGAGGCGACATCGAGCGCGTTTTTCTGTGCGTGGCAAGCAGCACAGTTTTGCTTTCTTCTGGTGCTCGCATATCGCTTTGGACATAAGCACGAGGTAGCATCATGAGGATGCTACGGATGCTAGTGCTGATTGTTGCGCTCGCGATGAGCGCGATCAGCGCGGCAGAGGCTGCGGATTTGCCGGTGACATCGCCGTTCGGCTGGCGCATCCATCCGATTTCCGGCGACTGGCGCTTTCATTCTGGAGTCGATCTCGGCTATCCGCAGGGCGTCGGCATCTCGGCGCTCTTTCCTGGCGTTGTGGTTGCGTCCGGCAATTTTGACGACGGGTATGGAAATCAAGTGCTCGTCTACCATGAAGACGACGATACATTCACACGCTATGCGCATTGTAGCGAACTTTTCGTGAGCGATGGTGAAACCGTTGAGGCAGGGCAGGTGCTCGGCACGGTCGGCAGCACAGGGAACGCGACCGGCCCGCATCTGCATCTCGAGCATATAGTTCCGACGGACGGCGGCTATGCTTACGCCGATCCGATGGATTTATTTTGAGGAGGAACCACATGAACAATGTCACCCTCGTCGGGCGTCTTGCAAAAGACGTCACGCTGCGCTTCACGAAGAGCGGGAAGCCCGTCGCGACCTTCGATCTGGCGGTCAAGCGCCGGTTCGTACGCGAAGGGGAGCCGCAGGCAGATTTCTTTCCAATCGTCGTCTGGGGCGCACAGGGCGAATCCTGCAACGATCACATCGCGAAAGGCCATCTCGTCGGCGTCAAAGGCCGTCTGCAAGTCCGTAGCTATGATGCAAAGGATGGAAGCAAACGGTACATCACCGAGATCGTCGCAGAAGACGTCGATTTCCTCGCCGCCGCTGGCGAAAAGGGTGCATCATCTGATGTAGCAGATGAAGAAGTGCCGTTCTGACGTAACTTAATAAGACTGATTCAATTGCATCAGTCTTATTAAGTATGATGTAATTGAATCAGTCTTAATCAACTGAATCACTGTGATTCAGTCAGGCGTATAAAATCGCCGGTCGTGTCGCTGTCATCATTGACAGCCGCGCGACCGGCGATTTCATTTCAGATGTGCTCTCCGAGGAGTTCTGTCACATTACATTCGTTTGCGTACTTTGCCCAACCAGGCTCGTCGTCAAACGAGCGAATGCGCTGCTCGGCTTCATAGGGCGTATCGTAGATTTCGCGATACACCTCTCCTTCTTTGCCACGCGGGCAAGTGTAGAGCGTCATTTTCTCGATGGGCTCGACGTGCGCCACATGGAACGACGCATCATCTTTCGCATCACTATAAACTGCAAGGGTCTTGTCCTTGAACTCGAGCAGCATCTTGTGAGCGCGTTTCATGGTAATGACGAAATGACGCTTGCGCTCGATGCTAAGGAGGGGAAGGATTGTCTTCCGTGCTTCTTCAACGGCCTTTTCTTCCGGCCACGTCTTTCCCATCAGAGCATCCGTAACGATGCTTTCAATCGTAGTGCGATGAGACCAGAGGCGTGCAGCCCCCTCCGGCGTGATAAGCCAACCGACGCTCGTGAGAACGGCCTCGTCTTCGGTGAGACGTCCTTTTTTGCACGCCTCGAGCACGTTGACAGTCGCGATGGAATATTGCTCGGAAACGGCAGCTGTACTAAGCAATTTTGCGACATCATGAATGCTATGAATTTCCATCGCCGTCCTCCTGTCCATTGTTCATCATCTTTTCGACCTCAACGGTCAGGTAGTCCAAGAGTTCTTTCTGCTCTTGGATCACCTTGTCTTTCTCGCGCAGCTGATCCTGTTGCTCGAGGACGAGCGCTTGCAGTTTCCGATTCTGCTCTTCCAGTTTGACGACATCGCCGCTTTCATTCTGGATGGCTTGCAGGGAATCGTTGTATTCCGTGAACACGTCGAACAGCTGCTTTTCAAGCTGCTGGCAAGTGGCCGTCAGCTGTTCATGCGCACGCTGTAAGTCGATGAAGCGTTTCCCGTCTTTCCCTGCCTGATATTGCTGGAGGAGCTTCGTGAACATCTCGTTCTGCGTCATCTGGTTCCGTTTCGACAACTCGTAAAAAAGCTGCTTGATGTCGCTGCGCACGCGAATGCTCAGGACATCATTTTCCGTCGAAGTCATAGGCTGGCTCCCTTCATTTCTCTTCTTGCTATATTATACCATGTTCATTGACTTAATACAATATTTATACAAATAATTTTACTCATCAGAAGGGCCCTCGCATCATGAGCATCAACGCCTTGCCTTATTGACGAGTAGGGCAGCCTGAACGTTGGGAAATCACGCCGAACTATGATATAATAGTGGAAGCAAACGGAGGTCGAGTATGAAAAATCAACAAGCAGCAGCAAACACAGACGATGACATTCTTTCTGGCGATCGTCCGCAGTATGACAAAGCTGCGAAGAAGTTCTTGTCCAAGCGGAGGCTGCTTGCCCGCATCCTGCATCATCTCGTGCCGGAGTTCCAGCATACCAGTTTGAAGGAAATCGAAGAGACATGCATTGTCGGCGAGCCACGTATCAGTGAAGTCCCCGTCGAGCCCGGTCAAACGAATCACGCATTTCCGCCGGAAATCCGTGGTGCATCGCAGGAACAAAGTGAGGATGCCGAAGGGACAATCTACTTTGACATCTTCTTTTACGCAAAGCTGCCGCAAAACGAAAAAATCATCAAGTTCATTATCAACCTCGAAGCGCAGAAAGAAATCCCGACCACCTATCCGCTGATGAAACGCGTCGAGTTTTACGGAAGCCGTCTGATATCTTCGCAGAAGGAACGCGATTTCGAGAAAAGCGACTACGGTAGCATCTGCAAGGTCTATACCATCTGGCTCTGCTTCAAAACGCCAGAGGGGCATGGGAGCAGCATCAACCTCTATCGCCCGCACGAGGAACACATTTTCGGCAAGTACGAAGAAAATCCAGAGGACTACCAGCTGTCCAATGCGATTGTCGCTTACATCGGCGACCAGCGCACCGAGAACACCCTGCTGAACCTCCTGCGCCTGATCTTCAAGGAAGACATGAGTGGCGCGGAAAAGCGGAGGTTGCTTGAACGGGAATATGACATGAAACTCACAGAAGACATGGGAGAGGAGTTGGACACCATGTGCAACCTCAGCGAAGGAATTTTGGAAAGAGGTATAAAAAAAGGCGAGGTCGAAGGTGATGCCAAAGGGCGTGCAGCATCTGTGCGTTCGCTCATGGAAAGCCTCAACTGCACGAAAGAACGCGCGATGGATCTCTTGAAAGTTCCTGTCAATCTCCGTCCTAAGGTTCTCGCTTTGCTCTGATCCAGCGCCTGGCTTTCAGCGAAGACATGGGAGAGGAGCTGGACACCATGTGCAACTTGAGTGAAGGCATTGCCGACAGAACCAGAGAAGACGAAAAAAAGAAGACCATTCTGCGTCTGTTAAAAGAAGGAGCCAGCCTCCACATGCTGGTAGCTGCTACGGAGTGGCCGCAGGAAAAGGTAGCAGAGTTCTTGCACTCGAAGAATCTCCAGCCGACACAATAAGATAGCGATACGACGACCACCAAAGCACAATGCCGAGGCGGTCTTTTTTTTGCAATCATCATCACGCACGAGGAAATGGTCGATGAGCATGAATAACAGGGATAGATCTGCACTTAGGCGTTTCTCTTCGAGAAACGCGGTAAGCGCCCAATAATATGACGTGTCAGGATAGATGTACCTAAAACTCGTAGTTCTCAACCGCTAGGATACGTGGATGGAGAACTGTTGTCCCTGCTCATTGCCTCGGAAAACCAGCAATATTTG
>Ga0256404_1009149_pt1 | contig 14381 bp, 14 predicted proteins | sample RumenRJG_01DNA_FD_185990 | JGI IMG/M metagenome (GOLD analysis project Ga0256404, IMG submission 185990) | Bovine rumen microbial communities from Lethbridge, Alberta, Canada - RJG_01 | ecosystem: Host-associated > Mammals > Digestive system > Stomach > Rumen | place: Canada: Alberta | collected...
TTGCCTGCTAGCTTACGCTGTAGCAGGCCATCTGCTATTCTCTTCTTATACGTCATTTCCATATTTATTGCTTTTACTGGGTGCAAAGTTACAAAGAAAAATTTAAATTCAGCCATTTGACGAAAAAATATTCGCCCATTTGACGAAAAATCATTCGCCCATTTGACGAAAATTCATTCACCCATTTGACGTAATTCTCTTCTGTATGTGTCTATAAAACCGCCGTTTTATAGAAAAATCACCCCAATTCTCTCAAACATCCTCCTAAACGCCTTATTCGGATTCTCCTTCACTATCTCCTCCGGTAAGCGTCCAAAAGTGTACGAAACCCTTTAAGGACGGGCATTCCGAGAAGCCCGCCATTTATGGATTTCACTAAGATTTAACTTATTTTATTATGCGCATGGAGCGAATGCCAGCTTGATAAGGTTACCAAAGTCCCTCCGACCCTGGTTCCACGCCCTGACATAGTCCACGAAAAAATCTCTAAAGTTACGGCATTGTTGGACACATGTCGATATGAATGTGTTGTAAATGCCCGAGTTCTTGGCACCCTTCTCACTGCAAAGGAACAAACTATTTTTCCTTTGCACCGTTAGTGGCCTTATCGCTCGTTCGACTGCCATGTTGTCTATTGAATATTCCCCATCATGTCGATAGGCAAATATCTGATCCCAGAAATTATAGAAGTAATTCAAAGCCCTCCATACCTTGTCTGGGAAGTAATCTTCTCCTTTAGCTATATATTCCAGCAGCTTTTCATGCATACTGTTCACGATGCCATTTGTATACTCATCATTGCGAGCATCCTTGATGCGGCCTGGTGTATAATAATCAGGCTTGCTTGCATACAACTTCTCACGCTTATAGAGCTTCTTTATTTGAGAAAGGAAAAAATCTACTATCACATAACCAAGCTTCTTGGCCTCCTGCAATTTATTGTGTACATGGGCAAGGCAGCAGATATGCTCTATATCTACCATCTCGTCATCAAGATACATATATACATTATAGCCATCACTCTGTAAGGACTTAATCTTTGCATCTCCGAGGAATTCCTTCAGTACAGCACGACGACGACCACCAGAGTGTTTCTTGCCATTCTTATCGACAGTATCTTCATAGAAGAAGATAACTATTCCCAGCTTTCGGTTTACTAGGCACCACATATAAGTCTTTCTGTGTCCGAAATGAGTCTGATAACGACACCAGGTCTCGTCCACATTGACATTTGCTCCTTCTTCTAAGGCCAAATCCTTAAGCGCAGGAAGCAGCATGCTAAGCATAACAGCCCCCTTATCCTCCCAATTCAGGAGATTCTGGCGACATGTATGCCAATCCATGTCTGGATATCTGTTTTTTGCCTCACGATAAGCAGGAGATGCCATGATAAACTGATTGAAAATGATAAATGACAATAACGTAGCCGTTATCCCTGTACCTGGTACAAGCTCCTCAAGGATCTTGTTGCCTTCAACATCGTCATCAGCAGGGACTGTAATTGACTTTGTCTTACCATTTGGTAACCTCACAAGGAATCTTTCAAAATGGTGTTCCTCGCATCGCTGTACAAGAGTCTTAATTTTACGAGGTTTCAACACCTTCAATAACTTACAGCCCTCCGGAACAATACACTTATGGATAATTGGCTCGCCTATCGTCTCCTTATTATACTTGGCACCGGTTCTGTCAGGACCATGATAGCAAGTCTGCTGCTCTGATCCTTCCCGAGATTCACTTTGCTGTTGATCTCCAGTCTCGACATCGGTGTCATTTGAAGACTTTCCCACAGGGCCAAGTGTCCCTGCAGGCAAAGACTGTTCAGTTCCGTCAAAATCGTCACGGCCATCATTGATTCCCTCATTCTTCTGACCGCTATACTTATCGCTACAAGTCTTGCTTCCACCATAATGAGCTGCGCACAACAAATCATATCGACCTTGGAGAGTTTCAAATTTACGCTCAAGTTCCTTATACTTATCGCTTTCTGATTTCTGCTCATCCATGAATTTCTCAAGCTTGTCAAACAAACGCTTACGGCCGGCAGCCTCTTCATCAGCACGACGGTTCGATTCCTTAAGGTCTTGCTTGATCTCAGATATGTCTTCCTTCAATCTTCTGTTCTCCTCGAGAGCTTCTTTAAGCTGCTCTATCAGAAAACGGTTATCAGAACGCAACTCTTCTGCTGTCATACTCTCGGACGAATCATATTCTGGAACAGGACTTCCGTCCAGTTCCGAAAGCTGTTTCTTTAGCTGTATTTCTCTGATTAACTCGTCCTCTGTCATATGCTTTATTATTTGCTACAAAGGTACGAAAAATAATTGACATATACAAATATTTAGCCATCTTATTTTGTTGATAATCAGGAGTTTAACATTATTTATATCATTGCAAAGAAATTGACTTAATAACAGGACTCTCAAGTACTGCCACAAGACTTTTCCACTCAATTTTGTATATATAAGTACCTTCTCTAAAAAGGACTTTTACAAACTTGTATCCTTTTACGAAACTCTTTTCATGAACATAAAAAGCATGGTTCTCGTAATGTATCATTTTGACTTTGGTCTGGTCTTTCGACATAAACACATACACATCACCATTCAATGGATCCCTATTGTATTTTACACGTATCATGTCAGAGATTCTACGGGCTTTGCATCGCATGTCATGAAAGTGAGGCAAGAAGTAGAAATTATGAAGACCTGTAATACTCAGCATAACCCCTCCAGTTTCTCTACCAGACTTACCAGGCCCTGGTAGTCTAAACCCTTCTTCTGTATTTGGAGGCCATCGCATGTACGAATAAAGACCTGTATACCACCTTTCTTAGGCTGAAGATCTTGGCTTGGTTCTTCATCTGATGGCTCCACCGTCACACGAGTTTCTGATACAGGAGAATCTTCTATCTCCAATGGCACGATGGCCTTGTGCATCTTGTAATACCATTTATTGAACTCTCTGTAATTCACTCCTCGACTTACGCAGAATGCATTAATCGACACTCCTTTGGGCTCACCCTCTGTCTTGTATAAGACCCAGAGCTTTTCAAATTCACTGTTACTTATCATACCTTTTTGCTTTTTGGTTTAACAGCGCAAAGGTACTATCTTTTTCTCAGAATGCCTTAGAACACTTTTGGACGCTTACTCTCCTCCGCAACCTCGCGAGCAATCTTCTTGCATACGGGGCTACTGTCATATAACCGCTTTATCCAACCTGCGAAATGGTCATAGTCATCACCCCTCCTGCATTCCAACGCCCTTTGAAGAAAGGATACTATCCAAATCTTCATTGCTCTTTACACTCCCTCCAAACCGTCAATCAACTCCCTGAACTTTCTCGTCGTCTCGTTAAAGCCCTCCGCCTGCTCTGCATCTTTCACGTTCTCAGCAATGGCTGCATCTATCTTATCAAACATTTGCCTGAAATGCTCAAATGTCTCGTGCATTCTCTGGCGACTCTCCGCTGATTCCAACGCCAATATCTTATTCACCAATCTGACAATATCGTTCATCACAAACAGGAAATCCTCCAATACTTTGATATTCTCGCGTTTTACAGGTCTCAAGAAATAGCTCAAAACTAGAATCGCATTCTCTTTCCCTGCCTTCTTATTCGCCTTGATATCGCTGAACACAGCAGCCATTTCGTCATCCCTTAGATAGTCGCTCTGCGATAATCTCACAAGTCGTTCCTCAATGGCGCTCACCTCATCAGTAAGCGTTTCGTTACTCAGCTTACCAAGCTCAGCTTTGACCGCACGATTCCAGTAACTCTTATCGCATGCCTCCTCGCTAAACCCATACAGCTTTTTGAAGCCTTCATGGGCAGACAAGAACAAATAAGCAAGATTCTGCTGATATTCCGCAAATGTCTCTGAGCGTGAAAAGGCGAGAAAAGTTGAAGTCAAGTCGAGGTAGATATAAAGCACATGCGCTACCATATTATTGTCCACAAGGAACTGCCATTCTGGAATCTGTGTCAAATCCCAATTATGTTCACTTGCAAACTTTTTAACCGTCCCTATCTGTCTAAACAGTCCATCAACTATTCCCTCATAGTGGACCAATCCCTGCTTAAACACCTCCAGTTTCTCACTATCAACCGAACCTGTCACCTCAAACCGTTGCTGGGGCATAGGCATTGCCCACGACACCAAATAGTAAAAACCAAGCTTATTTCGCAATTCATCAACTAACACAGAATGCATTGGCTGAAGGAATCTCATCAGGGCGCCAATCCTATCAGTAACACTTCTCTCATTAACAGGAGTCATTCGCTCATAGAACTCCTCTGGATTATCACTGAAATGTTTGGCCACATTTCTTGTGTCGCAATCTTTATTATTGGCGTATTCGTACCGAAAAATGTCCTTGCCCTCTGCTATCTCGACACACTTCTCTGGATATAACTGTCGTAAAGTCGCCTCTATATCAAGCCATAGTGTTTGCTTTCCATTAAATCCATAAAGGTACTTATACATTTCATGGGCGGTCACCAGACTTCTTCGGATGTTATACTGCTTCTCAACCCCAAGTTCTGCCTTCAGACTTGCTCTGAGTTGTACACAAAGACACAAATTCGCATAGCATATATTCGCATGGACACGAATCACCTTGCTGACATATTCCTTATCAAGGTTAGCAATTGAATCCATCATACCTTGATTCAAAGCTTCCAGAAGAACCATATCTACGTACAGTTCGTGATAGCTCGACTCCAATGTCAGCTTTAGATTAGCCTTCATACTCTCTATCTGCTCTGGAGTTGCCGGTTTTCTGTTATCCGTCATGTCCATATTCCTAACGAATTATACCCGTTTTCTATATCGCAATCAACGCCACTCCCCTATGTCTGCTCCTAATGGCAGATGCCATCGTTGGAGACACTGCGAGTGCGATATTTAGTCCATAGGTAATGCGAAATACTCATATCATAGGTTGAGAAAAAATGTATTCTATCTCTCATGATACTTTACAACCTTTTTCACAATATCTTCATCTATTTCAAGACCACCATCTTGAGTCACAATAAAACCGTTGTTCTCCAATATCATTTTTATCTTTGACAATTGACGCTCTGGCTTCATTGTAGGTAAAAGATTTCTTTGGTCTTGTTTACCAGACACCTCATTTGAGGTATAATTTAAGTCAATCACATCTAAGGCATAGTTCCCCAAGTCAACATCATTAATCAGGCACACATCTATCTCTTCCACGAACCTTGATATCGCCTTTATCATAGAAGCAACCTCTTTCAGAGAAGGGTTACTATGTCTTCTAAATCTCTTTAATGCAATATCAACATCCAAATGTTTAAAATTGTTCTTATACCAATCTGAGTTATCTAAAAGAATCTTCTGCGATTCTTTGTCCAACTCATTGTCTGCATTTGAATGAGTTGTTACATTCCGCCACTGGATAGCCAAAGAAACCAATGCCCCATACAGTATCAAATCGCCATTATCCTTATATCTTTCAGATAGCACACAAAATTTCTCATACACCGATCTATCCGCCTCATCTATCTTCGACATAATATCTTTGGGAATAATGCAAGGCTTTCTCCTACACATCTGAATATAACCATCCAGATTGTCCACAGCCCATGCTAAAGAAGAATTGAGTGCATACCTCATACTTCTTAACGAAGATGCTCTGGGGTCTTGGGGGTTCCACATCACGTTCATGGTTCCAGGCTTTTGCACGGTTCCTTTAGAAACCTCTGTCAATCCCACAAGGATAGTTATCAGGAAATGATTTGCCTGCCCAATCTGCTTTTTAAAAAGTTTTTGTGCTTTGCTGTGAACTACTTTTACTCTCATATCTCTTGTTTGAGGGCCAAATGGGATTCGAACCCACTTCTCGCACTTTAAAGGCATTATAAAAATGCTCTGAAGGTGCGCGTCCACACCCATAGGACCATTGACCCTATATTATTACTTTGTTCATTTTCGCATCCTTATTCAATTTATCATTCCCCCTGAACCTTTCACCATGAACCAACGAATCTCTGTTCGAATCACTTCCCTTTAACCTTTTGATTCATCGTTTTCACGATAGAAGTCAAAAGTTTAAGTATCCGGTCTATGTCCATTTTAAGTGATTCGTACTGCGATTCGTTAATGTAGCCATTGTCATGTAATAGGTTCAACCAATAATCAGTTTCATCAGCCTCTTTATAAGCTATTGACAACTTAGAAAGGAAATCAGCATCACTTTGTGCATGCTTACTTTCCCTAACATTGGCTCCTATGGATGTCCCACTCTTATATATCTGTTTTGACTGAACAAACTCCTTGTATTCTGCATCTTCAGTCAAATACTGAAACAAACGGGTTATTCTGCATCCAAATGTATTTCCAACAATGATACTACTTCTTCGCAAACAACCTTTCCTTAGTATCATCAAGAAAGTCCACGAACTTATCAGGTGACAATTGTGCAGACAGTCCTATCTTGAAAGCTGCCTGAGAATCCAGATTCACATCATAATGATAACGAGGATGTCTTTTAGGCATACCGGCTCTACATGCATTCTCATATCCTTCAACGTCATCATCATATCTGATATACCCAATCTCATACGTCATAAGATGATTCATGATTGTCCATATGTTCGAGTTGACATGATCCTGATAGTCGGCTATAGGCATAATAAAATCCAAAGCATCTGAACTGTCATATACATCCGCCTCTATCATAGTCATTATGTCAGATATCATCTTTGAGTCAATCGGGATATTATTGAGGTCAAACCTTACCTGAGGATATTCATTCACATGAAATGGGAATCTGATTGAGAACATTTTCTTCTCAGTGAAGAAGAAAAGTCGGTTCATGTCGCTTACAACAAGCATGAATTTATTATCAGCATTCCCAACTTGCAGGTTTGTCATCATAGTACGGCACGACTCCATCACGATCAGCAACAGGTCTTTCCTGCTATCCAACAATCTCTGAGGGAATGCTTGTTCAAATAGATTACCATTCAGTTCAAAAACCAGTTTCTTCATGAATAAAAGCTAAGATTCGACTCTATGAATCTCTTTACCAGATCTCTGTCAAACTTATCAAAAGACGCTGCCTCCAAAGCGATAGTCATTTTGGTTTTCCTAGCGACATCTGTTATATGCATTTCTTCGAACACGCTTTCCAATACATCCTGATATGACTCTGTTTGTTCTGGTTTCAGTTCTACAATCTGTTGTTGAATGGCAGCCTGCTGCTCATCAGTTGGAATCTGAGTCCTCACACACCTGTTTTCATTGATATATCTATATCCGTCTATCAGCGTATTCAATAACGTATTGTCAGTCACAAGCAGATACGACTTAATAAAGGACCTGGTCAACATCGTATAGATGGAATTTCTGTATCTATATGAATTTTGAATTTTTTGGGTAATACAGATAACATAAGGGAATTCCAAGCCCTTCACATTATTAGTGTTTGTGACATACACAGCATCTTCAGTAGCCGACTTTGATTCATGTCCCCTCTTCACCTTAAATCCAAAATCATTGTGAATCATGGTGCATAGTTTATCTATGTAATCATAGATATTACTATTGTCATCCACCAATATAATTGCAATGTCACCTGGTTTTAAGTCTGGATTGGTCTCTACAAGACCACTGATTATCTCCTTTACTTTGCTAATTCGAGTATCGTTGAAAATCTCCAAACTATTTTCAAGTTCTATTTCATCAAAGCGTTTGATAGGGTTTCTTTTCAATTTCAGAATGCCACGCTCCGAATAGTCTGTCTTATATCCCAAATCCTCCCACTGAGCTTTGTTAAACCAGTTCAATTTATTGTCTTCAAACAGGCCTAGTCCAACGGCATGTGCAAACATCAGTGTCCTGGGGTCTGTACGATAACAACGATTCAGAACTATATCGACACCCCATTTCTTTTTTTTAATCGAGTCGAAGATATCCTGGAATACATCACCTGCAAGATAAACTTTCTGACGTACTATCTTCTTACATACATCAAAGAATACTTCAGGAAAGTCCTGACTCTCATCTACCAATATATAGTCCAAACATGGCTCAAACTGTTTTGACGGCAAAGCATTCAGCCGTTCCAAAACTTCAGAGTAAATTCGTTGATAATCAATTCCTGTACTGTATCTGTAAAATGGCAGATTGTAATAATTACATATATAGGAATAAAGACCTGAGTCTGGTGTGCTTTTCGATCCCCAAGCCCTAGCCATCCACAGTCTTTCATTCCACTTTATCTGCTTGTTTACCATCATAAAATCAAAAAAACGTGGTATTCTCTCCTTAAGTTTGTTCGATAAAGCTATATTATGGCAAGTAAAGAAGATAGTTGTTGAATCCTCTTTTGTATATAGATCTTTCAGCTTGTGGAGGAGCAACTCTGTTTTTCCTGTACCAGAGAGTCCTTGTACAGAAATCATTTTCTTAATCTGATAGTTTTTATATATAAAGCGAGTCTGTTCTCCATCAAAGAGCACAATCTTCTTCTTTACCTTTTCCAATATGGTATCAGGTTCTACTGCTCCTATCTTGTTAATGTCATTAATACTACCCGACAGGAGGGATATCAGTAAGTCAACCTTTCTTTTCCACTCTCCGTGCAATTGTATATCTTCTAACAAATCATCTATATCAAATGGTACATTTACATCATACCGGATAGTTTTTATAACTTGGTTTCTCCACTCTCTCGACCTTCCTATATGGTCCATATATTTAAATGTAGAGGAAATGGTATTCAGGTCTGTTATGACATCATCGACATAATTATTAAAAGCATCGCCCTCGTCACTAAGATTGATAAAAGTAATTCTATGTCCTGGTATTAATGCAATGATGGCATGGTCCTCGTATGGATACGAGAATCTCCCCCCAAGAGGACTTGTAATTAGAAATATCTGAATGTCCTGATGAGTCTTTGCATACTTCTCAAACCTACCAACAAGCTGTTTGTTTTCAGCATTTTCTCTAACTTGGTTATAAAATAAGTCGTTTCTCATAAATCATTCCACAATATCAATAACAACTCACCTCCTGCAATATATCTACAGTGAAGAAAGCCCCATGCCTTGATGGATGTATGATTCTCTACAAACAATCCGTGCCAATCCATGAATTATATGTTCATTAAAACTTTCTCCACACCATTTTATTAACGATTCCTACATAGGATTGGATAATCTTTACCACCTTGGTAGAGACATTCTCCTCGATGTAGTCAGAAACTGGTATGCCATAGTCACCATTCTGATTCATGGTCACAGCGGTATCTACAGCCTGTAGCAATGACTGCTCATCGATACCTGCGATGAAGAAACGCCCCTTGTCCAATTGGATGAATAGTCCTAATCACTTGTAGTTCCATATCCTATATTTTGTCTCCGAAATTCCTTTAATCCGTCCTCCCCTCACTCTATCTCCTTCAAAAGTCCCACTGGTACAAACGCAATGGCCACACTGGCGATTCCCTCCAGTTCCACCACTACCCTCTTACACCGCTTCACTCTCCTTATCACGCCCGTCACGCCCTCAAACGCACCGCCCATAATCTCCACGCGCTTTCCCTCTTTCCCAACGACCGTCTCCTCATCCAGAAACATCACGCTGTCGTCAGTCCTCGAAGCCACACGCATAAAATTCTCCATCTCCCGGTCCCCCACCGTCATAATCGCATGTTCCCGCGAGACCGTCCGATCCATCATATACCGCAGTGGTTCTAGCACCTCGTTCGATGCCTTCAACCCACTAATCCGCTCCTGCGTCGACCTCACAAAAATCAGGTTATTAATCGCCGGCACCAGCTCCCGACGTATATTCGTGTCATCCGTGAGATTTGTATTCGCTTCTCTCCGTACCTCCGTCGTTCCGTCTATCCGTCCCATCCGTGTTCGTTCATCTCCGTTGTCCCGTATATTCGTGTCATCCGTGAGATTCGTGTTCGTTCCTCTCTGTAACTCCGTGGTTCCGTCTCCCCGTCGCTCCGCAATCCGGTACTTCATCGGTATGAAGCACTCAATCCCCAGCCTGTCCAGCTCCGCCTTCACCTTCATCTCCCGCTGGTACGTCACCCTCATCGGAAACCAAATCTTAGGGTCACCACACCTCTCCGTGTCGCGTCCTTCTCCGCCTTCAGTCCTCATCCTTCCGACTTCCGACCTCAGACCTCTTCCATCGTCCGTCTCCATCATATCACTCTGATTTTCAGCCGCTTTATGACTTTAACCTTCATCTTCGATTTCTACAAAGACTATAATAATCGACAAATTTAGCAAAAAAACTTCAAACCAACATCATTTCAACACCTTTTTTAACAAAATTCATATAAAAAGCAAAAAGGACAGATGCTTTCACACCTGCCCTTTGCCTCTATTCGTTAGATTTGATCTTATCCGTTACATCCGTGCCATCCGTGTTCGAAAAAATCTCCGTTTCTCCTTACCTCCGCGGTTCCTTCCCTTCAAGCACGTCTTCTGTGCTTAACGGATCATACTTCGTATTCTTAAACTCCATTATCACCGTCCCGCTCTCCAGACTCTTACACGTATGATATTACCCCATCGGCACATGAACCGCAGGCACTGATCCTCCCTCACTGCCTCCTGGCGTCATCAGCCATCGCTCCATTACGCCACCGTGCTCATCATACAGCACTTCCTCAGCCCTGCCCCTCAGCACGACGACATCCTCGCTTGTCATAGTATGCCTATGCACAGGAATCACAGTTCCCGGCTCAATGGCATTTAGCATCCTCATACTCCCATCCTCAGACGAATCACGCAAATCATAATTCATCCTCAGCCGTTCCGACTTCCTAGCTTTTTCACTTAGCTCATCAAATAATTTCTTATCAATAACCATATGAATATCAAATTAAAAAATGCAGGCTCCAACAGTAATTTGGTTTTGAAGCTCGTTGGAGCCCGCAGATGCTGTCTCACGACAGTAATGGATTGTAATACGCTATCGCGCTTCTCGATGTAAACAGTATTGCGAAATTATTTGTTCTTTATTTGTTCCTACTGTTTTGCTCCGTCCCAGCAAGCGACTACTCTCGCTCTACCCATACTCTACCCATACTCACCGAGTATGCCTAGAGTATGCCTAGAGTATGGCTACAAGCAGCTTAGAGTATGGCTAGAGTATGGCTAAACGTTTTTCAGGCTCTTATTCAAGACAGTATATTCCTCTCCTATCGTAAACTCCGGAACATTCAATTCTGGTGCCAGCATAGAAGTAGCAAAAATCAACTGGAAGTCATCCTGCGGAACCTTGCTGAGCAAGTTCACCACGGTCCTTTGAAAGTTCACCGCACGGTCTATTGTCAACCCCTTGTCCTCCATATTGTCGGAGAACAGCAACCGGGGATATATCATGCTGTCCAACTTCAATGATGCGAACAGAATGGCAAATCTGGCCACCATCTTCAGGTAGAACGCTGAAGAAGCAGACAACTTATTCCGCTGGTCGGAGATGTAGGCCATGTTCTGATTGTAGTCAATCACGAAGTCCTGTGCCCTCATAAAGTCTTCCTGACGGCCCAAATCATTACGAAGCAAGTAAACACCACACTTGGATACAGCCTCATCAATAGACCGGCGCTCCATTCTGATCCTTTTCTCCGTAGCCTCAACAAACCGCTCCAACTCCGCTTCACGGTCTTTCAACCTATCTTCTTTCAGTTGTCCGCTTGTCAGGAATTCATTCTTAGACATCTTAGCTACAGATTATAATAATCTTTGGGCCTACGTTGCGGAACAAAGAAATAAGTACAGAATTGATAGAGAGCAGATAATATCTATTTGATTCGTGTCATTCGTGTTCGTTTACCCGTAGTATTCTTTATACCACTCCGCAAACTTCCTCAGTCCTTCTCTCAACGTTATTTTGGGCGTAAACCCAAAATCACGTTCAAGGGCTGTGGCATCAGCGTATGTGGTTGGAACATCACCGGGCTGCATGGGAACGAGCTGCTTATGGGCCTCGAAGTCGAAGTCTGCGGGAAGGACACCGGCTCGCACCAGTTCCTCTTGCAGGATGTTCACGAAATCCAGCAGATTCTCTGGTTGGCCACCTCCGATGTTATAGACGGCATAGGGAGGGATGGGCAGGCCATCCTCACCCTTCTTACGCTCTGGAGCACCTTGCATCACACGATACACACCCTCTACGATGTCATCGACGTAGGTGAAGTCACGACGGCAGTTGCCGTAGTTGAATATCTGAATTGTCTCACCCTTCAGCAGTTTATTGGTGAAACCGAAGTATGCCATATCAGGACGACCAGCAGGACCATAAACCGTAAAGAAGCGTAAGCCCGTTGTGGGGATGTCATACAACTTTGAATAGCAGTGCGCAAACAGTTCATTGCTCTTCTTCGTAGCTGCATACAGCGACACAGGATTATCCACTCGGTCATCTGTGCTGAATGGCACCTTCTTGTTGCCACCATATACAGAACTTGAAGAAGCATATACCAAATGTTCCACTGGGTTATGTCTGCACGCCTCCAGTATATTATAGAAGCCTATCATATTGCTCTGTATATAGGCATCAGGATTAGTGATACTATAGCGCACGCCAGCCTGTGCAGCAAGGTTCACTACTACATCAAAGTGGTACTTCTCGAACAAGCCATCGATCAGCGCCTTGTCAGCCAAGTCACCCTTAACGAACTCATATTCAATTCCCGCAGGTTTTGCCTTCTCAATCGCACTGAGGCGATAATCCTTCAGTGTCGGATCATAATAATCATTCAGATTATCCAGTCCCAAAATAGTACCCTCGCTCAGTTCCTTAAACAAGCGTAGCACCAAGTTCGAACCGATGAAACCAGCACTTCCTGTAACTAATATTGTCTTCATAAATTCGTATTATTCGTGAGATTCGTGTTCGTTAATCTCTCTTGAAAATGTCTCTTGTATAAACCTTCTCCTGAACATCATCCAGTGCCTCGTCGTAGCGATTAGCAATAATAGCATCACTCTGCTTCTTAAACTCATCGAGGTTGTTCACTATCTTCGACCCAAAGAAAGTCTCACCATCCTTCAGCGTTGGCTCGTAGATAATAATATTGGCACCTTTTGCCTTCACGCGCTTCATGATGCCTTGGATAGCACTTTGACGGAAGTTATCAGAATTACTCTTCATCGTCAGACGGAACACACCGATGGTCACATCCTTCTCGGCACTCTCGTTCCAGTCGCTATTGGCAGTATAATAACCCGCCTTGCGCAGCACTTCGTCAGCAATGAAGTCCTTACGAGTACGGTTACTCTCCACGATAGCCGTCATCATATTCTGAGGCACGTCGGCATAGTTGGCCAACAACTGCTTGGTGTCCTTAGGCAGACAGTAGCCGCCATAGCCGAAGCTCGGGTTGTTATAATGCGTCCCGATGCGAGGATCCAGGCCAACACCCGAGATGATAGCTTGCGAATCCAGTCCCTTCACCTCTGCATACGTATCCAACTCATTGAAATAACTCACCCTCAGAGCAAGATAAGTGTTTGCAAACAACTTTACTGCCTCTGCCTCAGTCATGCCCATAAACAAGGTATCGATATTTTCTTTGATGGCACCTTCCTGCAGCAGACCGGCAAAGGTCTTTGCCTTCTCCTCTGCCTCAGGATTGCCGATGGCTGTAATGGCAGCATTCTCCTCATCCCACTTCTTGTTGCGGTCGGCAGGCAGAATTTTTGGATATCCCACTATGATACGACTCGGATATAGGTTATCATACAGAGCCTTGCTCTCGCGCAGGAACTCGGGCGAGAACAGCAGGTTAAGCTTCTTTCCCTTCAGTTCTGGATCAGTCAGGAACTTCAAGGCATACTTCACGTATAGCGAACGACAATAACCCACCGGTATGGTACTCTTAATCACCATCACCGCATCTGGGTTCACACTCAACACCAGGTCTATCACATCCTCTATATGGTGAGTGTCGAAGAAGTTCTTCTGCGGGTCATAGTTCGTGGGGGCTGCTATCACCACATAGTCCGCATCCTTGTATGCTGAAGCACCATCCAGTGTAGCTTTCAGCTTTAATTCTTTCTCTGCTAAATACTTCTCTATGTAATCATCCTGAATAGGCGAAATCTTGTTATTGATTTTCTCCACCTTCTCAGGTATCACATCTACTGCCACCACCTCGTTGTGTTGTGCCAACAGTGTGGCTATACTCATACCGACATATCCGGTACCTGCAATTGCAATTTTCATATAATGAATAATTTATAAGTTGTACTAATTTTCACTGCGGTGAAAAAGCTAAAGCCTTGCGGCTCACACTCTTCACCAATATTTTACACTAATTTTCGTTCTTATTAAAGGTGCAGGGAGATGACGGGACTCTCCTAATTCCCCG
>Ga0256404_1009150_pt1 | contig 14381 bp, 13 predicted proteins | sample RumenRJG_01DNA_FD_185990 | JGI IMG/M metagenome (GOLD analysis project Ga0256404, IMG submission 185990) | Bovine rumen microbial communities from Lethbridge, Alberta, Canada - RJG_01 | ecosystem: Host-associated > Mammals > Digestive system > Stomach > Rumen | place: Canada: Alberta | collected...
ATCTTATTCATAAGTGACATTCCTAATGTATGCGGTAAATCCGTTTCTGTTAATTTTTTAACATCTACAGTTTACACGGTAAATCCACGAATTTACATTCGCGGAGGTCACTTCATATTGTCTGTATCTTTTCACATGTACGCTATTACATGTACTAATGTTAACGTTACACCGTACGTTTTCTATACAACTTTTCTATACAACTTTCGTTAACTTTTCTCTCTTAAAGAGACCTATTGCTCTTCATTTTTGGCAAATTTCTGATAACGCTCATACCTTTTGATACCTGTATTGATAAGCTCAAGATACTGTTTCATGAGCATAAGGTTCTTCTCAGAACGTATCGAGATAATGCTATTAGCTACAGGACACAATAGGAATGCCAGAGTTGTCACAACCATACTAGAATCAATTGGTAGCCCCTGCTCTCTAGCTTTTATCAGAATACATTCGATCAGTGCTAAACCTGCAATAAACATATATGTTGATATCCTAGTAGCGACTACTCTTAATCTGGTACAACGCATATCCAGTCTTACAGCCCGATCTAAACTTTGCAGATCCTCGTAAGAAATTTTCTGATTATCGATAGCATCCGCAAAGATGCTTACTTTATCAGAAGAGCTTAGCTTATGGCTAAAAAAGCATCTGTACAAATAATTCTTTAGCGCTACATATAAGTTGATTACAAACATACATTCTCTCCTGTAATTTATCTGCCGTTACCTACTTGCTTCTCACATACCTGCTTTTTTTTTCATTTCGTCTTTTCTAGTTATCGCTTTTTCTGCTCTTATCTAGTCTTATCCTAATATCTGAATCTATGCCATAAATAAGAACTGCTGCTTAATGTATAGATAGCATTGTTTGATCCCTTTTACCTCTTTGATGTTTGAGACCGCACTCAGATCGGTAAGACCTATAGCATCAGCAAAGTCTGGGCTTAGGGTACGAATTGTGGCAAAGGCGCAAAAGAGCACGAAGCCAAAGTCTAGAACTAACCCACAAAACATTGTGACTATCACTAAAGATTCAAATCTTCTTTTGTTTCTAAATACAGACAAAGGCTTGCATACCAATACGAGTAAGCAGAACTTTGCCTTATTTACAAAAGAGCGGATCCACTCCTTGCCTTTAAACTTATTGATTAAAGAGCTAGTGGTTGTAGCTGCACCATTTACTAGAGGTACACTTTTAGTAGCTGAATCTATTGAGGCAACGTCCATTCCGTCAGCAATCAAAAATGGCTTTGCTATCTGAAAAACGTAGCTTAAGGCTGTAAATACAGCAAGAAAAAACATAGCTACTGATGTAATCTTTGAAACGTTATTTGACAGCATATTTTTACCTCTTGATACAACTCTGCTCTAGCAAGATCAGCTCAGATCTCACCTTCTTTTAGTAACGCGTACTTTTCTTGTCTGTACTCGTAACCAGATTTCAAAAAACAAAATCGCCTAAGCTCAAGGCTAAAAGAGATTTTGATTAACAAAGGTCAAAAAGCCTTTGTTAAGCAGATGTCTTCAACTCAAAAATCGAAAACAAAAAGTAAAAAATATGACAGGACTAAATGCTGTCAAAAAGTGTCAGAACCAAATTCTCCGTTGTCATTGTTCCTGACCACGTGACTATTATCACCCCAAAATTATGCTTTAGCAAGCTTTATTTTTATAAAATTTTAATATTTTAATTAACTATTTGTTATTTAATAATTTTTACTTTTATAAAAATCTAATATATAATTAAATTTATAAGATTTTTGTGCCGTATCTAAAATCGAAGAGTTTAGGAAGGGAACATATGAGTGCAGATTTACCTATAGTTGTATCCTGGTTTGGAGATAGCGACTGTGTAGCTTTAAACAAATTTCGTTTATTTAAAAAATTACCTCTTACCAGTCAAGGCTCCTTACTTAATCAAAACCGACCACTTAGCGCCTGTGATGAACAGCATGGGCACAACGGTCCGCTTAGGACTTTTACAGATGAGATTAAAGCTGCAACTGTTTATATTCTTGTAAGCTTAAAATATAAAGATGATCTTTTTTACATCAAAAAATGGGTAGAAAGAGGCAGTAGAGCTAATGTTATTACCGTACCTACTAATGTAAAAGATCCATCATCTTATGATGAGGTCAAAGAAGCTCTTTTTGCTTTTCACGATAAGTACTGGAAAGAAGCGGATGCAGACCGTTACATCTTTAATGTAACTCCAGGCTCTTCTGCTATGGAAGCTGTTACTCTATATTTAGCTCATACCTTCTTTATTGGAGCTAGGACTTATCAGACTATAAGTCCAGATCATGTAAAAAAAGATGAAAAGCCTTACCGAGAGGTAAACCTCCCCTTCCGTTTACCTTCAGTGTTCTTTTCTAAAAAGAAAGTTGATCACAACTCATCAACTGCTGATAGTAAGGTTCTTGAAAAAGCCCGCTATTACGCAAGATTCAATGGCATCAATATCTTAATTTCAGGTAGAACTGGTGTCGGTAAGTCAGAGCTTGCTAAACAGCTTCACTACGAATGTGGTGGACTTGATGACAACTTTGTAACTGTAAACTGTGCTGAAATTTCCTGCGGTGATCTGAATACCTTAAGAGCAGAGCTCTTTGGTGTTAAATCAAGATTTGATGCCAACAGCAAACCTGACAGTAACAATACTGTTCTTAAAGATGATGATTTTAAGCTCTTTCAATACAGCTCAAACATTCCATATAGCGACATAGGCTATTTTGAAAAAGCCTTGAATGGAACTTTATTTTTAGATGAGATTGCAGACATTCCCCTCTCTTATCAGGGAGTGCTACTAAGAGCCCTTCAAGAAAGATCAATTACTAAATTAGGTGATAACAAAACTATTGATATCAAGTCTGTCAGAATTATTGCTGCTACCAATAAAGATCTTGTAAAAGAGGTTGAAGAAGGTCGTTTCCGTGAAGATCTTTTCTATAGACTCGCGATGTGTCAGATAAGATTGCCTCAATTGTCTGAAATTATTCTAAATGAACCTGAGAGGTTTAAAGAGATCATAAACAGCATCCTTATAAAGATTAAGCAAAACGGTGACAATGATCTAAACTCTCTTGAAATTGATGCTGATGCTATGCGCTTTATCAAAAACTATGAATGGCCTGGTAATGTAAGACAGCTACACCATGTGCTGATGCTGTCAGCTTTAAACGCTAATTTTGAAAAGAGAAACACTATTACAGTTGATGATATAACAACTCAGCTTCTAGATGCCGGTGTTCCTAAAGTTTTCGATGATGCAATAGGTAATAAAGAGATCCCTTCAAATATTGAGGATTGGCTTAACGAGCGTAAACAATACTTTATGAAGAGACTGTATGATGAATATCATGGCAATATTTCTGAAATTGCCAAAAGATCAGGTATGAGTTACCAAAAGGTACAATATTTCTATAAGACAGGTGGTCACTAGATTTAATTAAAAATGAAGGCATCGCCTTCCATTCTTGTCTGATTACTTTGACTGTATGTAAGCTTTCTATCCTAGATTTTTCAATTATCGAAGTGTTTTTATGATAGCGTTCTCTTTACAAGCCTACTTTATTTGATGATTTTGTTCTCATCATTATTGTCAACATGCTCAGCAGTACCATCAATGGTATTACCTTTATGGAAGAAAGCATCTGACTCTTTTCTTGCAAAGGTAAAGAACTCACTGTCATCACGTTTGTCATTATAGAATCTTACGCAACGGGTCTGAATTCTTGGGATAAGTAATAAAAGACCTATGATATCTGAAATAAAACCTGGGAATAAGAACAGGAATCCAGCTAATGGCAAGAAGAACACACTGGTATCGACAGTACCATTCTTAAGACCTTCTATAGCCTGACGAAAACGCATTTTGATTAAAACAACGCCTAAGAGCATCATTAAAAACATTATAAAGATAGTGTTTAAAGCTCCTATAGAAGATCCTACTTCAATAATAACTACAAGCTCTAAAACAAAGAAAAGAATAAGTGAAAGAAAGATCTTCTGCATATAAACCTACTTATATTTTATGGTTCTAATTGTTGGGTTTTATTCCAATTACTGTATCAGATTATAGGATTTTGGAATCTTTATTCTTAATTTCTAAAAGTGAAATTTGAACAGAAAACTTGAGAAAATTCTAAACAAAACTCATCCTAAGTTCTCTATCTACTTTTTTATATGTGGACACAGGCTACTTTTTACAATGCAAAAATACAAAATTAAGCTTTATGTAAGTAATTTAGTACATTGCAAAAATTGCATAAAATTCCTCTTTTAGAGAATTTTCGCACGGTAATTTGTGCACATAAAACGTTTACAAAATAGTTTAAATATATTCAGATTTTAATTCAAATTTAATCGCAAATTTAGCCTTATAAAAAACCGTAACGATAACAACTCAAATACCTCATAATATACTGTTTTTCCTTTGTTTCTACAAAATTGTGATAGCTGTCTTTTAATTGCAAAATATATCCAATTTGCTGTGAGAATCTTCGCAAAAAATTTTCATTTTAAAGATCTTGCACAATATGCCGTATACAATATTATTAGAAACACATTGGCAATAGTGCAAATAGCTAAATTTACATGTATTACCGATTGCAAAAATTGGTAGGACATGAATTTCTAGGTGCATGGTTATTACTTTATAAAAATTATAAATGGGGAATAAGTATGGACTTGCTTAAAAAAATGAGCCTTAGAGTGAAGTTAATGCTAGGTTTTGGCGTTTTAAACATTCTAATTATTGTTACATCCGGCTTTTCAGTAATAAATACTTCAAATAATATTGATGCTTCCTACAACGTAGAGCGTATTTTAGGTAAATCATACACTCGTGTGATGAACACCCAAAGAGCTCTAGATGCTGCTAATGACACCATTATTAGCTACCTGCACGGTAGAGCTAATCATGATCACAATGATGCTTTTATTACCGATTCTTTAGGTAAGATTGAAGAGATCGCTAAAGTATCTTCTGTTATGAATGAGAACATCATCGGTGATCTGCCTTCATCTGATAATTACAAGAACAACATTCTTACTGTTAAAAAACAGGTTACTGAATTAGCTAATAGCTACAAAGAGAACGTTGTTCCTTTAGTAAGAGCTAATAAAATCAATGATGCTTTAGATGAATACATCGCTGACGTATTACCTCTAACCAACAGATGCTTAGAGTTATACCAGAAGTTAATTGATGAGCAGGTTGCTCTATCAACCTCTCTTACCAGAGCTAATACATCAAAGACTCCTATGTATGCTTCAATTGCCCTAGCAATTGTTGCTGTAATTATTGCTCTTCTAATTTCAAAGATTATTTCAGGCTACATTCAGAGAAACTTCTCACTGTTAGTTAAGTACATTGGTCGTATGGCTAAAGGTGACTTCAACTTCAAGATTGAAAATGAACTTGAAGATGAGTTCGGTCAGGTATTTGATTCAGCAAGTCAGATGAGAGAGAAATTAGGCAACTCTCTAGCTGATGTAGTTAAGTCATACCGTGACTTTGATGATAAGTTATCTAACATTCACAACAAGATTTCATCTGTAGCTGAAGCTATTGCTGATGCTGAAAGCCGTTCTGTTACCGTATCAGCTGCATCTGATGAGATGGTATCAACCACATCAGATATTGCTAAGAACTGTGAGAACGCAGCTTCTAACGCTAACGATACTCAGAACATCACTGAGCACGGCGTAAGCGAAGTTGAAGGTGTTATTGATGACATCAGAAATCAGGCTGAAAAGACTAAGAAAGATGCAGAGTTGATCTCAACCTTAGTAGATCAGACCAACAAGATCGGTACTATTGTTCAGACCATTGAGGATATCGCTTCTCAGACCAACCTCTTGGCATTAAATGCTGCAATTGAGGCTGCTCGTGCTGGTGAAGCTGGTAAGGGATTCGCAGTTGTTGCTGATGAAGTTCGTGCTTTAGCTTCACGCTCATCATCATCAACTCAGGAGATCACCAAGATGGTATCTCAGATCCAGTCAGATGCTAACAGCGCTAACGAGTCTATGACCAACACCTTAGGTGAAATGAATGATTTAGCTGAGCGTGCATCTGGCGTTACAAACATCTTAAATGACATTAACAGCCATGTAGATGATGTAAACAGCCAGATTGGTCAGATTGCAACTGCAGCTCAGCAGCAGACTACTGCAACCTCTGAGATTTCAACTAATATGCAGGGCGTAAGCTCATTAACACAACAGAGTGCTAACAGCTCACAGGATTCTAAAGTTGAGATTGAGCAGTTAAGAGAAGCAGCTAAAGATCTGTTAGAAAAACTGTCAGCTTTCAAACTTGAAGGAATTTAAGTAAGTATCTAGCTATACTTTGTTTATGCCTCCAGACTTGTAATTTGGAGGCATTTTTTATGTCCACACAGTTCTCTCTTTTAAGTTCTTAGACCCCATGCAATTTAATGCGGTTCATTCTTTGTGAGCTAGCTTAGCTACTCCTGATCTTTAAATTGCATATGAGACTATCCCCTATTTCCAGCTCTTATTTCCATATAACACATTCTCTTTCACTTATCACCATTTCCTCGTGCAACTATCCCCCCATACAACTATCCCCCCATACAACTATCCCCCCATACAACTATCCCCCATACAACTATCACTCACACAACCATTCAATGTTGTGTCCACGTTCGTGGCGCAGGGTGACCATGTAACTGACGGTAAATACTTTGTTTACATCAAAGTACGAAGAGCCAATGTAAAAAGCAATATGGCTTAAGATAGGGTTTTATTTGAAAAGATCGCTACAAATGAAAAAGGCTCTAAGAGAGTGGATCTTGAGCCTTAAAGATGTTCTCATGAGATGAATTTATTGTTTACAGGTTAGTATTGGTACCTAACTGTAAAGTAGCAGACATCATTTTCTTAGCATTAGCTGCTACCTGCACTGCTGTCTGGTAAGAACGGTTAGCACTGATCATATCAGCCATTTCCTCAACAGGATTTACATTAGGTCTGTAAATATAACCATTCTCATCAGCTAATGGATGATTTGGATTGTATTCTTTAATAGTAGGAGCATCAGACTCAACTACGCCCTTTAAAGATACGCCTACACCGTATGGTTCACCTGTTACAGGATCGGTTACACCGCCTTGTGTATTCTCTGCCATATAAGCTTCATCCATAGCTGCTGAGAATAATGGTCTTCTAGCCTTATAAGTTGTTTCAACAGATGAACTTACAGATTCAGCATTAGCTAAGTTAGAAGCTGTAGCATTTAAACGAACTGACTGAGCATTCATTGCAGTACCTGCAATGTCTAAAATTCTAAATAAACCCATTTTTCAATCTCCTACTAGCTACCAGTACGCAAAGCGTTTTTAAGCTTGGCAATTCGTCCGTTTAAAAAGGTTAATGTAGCCTGGTATTCCATGGTATTGTTCATGTATTTCATACGCTCTGAACTTACTTCTACTGTATTACCATTACCAGTATCAGCCTGATATGGAAGACGATATTTTAAGGTAAGTTCAGGATCATCTGAAATAGATGACTCATCCATATGTTTATCGTTGGTCTTTACCATTTCTGATGGCTGTTGCATCTGTACGTGTGCAGCCTGTTTAAATGCAATATCAAAGTCTAGATCACGTGCCTTGAAACCTGGAGTATCAGCATTAGCAAGATTGCCTGCTAACACTTCAGCACGCTGGTTTCGAATTCCCATGGTGTACTGATGAACACCAAAAACTTTATCAAAACCTAATGACATCTTTGACTCCTAAATGACGATAAACAAAATGTTTTCCTGATACAGGTAATAAAGCAACTAGTGTGCCAAAGTAAAATAATGCTTATTTTATAAGGAGTTATTTAAGAATTGAGTTTTAAATGATGTTTTTTTGACATAAAAGCTGAACGTCTTTTGAACAGTTCAGCTTTAATTTAGAGAAGAGAAATTGTTTTACTAGAAAGCGTATTTCTGAGGCTTTAGATGATAGATAATGCCTGGATTACAACGCATCATTTCATACTTGTCAGAAACACCTACTAAGGTCTCTGTTGAGCCTAGAATTAGATAACCACCTGGATTTAAGCACATGGTTAACTTTCTTAAGATGTCTGCCTTAACTTCATTTGAGAAGTAGATTAGCACGTTTCTGCAGAAGATCACATCAAAACGTCCCATCAGAGCATACGAACCTAGAAGGTTCATTGGCCTGAACTCAACCATTGATTTTACTCTTGAGTCAATTGCCATCATATTTGGGTGATGTGTAGGTCTAAAGAACTTCTCTTTTCTCTCAGCTGACAGACCACGAGACAGAGCATGCACATCATACTGACCACGACGACAGATTGATAACATCTCAGGAGACAGATCGGTACCAATGATTTGAGTCTGCTTAGGATCGATATGTAACATCTTTGACATCTGTTCTTGGATAACCATACCAATTGAGTATGGCTCCTGACCAGATGAGCAAGCTGCAGACCAAATTCTGACAGGGTACTTAGCTTTTTTAGCAAGCTCTGGCAGAATAATGTTCTCTAATGCCTTGTATGGATAAGTATCTCTAAACCACAAAGTCTCATTAGTAGTCATTGCATCAATAACTTCTTCCTGAGCCTTGTTGTTAGGCTTTTCTTCCATTGCCTTGTTGATTAGATCATCAACAGTCTGCACACGGAATTTGCTCAATAATGAAGACAAACGAGAGTTTACTAAATACTGTTTACCCTCACCTAGAACAATACCGCACTTTTCTTCAATAAAAGCAGCAAAGCGACGGTACTGAACATCTGTTACTTCCTGCTTTTCAGTTACTAATGAGGTCTTACCATCACGAGTAACGCTAATAGGTCTTACCTTTGGTACTGTAGATAAAGCAGCCTTAGCCTGTTCAATCTTACGAGTAAAATCTGAAGCACTTGATGAGAATGAACTTGTAGCAGATGCTGAAGCTGAGCTTGTAGTTGTTGCAGAACCAAATGAGCTTGTTGCAGGTCTTGATGTAAATGAAGAACCTGCTGTACCTGTTCTTAAAGAAGAGGTAGCAGTTGAGCTAAATGAAGATGTAGTTGTAGCTCTTGGTGTAAAACTTGAGGTTGACTGTGTACTACGAGTACTACTTAAAGTTGAAGGTCTGGTTGTAGTAGTGGTAGTTCTAGCTGAAGACAAAGTGCTTGCAGGTCTTGAGCTTGACAGGGTTGAGGTTGCACCTGTTCTTGAAGACAGAGTTTGAGTTGTGCCAAAAGTACTTTTTGGAGCACTAGAACCTAATGATGAGGTTGTAGTTGCAGCAGTACGTAATGTACTTGTACCTAATGAAGTTCTATTTAAGCTAGAGCTTGTTGTTAAATTAGAGCTAGTTGTTAAATTAGAGTTAGCTGTTAAATTAGAACCAGTAGCTGTATTTAAAGTAGAGCTTGACTGAAATCTTGAGGTTGAATTTGAACTTGTATTTAAAGTTGAGCCAAAAGCTGAACCTGTAGGACGAGTGCTGTTTAAAGTTCCAACTGAACTTACAGGTCTTGTTGCAGAAGTTGTAGATGAAAACGCAGAACTTCTTGTAGCAGAGCTTATTGTAGCAGTAGAACCCGATGCTCCTGAGCTAGTAGCAAAAGGAGATGAACTAGTTGGATTTAAAGTCTTTACAGTAGATGTAGAGCTATTTAAAGCTGAACTGCTTTCAAATTTTGACACTGCAGGTTTTGAAAATGCATCTTTTGACACTGTATCTTTTGATGATAAAAGTGAACTGCTCTTAACAGACGAACCATGAGATAACTTCTTGTCACCGTTATCTGAACTAAATAATGCCATACGTCCAATGCCTATAAATACAGGGCTCAATACACATACAAATAGATTGGAGACTTATTCAAGTACCCAATCCATTTATTTATTATTATTGCTTTTTTCTTGTTATTAGACTTGTAGCAACGAGCTATTGCTACAAGTGTTTAAATAACAATACTGTTTTATTGCAGGTTATTATTACTGCTTTTCTTTTACGTCTTTACCCATTACAAGATCAGCACCAGACTTACCTGCATTAGTAAGAATAATGCCCTTCTTTACAGCCTTTGCAAGCTCTAATGGATTGAACTTAGGGATAAAGTCATTAGCACCAGCCTTGCTTACCATGCCAAGGTTAAATACACCTGACAGAGAGGTATGTAAAATTACATAAGCTGGTTTTAATGAAGGATCCTTTCTGATTGATGCACACAAGGTGTAACCATCCATCTCAGGCATTTCAACATCGGAAATAACCAATGCGACTTGCTGATTGATAGGTCCTTTTGCAGCCATTTCTCTTAAGATGTTATAAGCCTCACGACCATCATGAGCCTTAATTACCTCAAGATTTAGCTTCTCCATTGAGGCAGTAACCTGATTTAGAGCAACTCTTGAGTCATCAGCAATTAAAACCTTTGGCTTATGCTGCTGAATGAGTTTTGCAAACTCCTCATCATATACTTCATCAAGATCCTGCTTCTCAAGCTTGCTAGGAGAAATCTCTTCTAAGATCTTCTCAACATCGAGGATTTCAACTAACTCACCGTCAATCTCGGTTACAGCAGTCATATAGTTGCTGTCACCTGCACCCTTTGGAGGTGGCATGATCTTGTCCCAGTTCATATTCAGAATTCTTTCTACACTTGAAACTAAGAATGCATGAGTTGAACGGTTGTATTCAGCAATGATGATGAAACACTTATCGATATCTTTTGATGGGCGACCACCAATTGCATAAGCAAGATCGATTACAGAAATTGTTTGTCCACGAATATGTGCCACACCGATTACATACTTCTGTAATTTAGGCATCACAGTAAGTCTTGGGCAAGGCAGGACTTCTCTTACCTTAAAAACATTAATACCATAACGCTGGCGTAGACCTGAGAGCTTAAAGAGCAGGAGCTCCATACGGTTCTGTCCCACTACCTCGGTCAATTCATTGACGGAATCCATTACACCAATCATGTTGTTCACCTTGCTTTTTATTATTAATAAATTGTTGATGATATTTTATAGAATAATTAGCAATTTAGACTATAACTAACAGAAAATAAAGAAATTGCGGATCAAGTCACACCCTCTTTATCAAATCTGATAGATAGATATGATTAATAGCAATTTTCTGCTTACTCTCATCACTCAAAACTCTAAAAAATCCCAAAGCTTTAAAACGTTTTCATGAAGTCAAAACTCACATTATTCAAATGTCATTTGATTTTCCATGAAATCTAAAATCAGCATTTGTGATATTATCGTTAAAGTGTAGTTTAGTCTTGTTGTTTTTCAACTCACAAAGGTGGAAATTTTTGAAAAACTTGCTAAAAATTGTATCGACTGTTTTGGCCATTTTCTTTAATGTATTCTGCATTAATATTTGCCATGCTTCTGTTGAAGAAGCCGATTTTTTATCAAACGTCGCAAAGCAGTATATGTTAGCCCAATTTGATAATGATCGCACTGACAAAAAATATCTAGTTAAGGCCAGCAAGATCGATCCTAATCGAGATTATGGTGGCAAATGCTCAGGCTACCTCACAGCAGAACTTGTAGGTGGTGAGATTAAAAAGAGTAATGTCGTCAGAATTAAGTGTGCAAGAAAAAACAATCCTTATACTGTAAATGTACCTGTAACCGTAAGCGTCATCAGAGCTACAACTATTGCTGCAGCTAATATTCCTAAGGGCAGCACCATTACAGCTGATCTTTTAGAAGATACCTTTGTAAATGAAAGCACTAATACCTCTGCTGTCATTACTGACAAATCCATGATTCTAGGTAGCAAAGCCAGACGAGATATTCGTGCAGGTGAACAGATTAAAGTTAGTGATTTCTGTGTAGTAGCAAAAGGTGACATTGTCACTATTGTAGCTTCTACAAATAATCTTGAGATTAAGACTCAGGGACAGGCTCTTGAAGAAGGTAAGATTAATGACCTTATTCAGGTAAAAAATGTTAAGACTAAAAAAGTAATTCAGGCTGTAGTTACTGGTCCTAACACTGTAAAAGTTATCTTTTAGTTAATGGCCTAATACAGAGGTGAAAAATTTCTGTAAAAAGGGCTAAAGAAATCTCATATTTACCGATAAGATACACAGAAACAAACTCACAAATAAAATTTGAAAACTAGGCAAATTTTATTTGTCGATGTAGGCAAAAACAGTTAAAATTTTTACAAATATTTGGTTCTAGTTTTTTTTCAAAAAATTTAAAAAAATTTGCTCAAGAAAATTAAACCTGTGACGTTAAGAAAATAACAGGAATAATTAATGCGTAAAGCATAATAGATTTAAAGCTAGAAGAGAAAAGATTTATTGAGGGTAGTATCATGGCAATCGATGTATTATCAGACCGTTCTTATAACGGTATAAAAGAATCAGTTGCTACTGCCAAGAATGTAGCAACTAATACAGCAAAAAGCGCTGTAGCTCAGAAGAAGGTAGCTGTTCAGTCTGATGATGTCGTTCTGACTGATTCTGCCAAGACCTTAGCAAAAGCAACTGACGCAGCAAGAAACGCATCAGGTATTGATGGAGCTAAAGTTGAAAAGCTGAAAGCTGCAATTTCTGACGGTTCATACAAGATTAATTATGAATCAGTAGCTAATAAGCTGATTGATTCTGAAGATGAGTTAAGCTCAATCTTTGGATAGATTTAAATACTGTTTGCAGGAGAACAGTATTGAAAAGGTCTCAAAGCAATTTGAGGCCTTTTTGTCTATGTGCAATTTGTTTTCTAATTACAGTTCCTGTAAGAAATTTCCTACCACTTAATTCTTTTGTGAAATCACCAAACCAGCAATGGATAAAACCATACCTAAAAGAAGATATACTGTAAGCTTTTCATCAATACAGATCACCGCACCTATTGCGGTTACTACTGGAGTTGCATACAAATAGACATTGGTCTTAACTGAGCCTAGATATGCGATAGCTTTATTCCAGATAAGAAAGCTTAAAGATGAAGCTAAGACTGCTAGGAACAAGTAATTTACAATGTTAATTGGCTTGATTAGACAGTCAAATTTAAAATCATAACCATAAAAAGCCATGCAAGGCACAGTACATAACACCGCATAAAAGAATGACTTAATCGTCATAACCATGGTACTGATCCCCATTCGGTGGAGTTTTACCACGTAGACACTGTACAGTCCCCATACAATGGCACAGCCTAAAGCCATCAGATCGCCTTCAGGATTAAGCTGCAAACTCAATGATGAAAAGCTCAAGCAGGCAATACCAGCCATTGCTATAAAGAAACCTAAAAAGAAATACTTGCCTAATTTCGCGCTCTTGTCTATGAGTCTGTTTAAAAGAGCCACAAACAGTGGTGCTGTGGATACAATCAAACTTACATTTGATGCATTAGACATTCTCAGGGCGTTATTTTCAAAAACGAAGTAAATAGTTACGCCATAAAAACCACAAAAGGCTGAATATAGCTCTACTCTCCAGGAGATGAATTTCAAAGCACGTGGTGCTAAAAGAAGCAATGTCAAAGTAGCAATGACAAAACGATTGAATAAGATTTCAATTGGAGAGAAATCTCTTAATAAGACTTTTGAGCTCACAAAGGTCATTCCCCAGAACAGAATTACAATCACTGCACATAAGTGAGCTACTATCAATTTTCGTTGCATAACTACCTCTCTTGACACTGATTATCCACTGCTGTTTTTACAAGATCAAATCTGACAATTTAAGTTCCATTTCTAAGCATTATTTAAATTCTCAAAAACAAAACTTCGAAGAAAAAAATCCTTAATAAAAAACAAGTTATCAAAATAATTTTCTAAAAAACTTATCTTTTCAAAAATATTAATGCTAATATACAGATTACAGCATTTATATGCTGTATTTATATTAACAATGATATTATTAAAGGTTATTAAAATGAGTATTTTTAAAGGAATTACCAAAAGAAACTTTATAAAGGACTATGACGAAAAAGACGGCTTACCATTCTTTCTGATGGAAGATTTTGAATCACTAGATTGTGATGAAAATGCAAAGCGAAAAATGACAGCAGCTCTACGAGACATGTATCCTAAATTTGTAGAGACATTAAAAGATGAGGCTTCCTACTACTCTTTAATAGAAAGGTTTTACGCTAAAATAATGGTAGTTGACACTGAAAACCAATACAGTTTTACGCCCGAACAGAGAAGCAGAATCAATAACGCAACTTTAGAGTTGTTAAAGCACTATCCTGATAACTTTTCAAGATTTGACGATCATAATATGATAAGGGGAGTTCTATAAATTAAATTTGGTAAACCCCTTTGATCTTTAAAGAAAAATTGTTGATTTTGAGAGCGAAGGATCAAAATAAAAATGGCTTTTTTGCTAATATTTAATCACGACAAA
>Ga0256404_1009152_pt1 | contig 14378 bp, 13 predicted proteins | sample RumenRJG_01DNA_FD_185990 | JGI IMG/M metagenome (GOLD analysis project Ga0256404, IMG submission 185990) | Bovine rumen microbial communities from Lethbridge, Alberta, Canada - RJG_01 | ecosystem: Host-associated > Mammals > Digestive system > Stomach > Rumen | place: Canada: Alberta | collected...
CTCTTTCTCTGTCTTATTCCTCTTCCTCAGGCCGTGTGAACAGCGCGTCCACAAACTCCGCCGAGTCGAACTTCCTGAGATCGTCGATCTTCTCGCCGACACCGATGTACTTCACCGGGATCTGCAGTTCCGCCTGGATGGCCACGGCGATGCCGCCCCGGGCCGTCCCGTCCAGCTTTGTCAGGACGATGCCGGAGATCTCGCAGACATCCTTGAATTCCCGCGCCTGCTCCAGCGCGTTCTGCCCTGTAGTCCCGTCGAGGACGATCAGGGTCTCCCGCAGACAGTCCGGAAGCTCCCGGTCAATGACACGGTTGATCTTCCGAAGCTCCTCCATGAGATTCTTCTTATTGTGCAGCCGGCCCGCAGTGTCACAGATCAGGACGTCCGTCCCTCTTGCCTTCGCCGCGGTGCAGGCGTCGAAGACCACTGCAGCGGGATCCGAGCCTGCCCGGGAAGAGATCAGGTCGACCCCCGCCCTGCCGGCCCACTCCGTGAGCTGTTCTATGGCGCCGGCGCGGAAGGTGTCCGCAGCAGCCAGCAGGACCTTCTTGCCCTGGTGCTTCAGCTGCGCCGCCATCTTCCCGGCGGTGGTCGTCTTCCCGACGCCGTTCACGCCCACCAGAAGGAGCACCGACTTTTCGTCCTCGTAACGGTAGGCGTTCTCCCCCAGGTCCATGCGCTCCTTAATGGTATCGATCAGGAGCTGGCGGCAGGCGCCGCGCTCTTTGATGTGCTGCTCCTTCACCTTGTCCCGGAGCTCCTCCAGGATGTCGTCTGTGGCGCGGACGCCCATATCTCCTGTGATCAGGATCTCCTCCAGTTCATCGTAGAAATCATCGTCCACGTCGCCCGGTCCGTTGAAAATGTCGTCCAGGCCGTTGACGACGGCGTTCCTGGTCTTGGTCAGTCCGGCCACCAGCCGGCTGAAAAAGCCTTTTTTCTCTTCTGCCATAAATCTACCTCTTTATTTCTCCGCGCCCGGATCACTTGTCCAGGCTGTCTTCGATCAGTTTTACGGACACCAGTGTGGAGATACCCTTCTCCTGCATCGTGATGCCGTAGAGACGGTCCGCGCCGACCATGGTGCCGCGCCGGTGGGTGATGACGATAAACTGGGTGTTCTTCGTCAGCTTCTTCAGATACTCCGTGAAGCGCTCCACGTTCGAGTCGTCCAGCGCAGCCTCGATCTCGTCCAGGAGGGCAAAGGGCGAGGGCTTCAGGTTCTGGATGGCGAACAGGAGGGAGATGGCGGTCAGCGCCTTCTCTCCTCCGGAGAGCTGCATCATGTTCTGGAGCTTTTTGCCCGGCGGTTCCGCGATGATCGTGATGCCGGCCTCCAGGACGTCCACGCCCTCCTCCAGCCGGAGTTCTCCGCGGCCGCCGCCGAAGAGTTCCCGGAATACCTTGTTGAATTCCGTGCGGATCTTCGCGAACTGTTCGTTGAACTGGCGGCGCATGCCCTCGTCCAGCTGGACAATGATCTGCACCAGGGATTCCTCCGCCTTCTTCAGGTCGTCATGCTGAGTCTTCACCTGCGTGTAGCGGGCGGAGACCTGCTTGTAATCTTCGATGGCGTTCACGTTGACGCTGCCCAGAGCGCGGATCGCAGACTTTCTCGCGTCGATCTCCTTCTTCATCTGGGCCGCGCTGAGCTTTTCTTCGCTCCGGTACTGCTTAGCGCCCTCCTCCGTAAGATTGTACTCGCTGAGGATGTAGTTCACCCTTGCGGACAGCCGGTCGGAGATCTTTTCCATCTGCGCGCGGACACGGAACAGGTCTTTGTCCAGAGCGCTTCTCCGCTCCGCGATCTCATCCCGCTTTTCGAAATATTTCTTCTGCTCCTCTGCCCGGGCCGTGCGTTCGCTGCCTGCCTTCTCCAGCTTCTCGTTCAGGCCGGAGAGCTTCTCCTTCAGCGCTTCGATCCGCGCCTCGTCTTCCCGGATGGCCGCTTCTTTCTCGCCGATCCGGTTCTTTGTATCCTCGGTGCCGCCCTCCAGGGCTTCCCGCTCCTCGGTGAGCTTTTTCAGCTCCTCCTTCAGGCGGCGTATGTTCTCCGCGATGAAGCCGTTCCGCTGGAAGGCTGCACTGTAGGCAAGCTGCGCTTCCTGCTGGGCGCCTGCCAGGTCTTCCCGGCGCCGGCGCTCCTCCTCAAGCTGCACGTTCTTCGAGGCGATCTCCTGCTCCATGGCCGCCCTGCGGTCTTCGATCCCGGCGATGTCCGTGTTCAGGCTCCGGCGGCTGTCGTTGATCTCGTCCGTCTGCTGCGTCAGCTGCACCCGCTCCGAGGCAATGTCATTCAGGCTGTCCTCCAGCTCCTCCCTCTTCTCAGTCAGACGGGCCAGCGCCATCTCTTCCGTATTCTTTTCCAGGAGGAGCGTCTGCTCCTCCCCGCGGAGCGATTCGATCTCCGCCTTTACTTCCTCGTGGACCGTGTTCGCCTGGTCCAGCTCCGCCTGGGTCCTGTCGGCCTGCTTCAGGATCTTCTCCACGGAAGCCTCCAGCTCCTCGATCTCCCTCTTTCTTCCCAGGAGATTCGAGCTGTTCTTATAGGCGCCGCCCGACATGGAACCGCCCGGATTCAGGAGTTCTCCCTCCGGCGTCACGATGCGGAAGCTGTAGTGGTATTTCCGCTCGATGGCGATGGCGCGGTCGATGTCCCGCACCACAATGTCCCGGCCCAGAAGACTGCGGATCAGCCCCTCGTAGCGGGGCTCCGTGTGGACGAGGTCCGCGGCGATGCCAATCACCCCGTCCTCCTGCATCACAGGACCCGGCTCCCAGCGCTTCGCGTTCCCGGCGCTGGTAAGCGGAAGGAAGGTAGCCCGGCCGTAGCGGTTCCGCTTCAGATGCTCGATCAGACGCTTTGCCGTCTCCTCTGAGTCAGTGACGATATTCTGGATCCGTCCGCCGAGGGCGGTCTCGATGGCAGTCTCATACTGCCTGTCCACCGTGATCAGGTCTGCGACGACCCCGTGGATCCCCCGGATCCGGTCCTGCGTCTCCATGACGCGGCGGATGCTGTTGCCGTAGCCGTCGTACCGCTCCGCAAGGTTCCGGAGCGATTCCAGGCGGACTGTCTCCGCCTGATACTGCTGCTGTGCCTTCTGGAGACTCTGCACCAGGCGGGACACCTCGTCCGCGGCCTGGGAAAGACGCTCCTCCGCGTCCGCCCTGCGGCGCTTAAGATCCGCCTCCTTCTCCCGGGCATCCTGCCGCTTCCGGTTCTCCGCCTCGATTTCCTTATCCAGCGCGTCCGCCTCGGACTGCAGCTTCAGAAGCCGCTGCGTGGACTCCGACGTCCGCACCTGGATCTGCTCCAGCAGCGTCTCGAAGCGCTGTCCCCGGGCCGCGATCTCACCACGCTCGTTGATGGCGTCGATGACCGCGTTTTTCAGATCCTGGATCTTCTGGTCCAGGACCATGATCTCTTCATCCGCGGAAACCAGCTTCCACTCTGCCTCCTCGGCCTCTTTTTTCGCTTTCTTCGTCTCGGCGTCGGTCTCTTTTCCGCTTTCCTGCTGGATGGAGAGTTCCGTCTCCCGTACCTCCCGGTCCGCGTCGATGGCCTTGAGCCGGGTCTCGATGTGCTCCGCGTTGGCCCGCTCCGTGTTGATCTGTTCGCGGTAGACGTTGATCTGTCCGGCAAGACTTCCGGACTCCGCGGTGGCCTCGGATATCTGGTTCCTGAGAGCCTGGATCCCGTTCTCCAGCTCCCCGATTGCCTTCTCCAGATCCTCATACTGAGTCCTCAGTTCCGCCTGGCGGGCCTCCGCCTCGTCCGCGTCGCCCTGAAGGATCTCTTCTTTATTCTCCAGATCCGCAAGCTCCGAGCGGCAGGAATCAGATTCCAGAAGGAACAGGTTCAGATCGTAGCGCTTCTGCTCTTCCCGGAGCCTTAAATATTCCTGGGCTGCCTCCGACTGCTTCTTCAGCGGGCCCACCTGGCGCTCCAGTTCTGAGAGAATGTCCCCGATGCGGAGCATGTTGGCGCGCTCGTTCTCCAGCTTTTTCTCTGCCAGTGCCTTCCGCTTGCGGAATTTCGTGATCCCGGCGGCCTCGTCAAAGAGCTCCCGCCGGTCATCCGCCTTGCCGCTCAGGATCTGCTCCACCTGGCCCTGCCCGATGATGGAATATCCGTCCTGTCCGATACCGGTGTCCATGAACATCTCATTGATGTCCCTGAGACGGCAGGGCGATCCGTTGATCTGGTACTCACTCTCGCCGGAGCGGTACAGCCGCCGGGAGACCTTCACCTCGTCATAGTCGATGGCAAGGGCCCGGTCGCTGTTCTCCAGTGTTATGGCGACATAGGCAAAGCCCTGGGGCTTTCTGAGCTCCGTCCCGGCAAAGATCACGTCCTGCATGCTCCCGCCGCGGAGCTGCTTCGCGCTCTGTTCTCCCAGGACCCAGCGGACCGCGTCGCTGACGTTCGACTTTCCCGATCCGTTCGGCCCCACGATGCCGGTGATGCCGTTGTGGAATTCAAACGTGATCTTGTTCGCGAACGATTTGAATCCCTGGATTTCAATACTTTTCAGATACATAGGCTGTTATACTTCCTGTCCTTCCGTGTCCTTCACGATCCCCATCTGCTTCAGCGCCTCGTAGGCTGCCTGCTGCTCCGAGCGCTTCTTGCTGCGCCCCGTCCCGCGGGCCAGTTCCCTGCCGTCCAGCATGACGGCGGAGAAGAATTCCTTCAGGTGCTCCGGCCCCGATTCCGAGAGAAGCACGTAGTTCAGATCCGCCGCGCCGTCCTTCTGGATCTCCTCCTGAAGAATGGTCTTTGCGTCATAGAAGTACTGTTTTCCCTCAATGTCATTGAGAATAAAGCGGTCGATGCAGGCGCGGGCAGGTTCGAACCCGCCGTCCAGATAGATGGCGCCGATCACGGCCTCCATGGCGTCAGAGACTACGCTGGGACGGAACCGTCCCCCGGTCTGATCCTCTCCCCGCCCAAGACGCAGGTACTCCCCGAGAGGGATCTGCTCAGCGCAGAAAGCCAGCGCCGGCTCGCAGACAAAGCTGGCCCGCTTCACCGTCAGCTGTCCCTCCGTGAGTTCCGGGAAGCGGTGATAAAAGAACTCCGAGCTCACCAGTTCCAGGACGGCATCGCCCAGGAATTCCAGGCGTTCATTGGAGCCCAGATGTCCCGTATGCTCTTCGTTTGCCCGGGAGGTGTGGGTCAGCGCCCTCTCCAGGAGCGCCGGATTCCGGAAGCTGTAGCCGATCTTCTTCTGAAGCTCCTGAAGCTTAAGAGCTTCCTTCATCTGCTGTCCCCCTGCCGTAAAAGTTACCGTTCGTTTTTCCATAATTCTTCCAATACCTCTGCAGCCCGGCTGACCGAAGTGATCCTCTTTGCAGCCGCGGCCGGAATTTCCATCTCAAAGGCTGTCTCCAGCGCAGTGATGATCCGGAACCCTTCTGCGGAATCCGCGCAGAGCTCCGAGTAAAAATCCGCATGCTCCGGAAGATCCTCAGGAAGGATCCCGAGGACCGGGGCAATGATGCGTTTCAGTTTCTCAGTTTCCAAGGCCCAGCTCCTTTGCGATCAGACCGCTGATGTTCTCCTCATGGAAGGTCTTGCACTGAAGGACTGCGTTGCAGATCTCAGTGGCCTTCGCGTTTCCGTGAGTTTTGACCACCAGTCCCTTCAGGCCCAGCATGGGTGCTCCGCCGAACTTCGAAGAATCGAACTCCGCCAGAGCTTCCTTCAGGGCGGGCTTCAGCATGGCGCCGCCGATCTTGGAACGGGTATTTGAGAGTATCGCCTTCTTCAGAAGCTTCATGACGGAAGACGCCGTGCCCTCCAGTGTCTTCAGTACCATGTTTCCGGTGAAGCCCTCGCAGACACAGACATCGGCATAGCCGTGGGTGACCTCACGGGCCTCGATGCTTCCGATAAAGTTGATGTTGTTCAGGGCCCGGAGCAGCGGGAAGGTCGCCTTGACCAGCGCGTTGCCCTTTTCCTCTTCCAGACCCACGTTCAGGATCGCGACCTTCGGGTTTTTTACGCCGATGGCGTGTTCCATATAAATGGAACCCATCTGTGCGAACTGCACCAGATGATCCGGACGGGCGTCCACATTTGCCCCCGCATCCAGAAGCAGCGTCGGCTTTCCGCTGTCCGTCGGAAGGATCGGTGCGAAGGGTGCGCGCTCCACGCCCTTGATCCGTCCCACGATGACCTGGCCGCCCACCAGAAGCGCGCCGGAGGAACCCGCGGAGACAAATGCATCCGCCTTTCCTTCCCTGACCAGCTTCAGTCCGACCACGATGGAAGAATCCTTCTTCTCCCGGATCGACGCCACCGGTGCGTCCCCGGTTCCGATGACCTGGGTCGCGTTCACGATGGTGAACCGCTCCTCGTCCCAGGTCTGCCCCTTCAGGGCTTCCCGGATCAGTTCTTCTTTTCCCACTGCGAGGACCTGTGTCTCAGGACTATTTTTCAGGGCCTCCAGACAACCTTTTACAACTTCTGCCGGGGCGTTGTCGCCGCCCATTGCATCTACTGCCACTCTGACCATATCTGATTCCTTTCGCCGGGATCCCGGCTCTTCACATACAAAGCCAAACTACATCATAGCTGAAACCGCAGTCAGTTTCAAGAACAAAGAAAACCCCGGAGCAAACGCTCCGGGGCTCACATTCTGCAGTTTCGGAAGCCTGTCTCAGTCTTCGACCTTAACGATTTCCTTCTTGTTGTAGGTACCGCAGTTCTTGCAGACGCGATGCGGCATCATGAGCTCGCCGCACTTCGGGCACTTGACAAGATTGACAGCACCCATCTTCCAGTTGGCTCTTCTCTGATCTCTGTGGCCCTTGGAAGACTTATTCTTCGGACAAATCGACATCCTGAAACACCTCCTTACCTGAACAGGATAACGGCTGACGCCGTGAAAAATCATAAATCGGCATAACACGATAAATTATATGTACCCTCACCGCGTTTGTCAACCGGAATTTTCAGGATCAGGAAAGCGCTGCAGTGATGATGGACATGGAATAGACCTCCTGCGCGTTGCAGCCGCGGGACAGGTCGTTGATCGGAGCGTTCAGACCAAGCAGGATCGGTCCGTAAGCCTCGAAGCTGCCCATACGCTGAGCGATCTTGTAGCCGATGTTTCCTGCGTTGATGTCCGGGAAAATGAAGGTGTTCGCATAACCTGCAACGGGCGAACCCTTGCACTTGGTCTTTGCGACTGCCGGGGAAACAGCTGCGTCGAACTGCAGCTCGCCGTCGATCTTCGCATCCGGGAACTTGGCCTTTGCCTTCGCGCAGGCATTTCTCATCTTGTCGACATCCTCGCCGGAGCCGCTGCCCAGCGTGGAGTAGCTCAGGAACGCCACCTTCGGGTCAATGCCGAAGATCTTCGCGCATTCCATGGTCTCGCCGCAGATCTCGACCAGCTGGTCTTCGGTCGGCTTGATGTTGATGGCGCAGTCAGCCATCGCGATGACCTGGTTGTCACCGGTAACGGACGGACGGACCAGAATGAAGCAGGAGGATACCATGGAGCTGCCCGGCTTGGTCTTGATGATCTGCAGTGCCGGACGGACAGTGTCAGCGGTGGAATAGGTCGCGCCGCCCAGCAGGCAGTCAGCGATGCCCATCTTCACCAGCATGGTGCCGAAGTAGTTTCCTGCGGAAAGGATGCCGCGGGCCTGTGCCGGGGTGACACCCTTGGACTTTCTCAGCTCGCAGAACTGCTCGACCATCTCCTCGAAGCGGTCGAAGTTCTCCGGGTCGATGATCTCCGCGCCGCGGATGTTGTAGCCCTCGTCCTCAGCGATCTTCTCGATCTCGTCCGGCTTTCCGATCAGGACCGGGGTAAGGAAGTTGCTTGCCAGCAGGCGGGAAGCAGCCTCAAGGATGCGGACATCCGTGCCCTCGGTGAAAACGATCTTCTTCGGATTCTTCTTCAGCAGGTTGACCATGGTACCAAAATTATAAACAGCCATTGGACTCACTCCTTTTCAATGATGAATGCTTTACATTAGCCGTGTGACATTGATGCCGCCGCACAGATCTGTGCGGTAAAACTCTCGGTCCTTACTTGACCAGCTTCTGGGTATCTCTTGCGATGGCCAGCTCTTCGTTGGTCGGGAGCAGGACGATCTTAACCTTGGAGTCGTCGGTGGAGATGATGCGGTTCTCGCCGCGGACGTTGTTCTTCTCGTCGTCGATGAATGCGCCGAGGTAGCCGAGGTAAGCGCTGATGCCCTTTCTCGCTCCCTTGTCGTTCTCGCCGATGCCTGCGGTGAAGCAGATGGCGTCAACGCCGTTCATGGCTGCGACATAGCCGCCGATATACTTCGCGACGCGGAAGTAGTAAGCCTCCAGAGCGTCGATGGCCTTCTGGTCGCCCTTCTCCGCTGCCTCGTCGATGTCACGCATATCGCTGGACAGACCCGCGGTCAGGCCCAGGACACCGGACTTCTTGTTCAGGACGTTCAGCATCTCGTCGACGGAAAGGTTCTCGTGGTTGCAGATGAACTGCACGATGGCCGGGTCGATGTCGCCGGAACGGGTTCCCATGATGACGCCCTCAAGCGGGGTCAGGCCCATGGAGGTGTCAACGCACTTTCCGCCGATGGAAGCAGAAACGGAAGCGCCGTTGCCGAGGTGGCAGACGATGACCTTTGCCTTCTCCGGATCCAGGCCCAGGAACTTGATGGCCTCGTGGGAGACGAAGTCATGGCTGGTGCCGTGGAAGCCGTAGCGGCGGACCTTGTACTTCTCATAGTACTCATAGGGCAGAGCGTACAGATATGCCTTCGGCTCCATGCTCATGCCGAATGCGGTATCGAAGACAGCGACGTTCGGCTTGCCGGGCATAGCTGCCTCGCAGGCCTCGATTCCCATCAGGTTTGCCGGGTTGTGCAGCGGTGCAAGGTCGAAGCACTCCTTGATGGCTGCCTTGACCTCTTCGGTCACGACGACTGATGCGCTGAAAGCGGTTCCGCCGTGAACCACACGGTGTCCGACTGCGGAGATCTCATCCGTGCTGGCGATCACGCCGTGATCCTTGTCGACCAGAGCGTCCATGACCATCTGGATCGCTTCCTTGTGGGTCGGCATCGGGGATTCGCATTTCCACTTGTCGCCGCCGGCCGGAGTGTGGGTCAGCACGGAACCTTCGATGCCGATTCTCTCGCAGAGACCCTTCGCAAGGACACTCTCGTTCTCCATGTCGATCAGCTGGTACTTCAGGGAGGAACTTCCGCAGTTCATAACAAGAATTTTCATTATCTACCTCTCCTTTTAGATATATTTACAAAAAAATCCAATTAAATTATAGTACCATCAAAAGGGATTGCACAAGCGGAATTGACGTTTTTTGTCCGCGGCGGAGGCAGATATGTACAGAACATCCATCGTCGGGATTACGGCGGAATATCATCCGTTTCACAACGGACATCTTTATCAGCTGAATGAGGCGAAACGGCGGACAGGTGCGGATTTTGCCGTGGTCATGCTCAGCGGACATTTCGTGCAGCGCGGCATGCCCGCGGCCTGGGATACCCGGGTCCGGACGGAAGCCGCCCTCCGCTGCGGGGCCGACGCGGTCTTTGAGATCCCCGCCCCCTTCTCCGCCGCCTCCGCCCGGGAATACGCTTCCTTCTCCGCTGCTGCCATGGCGGCTCTCGGCATCGATGTCTTAAGCTGCGGCGCCGAGCACGCGGACGAGGCTGCCATCGCGCAGCTTGCCTCTTACCTGGAGGAAGAACCGCAGGAATACCGGGAAGCCCTGGCCATACATCTGAAAAAGGGCGAGAGCTTTCCGGCGGCGCGTCTTGCCGCCGCGGAAGATGCGTTGAACCGTTCCTCTGCAGCTCTTTCCACCGGGCTTCCGCTGATCCGGGAGCTTCTCTCCTCCCCCAATGATCTCCTGGCTCTGGAATATGCCATGGCGATCCTCCGTCAGGGCACTTCCCTGAGATTTCTCCCGGTGCCGCGGACCGGAAACGCCCATGACGCGGCAGGCACCGGAGGAAGCTATGCCTCCGCCACCGCGATCCGGGAACATCTTCTTTCCGGCGGCTGCCCGGAGGAACTCTCCGGCGTCATGCCTGCAGCTTCCCTTAAGCTTCTGTCCGCGCCTCTGGATCCCGACGCCTTTTCCGGCCTTTATTACCGTGTGATCCGGCAGCGGATCTTCGAGGGTGATGATCTCACCCGGTACGCGGATGTCTCCCCGGACCTCGCGGGACTGATCCGCGGGAGGCTGAAGCAGACTGCCGCCTTCCGGGATCTCCCGGAGACCGTCAAGTGCAGAAGCTACACCCACACCAGGATCAGCCGCGCCCTCACCCATATCGTCCTCGGGATCCTCGCGGAGGATCTGGAAAATTACAAGGCCGCGGGCTATGCGCCCTATGTCCGCCTTCTGGGCTTCCGAAAGGACGCGGCGCCTCTGCTCACGGAACTGAAAACCCGCAGCAGAATTCCGCTCCTCAGCAAAACAGCCGATGCGCCGGCCCTTCTCGGGACCGGAACACCGGCTGCGAAAATGCTTGCTTCTGAAGCTTACGCTTCCGCGCTCTGGGATTCCGTTTACTTTGAGCGGACAGGGATCCGTCTCCCGGAATTCCCGCAGAAACAGATGGTCATCGTCTGACCGCGGCAGGACCGGTCATCCCCTGTACCGCGGATCCTGGTTCTGACCGTTCTGGTACTGGCCGTTCTGATACTGGCCGTTCTGATACTGATTATTCGGGTACTGGCCGTTGGGATTCTGTCCGTAGGGATTCTGATTATACTGATTCTGCTCGTTGGGGTTCTGGCGGTACTGGTTCTGACCGTACGGATTCTGACCGTATGGGTTCTGGTTCTGACCGTAAGGATTCTGGCCGTATGGGTTCTGGCCGTAAGGATTCGGGTTCTGGCCATAAGGATTCTGGTCATACGGGTTCTGCTCCTGGACCGGAGTGTCGAACTTCGCGGAATCCTTTACCTTCCGGTAAGCGCGGAGATCGAGCCAGATCACATAGATGATGAAGACAAAGAACAGGATCTCATAGTCCGTGCTCAGGATGAAGTCATAGAAGCCGTGCAGCAGCAGCGGGATCAGGTAGGCCATCTTAAGGTACTGTCTGCACTCCTGCATGTTTCCGTGCTTCTCCGCGTACTTGGCCTGCCCGTAATAATATCCCATCATGATGCCGAAGGTGCAGTGGCCCGGAATGCTGGTGACGGCACGCATGCCGGCAATAAAGAAAGCGGATTCATCTCCGAACACATAGAACATGTTCTCAAAGAAGGCGAAGCCCAGGGAAACGACGGCGGCATAGACGATCCCGTCGAAACGGTAATCAAAGGCCTTATGTTTCCAGGTCTGGGTCTTCAGGACCACATATTTGACGCCTTCCTCTGCCATGCCGACGATCAGGAAATTCACGATGGCGATATAAAGAAGCGTAGAATCCGGCATGATGACGTCCAGAGCCGAGATCAGGAACGATTCGATGAAGGCGGCCGGAAGGCAGCTCAGCATGCCCAGGACAAACAGCTTGATCAGGAGCCCGGTGGGCTCCTTTTCCACGCGGTCCGCGCGGTAGATCATAAAAAGCAGGAAAATGGGCGGTCCCATGGTGATGATTGAAAGCAGATCCATTCTTTTCCCTCCGCTATGAAAAGCTTCATGTCAGTTTTTAAATGAATGTATGGGTGCCGGGATGCGGCCGGTGCGGTTGACGAAGGATGCGCAGCTGAAGCTGTTGACGGGGATGACGGGGGCGTGGCCCAGCAGGCCTCCGAACTCCACATTGTCTCCCACCTTCTTCCCGTACACCGGGATCAGGCGCACTGCCGTGGTCTTCTGGTTCACCATGCCGATGGCAGCCTCGTCCGCGATGATGCCCGCGATGGTGGTGTCCGGGGTGTCGCCGGGAATGGCGATCATGTCGAGCCCCACAGAACAGACGCAGGTCATCGCTTCCAGTTTCTCCAGGGTCAGGGACCCGCGGGTGACGGCGTCGATCATGCCCTGGTCCTCGCTGACCGGGATGAAGGCGCCGCTTAAGCCCCCCACATAGGAGGACGCCATGACGCCGCCCTTCTTCACCTGGTCGTTCAGCATGGCGAGAGCCGCTGTGGTGCCCGGCGCTCCTACGCTCTCCAGGCCGATCTCCTCAAGGATCTCCGCCACGGAATCCCCGATGGCCGGGGTCGGTGCCAGAGACAGGTCGATGATGCCGAAGGGTACGTCCAGACGGCGGCTCGCCTCCTGGGCCACCAGCTGTCCCACACGGGTGATCTTGAAGGCAGTCTTCTTGATGGTCTCGCAGAGGATCTCGAAATTCTTTCCTCGGCACTGGGCCACCGCGCTCTTCACGACGCCGGGGCCGCTGACACCCACATTGATGATGGCCTCCGCCTCCGTCACGCCGTGGAAGGCGCCTGCCATGAAGGGATTGTCGTCCGGCGCGTTGCAGAATACCACCAGCTTCGCGCAGCCCAGAGATCCCTGATCCTTCGTCTCCTCAGCGGTCTTCTTCACGATGGTACCCATGAGCCGCACCGCGTCCATGTTGAGGCCTGCCTTGGTGGAACCCAGGTTCACGGAGCTGCAGACCCGTTCCGTGCAGGCCAGGGCCTTCGGGATCGATTCGATCAGAAGGCGGTCCGCATGGGACATGCCCTTGCTTACCAGGGCGGAATATCCGCCGATAAAGTTGACGCCGATGTCCTTCGCGGCCCGGTCCAGGGTCCGGGCGATGGTCACAAAGTCCTCCGGCTTTCTGCATGCCGCGGCGCCCACCAGAGCGATGGGGGTCACCGACACGCGCTTGTTGACGATGGGCACGCCGAAATCTCTGGAGATGGCTTCTCCGGTCTCCACCAGCTTTCCCGCGAACCGGAGTATCTTCGCGTATATCTTCTCGTTGGTCCGCTGCAGGTCCGTGTCCGCACAGTCCAGCAGGCTGATGCCCATGGTGATGGTGCGGACATCCAGAAGATCGTGGTCGATCATCCGGTTCGTTTCCATGACTTCATATAAATTCAGCATCACGACACCTCACTCAGATCCTGTGCATGCTGGTGAAGATCTCTTCTCTCTGGACGCGGATCTTCACGCCGATCTCCTCGCCCACGCGGTCCAGCTCCGCCATGACCGTCTCCAGCTTTTTGTCAGCCCCGCTCATGTCCGCGATCATCATCATATTGAAATAATCCTGAACGATGGTCTGGTTGATGTCGAGAATGTTGATGTTCGAGGCTGCAAGATAAGAGCAGACCTTCGCGATGATGCCCACCGTGTCCTTGCCGAGGACAGTGATTATGACCTTTCCCATGAATTACCTCCTGTATCAGAATTCAATACCTGCCGAAACACAGTCCCGTTTCGCGACCTCGATCCGGAAATCGTCTCCCCTGTAGGGACAGTTCCCCAGCGTGATCTCGCATTTTACGGTCTCAAAGGCGAGCTCCGGCAGATTGTTCTCCTTGCTGAGATGGCCGAGAATGATCTTCTTCAGCCCGTCGTGCAGGATCTCGTTCAGCAGTCTTCCCGCATTCTCGTTGGACAGATGCCCGAAATCACTCAGGATCCGCCGCTTCAGCGGATAAGGATAAGGCCCCGTCTCCAGCATCCGCACATCGTGATTGCTCTCCAGCAGGACCGCGTCCAGATATTTCAGACAGCGGACGATGCTGTCGGTGTAATGACCCATGTCCGTAGCCACGGCCACTGCCTTTTTTCCGTTTTCGATCCGGTAAGCCACCGGTTCCGCCGCGTCGTGGTCGATGTGGAAGGGTAACAGGGTCAGATCCCCCACCCGGAAGGACTCCTCTCCGCGGATCACATGCAGCAGCTCGTCCGGGATCGCGGAGATGGTTCCGTTCCGCCGGAGCGCCTTCATGGTCCCTCCGGTGGCGTAGACCGGGATATGGTGCTTCCGCACCAGGACATCCAGCCCCTTCACATGGTCGGAATGCTCGTGAGTCAGCACCAGCGCCTGGATATCGTCCGCCTTAAGATCCAGGGTGTTCAGTCCCTGTTCGATCCTGCGGTTTGAGATCCCGGCGTCCACCAGGATATGTGTCTGTTCCGAGCCCACGTAGACTGCGTTTCCGCTGCTCCCGCTGGCGATGCTGACAAGCCTCATTCGTTTCCGCTTCCTTCTTCTTTCATTTCAGAGATCCGGGCCCCGTTTTACCTGCCGCCGGCAAATCCGCAGACCGAGAGCCGCGCGTCCACCTTCCGGCAGACCTCCTCCAGGGATCCGTCATTTACCAGGACCCAGTCCGCGATGGCGGAATACTCCGCGTCGGACATCTGGCGGCTCATGATCTCCCGGACCCGTTCCTCCGTGTAGCCCCGGTCCCGCATAAGCCGCAGTTTCCGGATTTCTTTCGGTGTATAAACATACCA
>Ga0256404_1009153_pt1 | contig 14377 bp, 13 predicted proteins | sample RumenRJG_01DNA_FD_185990 | JGI IMG/M metagenome (GOLD analysis project Ga0256404, IMG submission 185990) | Bovine rumen microbial communities from Lethbridge, Alberta, Canada - RJG_01 | ecosystem: Host-associated > Mammals > Digestive system > Stomach > Rumen | place: Canada: Alberta | collected...
AAGTTCCAAATGTTTTGATGAAAACTTTATTAGTCTCCTTCATAGCGGATATAATTGACAAACACAATATTGTTGAATATTTTCTTTTTGTTAACAATTTGAGTACAAACACACGGGAAGTGTGCAGACATTTACGGCGCCTTTATCGACTACTTATAAAATTCAATGCTGGGGAGCAAGCGGAGGATTGCCTCCACAGTATGAAACAGAGGCTGTTGATCCTGGTATGGGAGGTTATACTTCAGGTAATATAAACATTCCACAAAACATAGGATTGTATTTGTATATCGGAGAGTCTCCAATTCTTAGACCTGCTACCTTTGGTTTTAATGGAGGAGGCGGAGGAGAAGTTCCTGGTGGTGGTGCAACAGATATCAGACTAGTTGGTGGGGAATGGAATAACTTTGAAAGTTTGAAATCGAGAATTATGGTTGCAGGAGGAGGTGGGGGTGGCTTTCTTTCTTCTGTTACAAGCAATCGAGAACCAGGACATGCAGGAGGCTTATCTGGAAAAAGTGCGTATAGTATTTATGCAGGAATAGAAAATTCTGGTTATTCTGGAGAAGGTGCCCAACAAACCAGGGGGGGGAGATATAATCGTTTAAAAGTAGTTAGTAGGTGTGACTACGAACACGGAGATGGAATCTTTGGAGCTGGAGGATATGGAACACTTAAGAGTACTGGGGTTAATCTCTCTTCTGGCGGCGGTAGTGGCTATTATGGTGGGGCTCATGGTATTCATCCTGGTGGTGGATGGACTGGTGGAGGCGGTGGATCATCCTTTATATCTGGTTATACAGGATGTGATGCGATAGATGAATCTTCAACAGAAGATAATATAGTCCATACAGGTCAGCCAAATCATTATAGTGGAAAAGTGTTTACTAATCCTATAATGATAGATGGTGCATCAATAATGCCCTCTCCTTCAGGAGGAACGGAAACAGGACATAGTGGTAATGGATACTGTATAATTACTTGGCAACAACTACCATAATAATATATAATAGGTTATATCAATATTTAATTGGTATAACCTATTTTTTTGTACGTATTGTTGAATGTTTTCTTTTTCGCAATTTCAATAGTATAGACACACGGGAAGTGTGCAGGAATTTACTGCACCGGTTGCGACTAGTTATAAGATACAATGCTGGGGAGCAAGCGGTGGAAATAGTTATGAAGACAAAAGTTATGGTAATTACAATACCGTGTATGGAGGGAAGGGAGGTTTCTGTTCTGGGGAAGTCACATTTCTTTTTAACCTAAAAGTTTACATTTATGTTGGACAATCAGGTGAAGGGATCCATTTAGAGAAAACCTACAATGGTGGCGGAGCCGGTGGTATTAACTATGATGCCAAAAGTGGTGGCGGAGCGACTGATATCCGATTAATAAAAGGCAATACATGGAGTGAATTTAATTCTCTTAAATCAAGAATTATAGTAGCAGCAGGAGGTGGAGGTGCACAACATTATACATCGGGAAGCCAAGGAGGTAATGCAGGTGGCTTATTTGGACAAGATGGACTCTATAGTTGTATATTACCACATCCTTCATATACTGTAGCCACAGGCGCTATTCAAACTTTAGGTGGATATGGAGGAATTGGCGCATCTAATGGTTTTGATGGCACTTTTGGTATTGGCGGTGATCATGAGGAACATGATGAGCAAGACTTTATTAATAAACATCTTTCCTCTTACACATATGGTGGTGGAGGTGGCGGGGGTTACTATGGTGGCGGAGGTGGAAGCGTTAATAATGCAATAGTTGGCTCTGGAGCAGGCGGTTCTTCCTTTATCTCTGGCTATCCTGGCTGTGATGCAATCTCAGAATCTTCAACAGAAGACAACATAATTCACACTGGCCAGCCTAATCATTATAGTAGTTATGTGTTTACTAATCCAGTGATGATAGATGGTGGTTCAACAATGCCATCCCCTTCTGGAGGAACTGAAACTGGACATAGTGGTAATGGATATTGTATAATTACTTGGCAACAATTACCACAATAATATATAATAGGCTATATCAAAGTTTAATTGGTATAGCCTATTTTTTGTACGTATTGTCCGGTATTTTCAATTTACTCTTATCTATCGTATAGACACACGGGAAGTGTGCAACCTTTTACAGCACCGATAACAACGAATTATAAGATAGAATGCTGGGGAGCTAGCGGAGGGGTTAATGGCAATGGTGCATATACAATAGGTTATATTGATATTTCCAAAAATTTCATATTGTATGTTTATGTTGGTGAAAGAGGAAAGCATAGTTTATTAGTCCCTGATTATAATGAACCACAGAGTGGTACATTTAACGGAGGTGGTGGATTTCTTCTTCCATGGAGTGATAGAAACAATAGTCAAGGCGGTGGTGCAACAGATATTAGATTACAAAACGGAAATTGGAATAATTTCAACTCTTTAAAATCTAGAATAATGGTAGCGGCAGGAGCAGGAAGTTGTATTGCTGGAAATCCGTCATCTTATGGCGGCGCTTTGTCCACTCCTAATTATACCAATACTTTCCCTCAGATTGAAACAAACGCAGCACAAGGAGCAACTCAAACATCTGGTTATAAATTTGGAATAGGTCAAGATGGAGCTCGTGGAGGAGCTGGAGGTGGTTATTACGGCGGATGCGCATTTGTAAGAGATGAACGAAACTTGACTGGTCTACGTGGCGCAGGTGGCTCTTCCTTCATCTCTGGCTATACAGGTTGCAATGCGATCTCAGAATCTTCAACAGAAGATAATATTATTCATACAGGGCAACCAAACCATTATAGTGGAAAAGTGTTTGCTAATTCAGTTATGATTGCGGGAGATTCTACAATACCTAGCCCGAGCGGTGGAACGGAAATAGGACATAGTGGTGATGGATATGCAATAATCTCTTGGATATCACCAAGTCTATAACCTTCTTTTCTCTATCATTCTCTGAGATGCCTTCAATATTCGTTCGGGATAAATGTATATAAAGAAATGCTATATCAGCAGATTTGTTGATATAGCATTTTGTAATAAATTACCAAGTAGACAACCAAAGTCGATACTATCTTTTTATTCTTCCAATTCTTTCTCAATTTCTTCTATCTGTGGCAAAGAAGAAGCAACATCGGCGAATAGTTTTTCGGTCTCATATTGTGCAATGCCAAGTGGCTGGGTAATGCCTCGCAAAGCAAATTTTGCTTTTGTATCGCTCTTTGTCCTGCATAGAAGCAAACCGATAGTAGGTTTATCCTCCGGTGATTTTACATATTCATCTACTGCAGAAATGTAAAAATTTAATTTACTAACAAACTCTGGAATAAACTCCACGGCTTTCAGTTCTACCACCACATAGCAATGCAGTTTTAGATGATACATTAGGATGTCGATGTAATAGTCATCTCCATCAACCTTCAAATGGTATTGTCTACCGACAAAAGAAAATCCTTTACCCATTTCTAATAGAAAATCAGTAACTTTCTGTGTTAATTGTTTCTCTATATCAAGTTCATTCTGCAAGGCGACAGTCCCCAAGAAACTAAAATTATATGGGTCTTTGAACGTATAACGTGCCAAATCTGACTGTAAAGGTGGCAATGTTGAAGCAAAATTATTGATCGCATTTCCCTTGGCATTAATATAACCGTTGGTCACTTGAGCGAGCATAACATCTCGACTCCAACCTTCCTGAGCCGTAGCCATTATATAGAAAGCACGTTGCGCAATGTTCTTAACCTTCGGGATAAGAGATATGTGGTGATACCACGTGATTTGAGTAAGTGGTATTTGCACAAAGTCTCTATTGTTTTCTTTTAATTTGGCAAGCGTTACTTGCCAAATTTCATCTCCATCGATTTCTGCAAGTGGCACTTGCAGAAATGGGAAATGAGGATATTCTTTCGCAAATTTCTTCATATTGCGTAAGTTGCGGTCAGAATAACCTCGATCATTTGGGAAGCGGTAAGACAAATCCTTCGATAGTTGCGCTATGACCTGAGCACCCCATCCTTGTTCTTTTTGTTTTTTAATAATATCATTGCCAATTTCCCAGTATAGCGATAATAGTTCTGCATTGACATTGATAACCGCTTTATATTTTGCTTGTTCTATTAATGTTATAATACCTTTTCGCCATACGTCATATCCGTCAGGAAGGGCGGCAGCATCCTCTTTTGCAGTCGATGATCGCAAAGGTTCCGAATTATCTACATTTTGTTTCGTAATATCTTTTTTATCCATAAGCACTTCTTTGAGCGCAAAATTAACAAAAAAGTAATGAAAATCTTGTTGGGTCGTCTGCTCTATGTATTTTTTGTGGTTCATTTTAACGTTATTTGGATTTACAATGACATATGCCAAAATCGCGAATCTAAGTTGCAGACATAATATTGTTAAATATTTTCTTTTGGATAGTTTCGATGGTATAGACACACGGGAAGTGTGCAAACTTTTACAGCGCCATTAAATACCACTTATAAGATAGAATGCTGGGGAGCACAAGGAGGAGGACTTCGAGGTAGTAATTACACCACCTATGGTGCTGATGGTGGATACACATCAGGAAACCTGAATTTATTAAAGCAAACCTCTCTATATGTTTATGTCGGTCAACATCCTAATACTATTGATATCACAGGAACTATTCAATCATATCCAAGAGGATACAATGGAGGCGGTTCAGGCACTTGTCATAACCAAGTAGGGAATAGCGGAGGTGGTGCTACTGATATTAGACTTATATCTGGTAATTGGAATGACTTTGACTCTCAAAAATCTAGAATAATGGTTGCTGCTGGTGGTGCAGGAGCAGGAACAGTTTTGCCCAATGAAGAGGCAGGATCAGGAGGTGGCCTTGTTGGATTTGATGGTCAAGATTACAGAGGGCCTGATGTAGAAAAAAGATATAGAGGAACTGGTGGAACTCAAACATATGCGGGAAATTGTCAAGAGGTAACAGAAACAATCGGAGGAATATCTGTAAAAAATACAAAACTATATCAGGGAGGATTTGGGTTTGGTGGTGATTCATATTTAGAATTCTATCAGGGCGGTTCCGGTGGCGGAGGTGGCTATTATGGTGGTGGCGCATCATGTAGAGGCCATGTCTGTGGAGGTGGTGGTTCTTCGTTTATCTCTGGGTATTCTGGATGTGATGCGATTTCCTCTGAATCGACAGAGAATAATATAGTACATACTGGGCAACCTAATCATTATAGCGGTAACATATTTGCTAATCCTGTGATAATAGATGGTGCCTCAACGATGCCAAGTCCTTCAGGAGGAACGGAAATAGGACATGAAGGTAATGGATACTGTATAATCACATGGATACCTATATTATAAAAATGTAATATAAAAAAGTGTATCAGGATAATTCTCGATACACTTTTTATTTATAATATTATAGTTATAGGCTTGGCGATATCCAGCTAAATATAGCATATCCATTACCCGAGTGCCCAGTTTCTGTGCCACCTCCAGGTTTAGGCATAGTTGAACCACCATCAATCATTACAGAATTAGAGAATACGTAACCACTATAATGATTGGGTTGTCCCGTATGAATAATATTATCTTCTGTTGAAGATTCTGCGATTGCATCACATCCTGTATAGCCTGATATAAAGGATGACCCACCACCGCCATTAATATGACCTCTACATGATGCGCCACCACCATAATATCCACCACCGCCACCGGAACCTCCCCAATAACATCCTAAAGATGAATCACCTCCGTACCCAAATCCTCCTTGGTATAGTTTTGAATCTTTTACAGTAGTTGCACCGAGTTGTTCATATGATTGGCAATCTCCAGCATAGGTTTGAGTACCTCCAGTCCCTCTATATTCCTTATATACATCTGGTCCTCCAGGATCTTGACCATCAAATCCGATAAGACCACCTCCTGCACTGGCTGCACCTGGTGATATATAATAACCTGCACCGGCACCACCTGCAGCGACCATAATTCTTGACTTTAGGGAACTGAAATCATTCCAAATACCAGATGTTAGTCTAACATCAGTAGCACCGCCACCGCTATTCCCAATTTGGTCATGATGTGTGCCTGAACCTCCACCATTGTATCCTTTTGGAAATGATTCTGAACCAATATCACCTTCCCAAGAAAATGTATTAGGATGTTGTCCTATATAAACATATAGAAACGCTTGCTTTGATAAATCTAATTTACCTGATGTATATCCACCTTTAGCACCAGGGCAAATTATATCACTCTTGGTATTATTTATATCTCCTCCTTGTGCTCCCCAGCATTCTATCTTATAATTCGTTGTTATCGGCGCTGTAAAAGTTTGCACACTTCCCGTGTGTTTGTACTGTAACTATCAAGTAAAAGAAAATATTCAACAATAAGAGTGGAATGATAAACAAGGAGTGCATCAAAAGTCTATATGATGATTGATACAATATTTATATGTCACACGTTCTTCTGTTGTTCGATATTTTCAATTTAGAGGTATTAATCGTACAAACACACGGGAAGTGTGCAGACTTTTACAGCGCCCTTGACTACCAACTATAAGATAGAATGCTGGGGAGCAAGCGGAGGAATTCCTGCTAATGAATCAACACTTTTGTTAGCCCCAGGCATGGGAGGTTATGTCTGCGGTAATATTAATCTTTCAAATAATTTTGTGTTACATTTATATTTGGGACAAAGTACGTATACAAGTCTCTATGGTATGCTCTATAATGGAGGAGGTATGGGAGAGGCACCTGGTGGTGGCGCAACAGATATAAGACTAATTGGTGGAGATTGGAATAATTTTGAGAGTCTGAAATCTCGAATTATGGTTGCAGGAGGTGGTGGGGGAGGATTTTATTATCGCAACACTTACAATCGAGAACCTGGACATGCAGGAGGTTTATCAGGAATAAACGCTAATTGTATATATTCTGATCCAGATTTCCCTAATAGACCGTCATCAGGATACTCAGGTGAAGGTGGCTTACAAACAAGAGGTGGAAAATGTGGAACAAATGCAGAAGAGAATAGCAACCTAACATATGGTGATGGCGGATTTGGGCGTGGAGGATATGGAACAAAAAAGGTTGGTGATATATATACTCAACGTGCATCTGGTGGTGGAGGCGGTTATTATGGTGGTGGTCATGGTGTTCATCCTTCTAATAGTTGGACAGGCGGAGGTGGAGGTTCTTCTTTTATCTCTGGCTATCCAGGATGTGACGCGATAGCAGAATCTTCAACTGAAAACAATATTGTTCATACGGGGCAGCCTAATCATTATAGTGGAAAAGCGTTTACGAACTCCGTAATGATTGCCGGAAACGCAAGTATGCCAAGCCCAAGTGGAGGAACAGAGACAGGACATGAAGGTAATGGGTATGCTACCATCACTTGGCAACAGCTTCCACAATAATACATGATAGGTTATATCAAGGTTTAATTGATATAACCTATTTTTATATGCATTGTTAATTATTTTCTATTTTGTAATATTCGCAGTACAAAACACGGGAAGTGTACAAACTTTTACGGCGCCCATAACGGGGAACTACAAATTGGAAGTTTGGGGAGCACAAGGAGGCATATCTGATAATTCTAGCCTTTATGCTGGTGGAAAAGGCAGATATAGTTATGGAATTTATCCGATGTCATCTAATGAAACTATATACTTGTGTGTCGGACAAAAAGGGTATTTGTTTAATTTTAGCAAACCAAATGAACACGTAAATGACATAAATTGGCATGCATATAATGGAGGCTCATATGGTCAATGTGGTGGCGGTGGAGCATCACATATAGCTATGACAGATCGAGGAGTTTTGTCAAATTATAAAAACTATCAAAGTGAGGTGTTGATAGTATCCGGTGGTGGCGGTGGTTCTGAAGGTGCTCTAGGAGGAGATGCTGGGCCTATAGGTAAAGATGGATCAAAAGAATATAAAGATCAAACAGTAAAAGATAGATTGTATACGATATCTACAGGAGGAACTCACACAACAGGTGGACAAGCAGGAACAACAATATACGGAACAGGCTTTGATGGAAGTTTTGGGCAAGGAGGACATGGTGTTCTAAATACATTAGAAGGTCAAGATCCCGCTTTGGGTGGCGGCGGAGGTGGCGGCGGCTGGTATGGCGGAGGCGGTATACCATATGCTGGTGGAGGTGGTGGCGGCTCTAGTCATATAGGTCCTGGAATTATAAATGGAGTTATGGAAACAGGCGGTAATGAAGGTAATGGGAAAATTAGAATTACTTGGCAACAACTACCATAATACATTATAGGCTATATCAACACATTCGCTGATATAGCCTAATTTTAGATATGTTTATCCCGAACGAATCCCGAAGGATAGTAGGCTTTACAACTTTATAGACTTGGGGATATCCAAGAGATTATACAATATCCATCACCCGAATGTCCTGATTCAGTTCCTCCTTTAGGCTTTGGCATAGTAGCGTTGCCTGCAATCATTACTGAGTTTGTGAACACCTTACCGCTATAATGATTAGGTTGGCCTGTATGAATTATATTATCTTCTGTTGAAGAGGATGATATAGCATCACACCCTACATAGCCAGAAATATATGATGAACCGCCAGCTCCAATATAATCTTCATGAAGAGATCCATTGGATCTATAAATAAGCTCTCCTTTATATTCACATCCACCATAATATCCACTTCCACCGCCTCCATTATTACAATTAGTAAATTTGTGAACACCATCCTCACCGATTCCAAATTTATAACCTGTAGTTTGCCCTCCTGGAGTTACTGTATAACCTCTTATTATCTCTTGACTACTAGGTATACCAGAGAGGCCTCCACCACATCCACCATCATCTCCTCTCCAAGGGCCACTTCCGCCACCGGCTCCAGCAACCATAATACGAGACTTTAGGGAATTAAAACTATTCCACTCACCATTATTTAATCTAATATCAGTAGCACCTCCGCCTCCACCTGCACCCTCATCATCTGAATGATCATAATCACCGGCACCTCCGCCATTCCATCCTCCTGCAGCTTTCTCATATGTACGACCTGATTCATTTAATCTTGGTTTAGCTGCATGACCTCCTAAATATAGGTATAAGTTGACTGATTTTCCTAGAAATATAAAACCAGAAACATATCCGCCTTTTCCTCCCGGTTGATAGAAGTTAATACCACTTATTCCAGTTCCTCCTTGCGCTCCCCAGCATTCTATCTTATAACTAGTCGCCAAGGGCGCCGTAAAAGTCTGCACACTTCCCGTGTGTCTGTACTTTTGAGATTGTCTAGAAGAAAATATTCAACAATATGGAACAATAAATAAGGAGTGTACCAATTGTCATGTAGACTTTTAATACACTCCTTGTATTTTTAATATCCTTGCTTACGGAAGACTACCATTCATCCTCCTTTAACATCTCGATAAGTTTGTAGATACCTGTTGACGGATTCTTGAACTCATGCAGCCCTCTTGCTCTTGCAACGGCAATGTCGATATTCTTGTTCAAAAATGTTTTTTGAGTGTCTGTAAAAGCGGATTTGGAATAGTTTTTCCACACCGATGCACTTCTTTTCAATTCTTTGATGAGTGCATCTGTATTGATTGCTGTCTTTTGGTCTTTGGAATGGAGCAATAACCAAATCTCAAAACAAGGATTGCTTAACAGCATTTCTGCTTTGCACTTTTTCAGTTTCTCATTGATAGCTTGTACATCCATGTCATACATGAGAAATGTATGTACCTTATCCCATCGGGAGATCTTGAGTTCCTTGGTGCGCCTCTCTACTAACGATGGCGTTATCTTCGTTCCTTCTATGTGCGAAATAATTTTGATTGGTGACTTATACCATCTTTTCAAGAGATTGATATAGCAGACTTCTGTTTCGCCCTCGCAGATAACAAGGGCGACTTTCCGCATTCGCATAGATGGAGATGGTTCTCTCTTGCTTGCCATAATCAACCTTCTAATAATTGTTTTATACTTGATACGGAGGAATCAACATATGGAACGGCATCGAAGCGACCTTGTATATATCCTTTCTCGGCATCCATATTTTCACGAAAATCTTTGAAGTCGTATAATGAATATACTTCTGTTGCTCCCTGTTCTGACTTGTTGACAAAAACGATCTGGTCGCGTCGTAGTCTCTTGACGTCGATAAGGTTTGTGTTATGTGATGTAAACAATAGCTGACTGCTCTCGGAGGCGTGGATCAGATCAAGGATGAAATCGGCCAAACGGGTGTGCAAACTTTGATCAAATTCATCAAGCATGATTCCTTTCTTGTTCTTTACGACATCAAGTAATCGAAGTAATATTTGGAAAAGCTTTCTTGTGCCATCGGATTCTTCCATGTCCATATCAAACATCACATCTTTTTGATTGCGATGAAATGTCTTAAATTTCAATACATCAACAAGTTTTACGTCAACTTGACCTAATACCGCAGTGGGGGCATAGACTTGTTCTTTTCTTGCTTCAATATCGGTAATGTCTGTGTCGCAGATTTCAAGGGCCTTCAAGATAACTTTTTTATAAGTGTTGAAGCTGTCAAGGGCCATCATCTCATTGACATTGACCAATCCGAGCAAGAACTGGTTCATGAAATACCGGTACAGTTTTTGTGCGAGTTCTCGATTCATGGAACTTGCTCGACTAAGGAAAAGATTCTTATCGCTGGTATTCAACACAACATCTGTTGGTTTGTTGAAAACTCCCGTACCGAAACTATATTTGCCGTTAATGTCACGGACAAAGACTTTGGCTCGTCTACCAACAGGATAATAGTATAGACTTTCTGATAGAATACGCTCCTTGGTCAGTTCAAACGCATATTCGTACTCCACGTTATCACACACAAAATCAATCAGAAATTTACTTGGTTTATCTTGCCACCCTTCAAATTTGAAAGGTTCAAAGTTGAAGACCGATCCCTCATTATTAAGGTGTGAATCTAATATCAATCTACAGCAGAAATTGATAGTCTTAAGGATATTCGATTTGCCAGATGCATTAGGCCCGAAAAGTCCGATGCTTTTAAGAATAGGCACACCTTTCCATTCCATAACATTGTGGCTCAGCTCCCGAGCAAGAGCAGTGTTGATGTTTCCGGCTCTAAAGTCAATTCTTATCCTATCTTTGATAGAAAAGAAATTCTCAAATTCGATTTTAAGTATCATCTTATGCCTAACTTTGTAGCTTTTCTGCAAAAATAGCAATTAAATCTATTTCTTCAAAGTTTTTGGTGGATAATCGACTTCGTTATATGCATATTTAACATTTATCAATCAGAACACCATAAATGTAACGATATGATTCCTATAACATTGTTGTAAACACGTAACTCTATTACATGTACCACGGCCGTGGTACAACTGTGCGTCGAACGTGGTACGACTGTGCGACGGCCGTCGCACACCTATACCACGGGCGTCGCACACCAAACGAAGCTACATTTTCACAACAACACACCTATATATTATCATCTATTATGTTAGGTATAACAAAATAGATTTCATAGTGAGATACTCAAATCACGCGATATCATTCAGTTTCAGGATATATTTCTAATCAGAAGTATATGCTATTGAAAGCAAGGAATATAAAGATTAATCAAGGACGCTTCTATCATCACTACAGGTAAAGATTTGAAGGAGATAGAAAGGAATATGAATGAGGCAATAAATCTGTATCTTGATTCTTGTTTGGATGACTATGCTTTAATATATCCACTCTGCTTCTTGTTTATAGCAATACGTTTGAGGTAACCTAATTCTGTAAGAACCTTTAGGTCAGTGCGGGCAGTTTTGTCTGAGACTCCAAACCTGTTGGATACTTCCAAACTGGAGAGCACCAGGGATGGCGTGTCGTTGATAATCTTAAGAATTTGCATCTGTCGTTCGTTAATCCCTTCAATATCACAGTATTGTAATACGGAGTTACGTTCCTCCATCTTCACGGAAAGATAGGTCTTCAAATCCTCATAGGCCTTTTTCATGACCTGAAGATTATGCTGAATGAAATATGTCATATTCATATGATCAGCCTCGGTATAGAGGAACATACGCTCGTAACGTTTCTTATTCTTATAAATCACACGCGAGATGCTGAGATATTCCGTCATCCAGTAGTCCTTCTTGAGCATATACCAATACACCAATGAACGTGCAGTCCTTCCATTTCCATCGACAAAGGGATGTATCCATGCCAACATAAAATGGAGGATGATGCCTTTGATGATCGGATGAATGAAATTGCTTTTATCCTTATCGCTGGCAAATGCGAACAAATCGTGCAACAGTTCCTCTATCTCTGTATGCGATGGAGGTGTGTGGGCCACGCTGCCTGTAATAGCGTCAATGACATAGATATCATCCGTCTGTCTGAGTCTGCCTTCATCTTCCGGATTATCCAAGGTGTTTGTTGTGATCGACCGATGGATATCGAGGAGCATATTAAGGTCCAGCACCTGACCTTTTTCCTCCACCAACTGTTTAATTGTAGCGTAATTGTTGACGATCATCTGTTGACTTCTATTTTTAGGACGAAGTTCCTTTCGGAGCATATCCTTAGCGACCTTACGCGTAGTAGAAGCTCCCTCCATCTGACTGGATGCGATGGCTTCTTCCATGATACTGTTCACGAGATATATCTGACGATCCCTAGGGCTAATCACTCCATTGGCGCTCAGACTGCCACCCATCTTCAAGTCAAACTCATGCAGAAGGCGCTGCATCAAAGGAGTAATCATGAAGGAGAATGTATATTTGCCAAATCTGATAGTCTGCAACTGCATTTGCCTTTTCATCTTCACGGCTCCCCAGAAGAGTTGAGGATCGACACCTTTAGGAGTAAGATATTTTACCTTATCCCAATAGAGATATTCGTCTTCAATTTTCTTATACAAAGTCTGCAGATTGGGATCATGTATAAGATTCATCACAGTATCGATATTATCAGAAATATCTATTATGGGAGCTTTTTCTATCATAAGCAAATGGTTTATAATGGTGACAAAGATAACAATTCTTTTTGGTATAATACGGAAATTTCCGGGAAATTTCCGTATTTGCGTTTATTTTGAGTCTTTTTTCCTATAATATTTAATTTTTTTCTTCCTTCATTTCTGGCTATACGGGATGTGATGCAATCTCAGAATCTTCGACAAAAAACTATATAATTCATACGGGGCAGCCTAATCATTATAGTGGTTATGTATTTACTAATTCAGTAATGATTGCAGGAGATGCGACAATGCCTAAACCAGGTGGTGGTACTGAAACAGGGCATCCTGGAAATGGATACTGTATTATCTCTTGGATATCACCAAGTCTATAAATAAGAAGGAGACTATATCAAATTTGATTGCTATAGTTTCTTTACTTTGTATAATATTTTCTTTCAGTCGATAATTATAGTACAAACACACGGGAAGTGTGCAAACTTTTACGGCGCCCTTGAATACCACTTATAAGATAGAATGCTGGGGAGCTAGCGGAGGAAATAGTTATGAGGTAACTAATCCTGAACATACTAAGTTTACTAATACTGTATACGGTGGCAAAGGAGCATATTGCTCGGGAATGGTTGCTATACCTTACAACTTGGGGCTTTATGTTTATGTTGGGCAATCAGGAGAAGAGACTATGGAACACACCTTTAACGGTGGAGGTACAGCTGGTATGCAATCTGATGGTCGAAGTGGTGGTGGAGCTACAGATGTACGATTAACAGAAGGCAATACTTGGAATGAGTTTAATTCTCTAAAGTCTAGAATCATTGTAGCAGCAGGCGGAGGAGGTGCACATCATTTTAATTTGGGATGTAACGGAGGAAATGCAGGTGGACTATTCGGTCAAGATGGGTTCTATAAAAGAGCTTATGATGATTGTCAATATACTGTAGCTACTGGCGCAACCCAAACTTCAGGTGGCCATGGAGGAGTCGGCTATTGGAGTGGTTTTGATGGAACATTTGGTGTTGGTGGAGATTTTAATAATATCAATTTTGATGGTGGTTATTGGGGTAGCGGTGGTGGAGGTGGCTATTATGGAGGTGGTGGAGGTGGCGTTAATTATCAAGTTGTTGGTTCTGGCGCAGGAGGTTCTTCTTTTATTTCAGGCTATTCTGGATGTGATGCGATAGCAGAGTCTTCAACAGAAGGTCACATCATTCATACTGGCCAACCAAATCATTATAGCGGAAAAGTATTTACTAATCCTATAATGATAGATGGTGGTTCTGTAATGCCTAGTCCTACAGGTAGTACAGAAACGGGACATACAGGTAATGGCTATTGCATAATAACTTGGCAACAATTACCATAATAAAATATAATAGGTTATATCAAGGTTTAATAGATATAACCTATTATGTTTTGTATAGTAT
>Ga0256404_1009155_pt1 | contig 14373 bp, 22 predicted proteins | sample RumenRJG_01DNA_FD_185990 | JGI IMG/M metagenome (GOLD analysis project Ga0256404, IMG submission 185990) | Bovine rumen microbial communities from Lethbridge, Alberta, Canada - RJG_01 | ecosystem: Host-associated > Mammals > Digestive system > Stomach > Rumen | place: Canada: Alberta | collected...
TAAGGAGGGACTCTACAATATGCGAGTTCTTGCCAGGAACATGACATTTTTGATGAAGAGTATAGCGCTTGGCAAGGCTGAGTATGGCATGCCTGAAAAGGAAGAACACGTATGGACAAATTTCATCAGAGATGACTTGAAATAAGTGAGGAATATGAATCTTGGTGACAGGCACCGTTAACTTCCAGGCAGACGGTGAGCGCAGCGGAAGGTATATCCTTGCTGGCGAGGAGCTTACACTGAACAGCAAGGGCGAGAGCATTATCAGCTATGCGGATTATGCCATCGCTATGGTAGATGAGATTGAAAAGGGTAACCACATCCAGCAGCGTATCAGTGTAGTGAGAGAATAATTTACGACAGCTTGTAATATCTGCATTGACAGGCTTCTTGTAAAGCGTTATATTACAAGCAGGAGGGCACTATGCGTCCAGTGGATGCATGTTCAGTGCGGACCGGAACGGAGTGGAGAAAAGGCAATGCAGATTACAAGCAGATTTACGATAGCTGTACATATCATTACCGCTATCGATTATTTCAAAGACAGCCAAAAGGTGACTAGCAATTTTCTAGCGGGCAGCGTAGGCGCTAATCCTGTCATTGTCCGGAATGTTATGGGCAATCTCAAGGAAGCGGGGATTATCGATACCAGTCAGGGTAAAAGCGGTATAACGCTTGTTAAAAGACTGGATGAAATCACTTTTTACGATGTTTATAAGGCGGTTGACTGTGTAAATGATGAAGGACTGTTTCATTTCCATGAGAATCCGAGTCCGCAGTGTCCGGTAGGACGAAACATCCATGCTCTTTTGGATGATAAGCTGAAAGATATCCAAACCGCTATGGAAAATGAAATGAAAAAGTACACCATAGCGGATTTAAGGACGGGATTGCAGGATATCCTCGCAAAAGAAGCCTGACAAAACAGGACTCCGGGGCAGACAGCTTCGGAGTCCTTTTCTAAGGAGACGTTAAAATGACAGCAAAAGACAAAGGCTTTTATGACAGCATGAAGAAGAAAATGACACAGGATCAGCGGCTGGATTATCTCGTAGAGAAATTTAAAACAGATTCTGTTCAATATATAGATTTGAAAACGCCTAAAGACACCGAAGGAAAACGACGCATTCTTCGGTCGCTTATGAACATCCGTATGCCGCGAAGGATGGACGAATCTGTCCTCCGTGTTCAGGACGATTACCTGAAAGAACGCATCCGTGAAAACGGGGTCGTGGAGCTTTCAGACATTCCTGTGATACGGGACGGGCTTTCTATCTGGCAGGGCGACATCACCCGTCTGGCCGTGGATGCCATCGTGAACGCAGCCAATTCCCAGATGCTGGGTTGCTTTGTCCCAATGCACACCTGCATTGACAACTGCATTCACACCTTTGCCGGAGTCCAGCTTCGAGCAGAGTGCAGCAGGCAGATGAATCAGCTGCGGGAAAGATATGGCAGAGATTATGAGCAGCCGACGGCTGTTCCGATGCTGACGGACGCCTATAATCTTCCTGCGAAAAAGGTAATTCATATCGTAGGCCCGATTGTGCAATATGAGCTGACGCCGGAACTTGAGAAGGATCTGGCGGACTGCTACCTTAACACCTTGGATATGTGTCTTGATAATAATTTGAAAAGCGTGGCATTTTGCTGTATTTCTACGGGAGTATTTCATTTCCCGAACAAGCGGGCGGCGGAGATCGCCGTCAGCACCGTTGACAGCTGGCTCTCACAGCATCCGGGTGGAATGGAAAGAGTGATCTTCAATGTTTTTAAAGATGAGGACAAAAAATACTATGAAAAACTTTTACGATGAAATGCCGAACGGCTATCAGGAGAGCATTCAGAAGGGGTTCAGTGCGGTGCGGTATTTCAGCAGAAATATGTCATTTGGAGCAGGCTCTAAGGAGGAACGAATTGCCAGATTAAAGAAAGAGATCGAAACAGCGGATGCTATAGTGATCGGAGCGGGTGCCGGACTTTCCACTTCTGCAGGACTGACCTATAGCGGAGAGCGATTTGAAAGGTACTTCTTTGACTTTGCAAGGAAGTATGGCATCCGGGATATGTATTCCGGCGGGTTCCATCCCTTCCCCGATGAAGAAACACGCTGGGCATGGTGGGCAAGGCATATCTACTACAACCGATATATTGATGCGCCGAAGCCTGTCTATCATGAACTGCTCTCACTTGTGAAAGATAAGGATTATTTTGTTGTTACAACGAATGTAGATCACCAGTTCCAGAGGGCAGGCTTTGATAAAAAGCGTCTGTTCTACACCCAAGGAGACTATGGACTTTTCCAGAGCGTCAATCCATTCATGCAGAAAACCTATGATAATGAAGAATGGGTAATGAAAGCAATGGAAGCACAGGGCTTTATTAAAGATTCAAACGGAGTTTTTCAGGTTCCTGAAAACGGCAAATTATCAATGAGTATTCCGACTGAGTTGATTCCAAAATGTCCGGATGGCGGATCTGACGTGACGATGAACCTTCGCTGCGACGATTCCTTTGTCGAGGATGAAGGCTGGCACAGGGCATCGGCGGCATATGCGGACTTCCTGCTTAAGACTGAGAGCCTTCATGTGCTTTATCTGGAGCTTGGCGTGGGAGCCAATACACCTGTCATTGTGAAGTATCCCTTCTGGCAAATGACACTGGCAAATGAAAAATCAGTGTATGCTTGTATCAATTATGGCGAGGCATTTTGTCCGGACGAAATTGCAAACAGCAGCATCTGCATCGATGGGGATATTGGTGATGTGTTTGCGAAAATAAAAAAATAACAGGGATTTAAGAGGACTGACAGCTATTAACATGTTATACCCTATTATACCCTTGATTTCGAGGGTATAATAGGGCATAATTCTGCATAGAATAGTATCCCACAGGAGGTGCGCTATGGACTTATCTGAGATGCAAACCCGCGCAGCGGAGCTGGAACAGCAGATTTCTGCTTTGCCTGCTGGATCTGTTACGAAGAAGACTGTCAACGGCAAGGAGTATTTTTACCACCGTTGGACGGAAAATAAAAAGCGGCGGGAGAAGTATATTCCTGCTGACGAATTAGAGAATTTTCGTGCTCAGATCGATCGTCGGAAGGCGCTGGAACAGGAGCTGAAAGCGCTGAAAAAGCAGCTGCCCAAGGTGAAATCTGTGAACACTTCTGCGTTTACTACCAATGTCCGCACAGGAGAGGCGCTGCGTTCCTTTGCGGCATCTGTTCGCGGCTATCGCAGGCGCGAGTGCTTTCGGCAGCTGCACGACTTTGTCTACGGCGAGCCGCAGGACAAGGTATTCATCCTCTACGGCCTGCGCCGGACGGGGAAAACCACTATGATCCGCCAGATTTTTGCGGAGATGAGCGACACGGAGCTTGCCAAGGCAGCGTTCATTCAGATCGTTGCAAAAGACACGCTGGCAGACGTGAACCGCGACCTCAAGGCATTGGAAGCGCAGGGCTTTCGCTATGTGTTCCTCGACGAAGTGACGCTGATGGAGGATTTCATCGAGGGTGCAGCGCTGTTTTCTGACGTGTTTGCGGCCTGTGGTATGAAGATTGTGCTCTCCGGTACGGACTCGCTGGGCTTCCTCTTTACAGAGGACGAGCAGCTTTATGACCGCTGCATCCTGTTGCACACCACATTCATCCCTTACCGCGAGTTTGAATACGTCCTCGGCGTTCACGGTATCGACGAGTATATCCGCTACGGCGGCACCATGAGCCTCGGCGGCATTCACTACAACGAGACCTCTACCTTTGCCAGCAAGGAAAGCGCCGACGAATACGTGGACACCGCCATTGCCCGTAACATCCAGCACTCCCTGCGCTGCTATCAGTATGAGGGACACTTCCGCCATCTGCGGGATTTATATGAGAAGGGCGAGCTGACCAGCGCCATCAACCGGGTGGTGGAGGACATCAACCACCGCTTCACGCTGGAGGTGCTGTCGCAGGATTGGAAGTCCCACGACCTCGGTATTTCTGCCAGCAATCTGCGCCGGGATCGGAAGAATCCTACGGACATCCTCGACCGCATCGACCTTGCGTTTGTCACCGACAGTCTGCGAAAGCTGCTGGAAATTCGCAACAGGGCAGAACAGACCGTGGCACTGGACGATGTTCACGCGGCGGAGATCAAGGAGTATCTGGACTTGCTGGACTTAACGCGGGAGATCGATGTGTTGCACCTGCCGGATGTCAGCACGAAGTCCAGCCGCACGGTGATCGCACAGCCGGGACTCCGCTATGCGCAGGCGGATGCACTGATCCGTAGCCTGCTGCTGGATGAAACGTTCAGCGCCCTGTCTCTTGCGGAGCGCACCGCCGTGCAGCAGCGCATCCTGACTGAGATCAAAGGGCGGATGCTGGAGGATATCGTCCTGCTGGAAACCAAGTTGGCAAATCCAAAGAAGCATGTGTTTGTCCTGCAATTCCCTGTGGGCGAATTTGACATGGTGGTGTTTGACCCGGAGGCAGGCTCCTGCCAGATTTTCGAGATCAAGCACAGCGAAGAAGCTGTCCAGCAGCAGTACCGCCACCTGATCGACGAGCAAAAATGCGCCCAGACCGAGCACCGCTACGGCCCAATCACTGGAAAGTTCGTCCTCTATCGCGGGGGAAACCAAGTGATAGACGGCATTCGGTATCAGAATGTAGAGGAATATCTGAGAAGTCTTGCTTGACAAAAACGCCGCCCCAATTTTTCGTTCGGGGCGGCGGTTTTTATGATGGTGCTTGTCATATGACAAGCTGTGATGCAAAATATCAGAGCCAGATGGCAATAAGAAAGCAGGCCTGGGAAAAGGAGTTTACGGCCTGTTCTTTCCAGTTCACTTTTGCACTTCTGTTATTCTGGTGTTTGCCTAACCAGATCAGACAGAATATGCCAAGGATAGCGAGTAGAAAAAATAAAAGGGATGGCATCCGGGTCACATGCTGGAGGACAGCGGCAATGGACCAGCGGTCCCTGTCGATGATCAGAGCCAGAAGCATAAGAAGGAAACCGATCGGCATGAGATAACGCATCTGCCGGTTCAGGAAAGGAAGATCCTTATGGCCGAGTGCAATGACGAATTTCCAACCGGCCTTCATGGATCCTGCCAGAATAACAAGCAGTATGCCAAAACGAAAGGGGATACTGTGGAAACGATAGGCCAGAATGCCGGATGCCAGGCTGAAAAAAAGGACAGGCAGGCAGTCCATGATCGCCATGGCAAGGGTGAACCCCTCCGGCAGAGGATGGTAAGAAGGGAACCGTGTTTTTTTTGAATGTTTTATTTCTGGGGACATGGTATTTCCACCTCTTGTTTCCTTGTTTTTCGTCGCTATGCCACAAGCCACTTATATTTCTTCACAGAATAGAGGGGAAGGAAAGGAATCATGATTGGTGTCTTAGCCTTGTAGGCTTGATATTCTTTGTCGTCGCCGTAATTTTTATCCTGACGGATCTCCAGTCTTCTGGCACCGCCGAACATGACATAGATTATTCCGCCATAACCCAGAATAGCGAGGAACCACTCAAGTAGGGTGTGGTATACATTCAATCCGGAAAGGAAGACCCCGGTCCAGAAGATCATTTCGCCGAAATAGTTGGGGCAGCGAACCAGACGGAAGAGGCCGGTGTCGACAAAACGGCGCGGATTCTTCTTCTTTGCCCTGTTTTTCTGCAGGTCCGCAGTACTTTCAAGAAGCAAACCGGAGATGGAAACGAGGAGGCCGATGATGGTGAAGGCGTCAGTTTTGCGACCATTCATCAGGCGGAAGGTGACGGGAGAGGTCTGCAGTACATAGAGCAGGGCAGCAGTGATCCAGATGCCGAGCTTTCCGCCGAAAGGAATGCCGTCATTGGTCTTTACTTCGCCCTTCATGCGGCGCTTGTAGGCGGTTTTTCGATCGCGATAGAGGAGATAGCCGGAAAGCCGGCAGCCGTAGATGATGAAGAGGGCACATTGGAGGATCGTCCCGATGGTCAGAGCCTGCGGGAAGAGAAAATACAGACCGAGACCAATCAGTCCTACGGCAGCGCCATAGCCTATGGAAATGAACCAGACATACTGGTAGAAACCTAAGGAGCTTGCCAGAAGTGCCAGGACCAGGATGATGAGAAATGTCTTCATAAAGAACTCCATTCTGCCACTTTGTGTGGCTATTTCAACTGTTTTCAATTCAATTGACAGTTGTTGACTCAATAAACCGTCATTTATAATAACGAAAATTGTCGTTTTATTCAATTGGATCGATGGATGAATGTTTTGACCATTTTTAACTATGCATGCAGGCTGCTGATTGGAAACTATATCAAAGGCACAACGTTCCTGTTGAAAGAGGATAAATCACGCTTTTTAAACAATATTGCATTCACACATTGACAACTATGAATGTATACGATATAACGATATAATATGTACATCTCTCGGAGGTGAAAATCATGGGATTCAGAGAAGACGTTAAAAAAATAAAGGCGCTCACGGATGAGAACCGCCTTGCGATCATGCTTGCTCTCCAGCATGGGGAGAAGTGCGGATGTGATCTGCTGAGGGAACTGAATATCACACAGCCGACTCTTTCGCATCACATGAAGATTCTTGCTGACAGCGGACTTGTAGATTACCACAAAGAGGGAAAATGGATGCATTACTCCATCTCCGCAGATGGGGTCAGGGAGTTCCGGGACATGATCGGTTCCTACGCAAGATGTGACTGCGAAGCGGACGAGAGTGTATCCTGCGGATGCAAGAAAAAGGAATAATCAATATCTTTCATTAACATAGGCAGTCCTTTGGGATTGCCTATATAAAGATCATAAACATAGATACATATCAATGTATCAAACTAATGGAGGCAAAGTAATGAACAATCAAAACAAGGCAATCAATACGTTTCAGCGATATCTTTCGGTATGGGTACTGCTCTGCATGGCCATGGGAGTACTGATTGGGCATTTTGTCCCGGCCATTCCTGCCACCCTCGGCAAATTTCAGATTTCCGGTATTTCGATTCCTATCGCTGTTCTCATCTGGGTCATGATCTACCCTATGATGATGAAAGTGGATTTTCAGAGCATCAAACAGATTGGAAAGAATCCAAAGGGACTTCTGGTCACATGGGTGACGAACTGGCTGATCAAGCCTTTCACTATGTATGGAATTGCTTACCTGTTTTTGTTTGTCATATTCAAAGCCTTCATATCACCGGGACTGGCAACAGAATACCTCGCCGGAGCTGTGCTTTTAGGAGCTGCTCCATGTACAGCGATGGTGTTTGTGTGGAGTACACTTACAAAAGGGAACCCTGCTTATACGGTTGTGCAGGTGGCCACCAATGACCTTATTATTCTGGTGGCTTTTGTTCCGATTGTAAAATTTCTTTTAGGCGTTTCCAATGTGGCTGTTCCCTATAGTACTCTGTTCGTCAGCATTTTTTTGTTCGTTGTGATTCCGCTTGTGGGCGGCATCCTCACGCGGATAACAGTCACGAAGCAAAGAGGTGCGGATTACTTTGAGAGCACATTTGTCCACAAGTTCGACAATGCCACAACAGTAGGCCTGCTGCTGACGCTGGTTATTATTTTCAGTTCACAGGCAGAGGTGATTTTGTCTAATCCGCTTCATATTGTGCTAATCGCGGTGCCGCTGACCATTCAGACATTTTTAATCTTCTTTATTGCTTACGGAGCATGTAAGCTGCTGAAATTACCGCACGATATTGCGGCTCCTGCCGGGATGATCGGCGCATCAAATTTCTTTGAACTTGCGGTAGCTGTGGCGATTGCACTATTTGGTACGACAAGCCCTGCAGCGCTCGCTACTACTGTAGGCGTTCTGACGGAGGTGCCGGTCATGCTCTTATTAGTGCGGATAGCAAATAAAACGAAAGGGAGTTTTGCGTAATGTGGACTTTCACTCAGGATCAGATCCTTGGGATGAAGTGGCTGAACACCATCATTGGAAAACTGCTGCTTACAGCCGGACTTGATACGGTGGCCGCAAAAGTTGTGAGGCACTTTTGAAGTCAGTAAAAGAGGCGGTAGCAAACAAGGGGATTCATGCTGAAATCGAGTACATCACCGATATGGAAAAAATCATGGGATATGGGGTGATGAGCATGCCTGCCCTTATGATTGATGACAAAATTGTTTCTGCAGGAAAAGTGCTGAAGGCAAAGGATGTAGAGAAACTATTGTAAGCAAAAAAGGATAAGGCTCCTCACTACTGATTGGGTTAGTGGCGCGGACCGGAAAATCTCATCAGCGATGGCATTGTATGGTCTGTGGCGGTTGATAGAGTAAATATTTTTTTCTATCAGCCGTTTTTTTTATATAGGCATTGACATATCGCGAAAGATAGATATAATAGACGTATGGATAAGATTGAAATATTTAAAGCACTATCAAATGAAACAAGGCTCAGCATTATTGAGTGGTTGAAGGAACCGGAGAAAAACTTTCCACCGCAGGGAGGGCATTTTGACGATGCGGTGGATCTGAAGGGTGGAGTGTGCGTTGGAAGCATCCGCGACAAAGCCGGGATATCACAGTCAACCGTATCGCATTACCTTGATATGCTGCAAAAAGCAGGTTTGCTTCTTTCCGAAAGGCACGGAAAATGGACATATTACAGACGGAATGAAGAGACCCTTGCTGCGCTGGCAGACTACTTCGGTCACGAAATTTAAGTTGTGAATGGACTAGACGGGATGAAGATCCCGTTTAATTTAAACCATTACATATCGACAAAGCGAGATATAAGGATATATAGAAACAAGGAGGAAATCGTATGCATTTTTCATGTGGAATTGTCAGACCGCCTTATGAGGCTGGTTCCTGTTTTTTTACAGGTAACATCAGGTTGTTCGCACAACAAGTGCCGCTTTTGCACTTTTTACAAGGAAGCACCTTTTTCCGTATCTCCGGAGAGTGAGATACGGGAGGATCTTCAGGAAATCCGGGATTCCGGATGGAAGGTAAAGCGGATTTTTCTGCAGGGGGCAGATCCGTTCCTCTTAAGCTACGACAGGCTCAAAAGAATCATGGACTTGATCAAAGAATACCTGCCCTGGGGTGTTTCCGTCGGCGGATATGGCCGGGTTGACAGCGTAAAGAACAAGTCTGTGGAGCAGCTTAAATCACTGAAAGAAATGGGATATGACATGATCGTATTCGGAATCGAGTCGGGTGATGATGCTGTTCTCGATAAGATGAACAAGGGCTATCATGCCAGTGATATCGTGGAGCAGCTCTCCAAGCTGGATGAGGCGGGAATGCATTATTCCGTCATCTTCTTATACGGGCTGGGAGGCCATGACTATGGTATGGGGCATGCCATTAAAACGGCAGAAGCCTTGAATCATCTGTCGCCAGTCAGGGTGCTGGCTTCCGGACTCTCCATCTTCCCTGATACGCCGCTTATGGAAGAAGTGAGAAGGGGTGAGTTTGTAGAAGCTACAGAGACAGAGAAGATACAGGAACTGTATACCTTTGTGAATACGCTTGAAATCTACACGCTGCTGGATGCAACGAATGTCTCCAACATGATGCCGGTATATGGAGATCTTCCGGAGGACAAAGAGAAGATACTGGCGATGCTTAAACAGGGATTGAATGAACAGGGCGAGGAACGGCTTCGGATGCGAAGAGACAGCATGAGAAGTTTGTGACGTGGAGACGATCAAATCAATTGCAAAATCCTATGACCTTCCTGCAGACAAGATCGCAGAGGAGTTCATCCGTATTTCTGAAGAGGGCAAGTACCATCCGGACTTTTATGAGGCAAGAAAAATAGGAGTCACATCCTTCCCGACGCTGTTTCTTGAAATAAATGGGAAATATTATGACTTAAAAGGAAGTGCAATTACCCTCAATGATTTAGAGGAAAATCTGAATATCATTAAGGAAAAGGGCGGGATCCTCAATGATGGATACAATACGCCCGTTGCCTGTAATATCGACGGTACAGGTTGTAAATAAGCTATTTAGTGTTTGCGACTTGATCAGCAGACACTAATTAAAACTGACCAATGTTTAACGTTTAAAACTGACCCACCCCTGGAGATGGAAAGTACCTGGCCAGTGCAACAATCTACATGAGGCAGTCGGAGAGGATCCGGCTGCTGTTTTTATTGTTATGAAAAGATATCAACGCACATCGGCAAAAAAAATAAAAAATTGCCGATATGCGTGATAATATTCGAAGGGAGCACGACAGAGAATGCTATTACGTGAGAATTACACAAAAGAACATATCGTTGAGTTAAGGGAGCAGATCCTTCTATCCTGGAACGGTTTGATTCAGGAAATGGATGACTATCAGACGTTTTCTTCTGTTTACAACACGGTTTCACATATTGAGTTGGGATATCGTGGACTGGAAAAGGAACCGGCTGACTGCCTGAAGGATACGATAGAGAGTTGCATCTGTATCATGGGAAGAGTAACATCAAAAGGACAGGTAACGATACCTATTGAAATTCGTAAAAAGCTTGGAATTAAGAATGTTGACAAGGTTTTATTTATGGAGGATTCCGGAAGAATTTATATGATGAATTCATCTATGGATAAACTGCGTGAAGCACAGAGAGCATTTGCCGGAGAGGCAGAAAAAGCCGGTCTAAAAAATGATGATGATGTAATGGCAATGATGAATTGCATCTTCACACAGCTCCAGCTCGTCTATAATAAGCCAAAATTAGAGAACAGTAGACAACCGGGATGTCCGGAGGAAAAGGTTAAGGCTATCGAAGAAGCTTTGAAACACTCTAAGATGATTTAGGGAAAATATTAATCATAGGAGAAGATACACAAAATAATTTGCACTCCTGCTTGCAATTGCAAGCAAAAGCAAATATAATAAAGAAAAAGGAGGCGATACTATGGCAAATACAACCGCTGTTTATGCAAGAATAGATACGAATCTCAAGGATAATGCTGAGAGCATTCTTTCTCAGCTTGGCATTTCTCCATCCAGTGCAATTCAGATGCTTTATAGTCAGATCGTATTGAAAAAAGGTATGCCGTTTGAATTGAAACTTCCTTCTTCTAAGCCATTAGCTGTTGGTGCAATGACCAGAGAAGAACTTGATGCAGAACTCCAGAAGGGTGTTGATTCCATCAAAGCAGGAAAGGTATATTCTGCAGATGAAGTCGACGCGGTACTTACAAAGGAGTTTGGCATATGACGGATAGCTATAATGTCGGCTATTCTGTAGATGCACTTGGTGATTTACGAGAAATCTATTCGTATATTGCGAATGAACTTCTTGTTCCGGAGACAGCCACAGCTCAGCTGGGGCGCATACGAAAGGAAGTTCGTTCATTGGATTTCATGCCAGCTCGTTATACGTTAGTTGAATGGGAGCCTTGGCATTCGATGAAAATGCATCAGCTTCCGATAGACAACTTTATTGTGTATTATCTTGTCGATGATAAAGAAAGGACAGTTACAGTAGCACGAATATTCTACGGTGGTCGAGATATCGAAGGAATTATAAATTCAAATAAATAAACATAAGTGGAGCTTTTTGTGTGAAAACAAGAGCTCCATTTTTATATCAAAAAATACATTTTGTGAAAGGATAATATTCCATTCTCTGAAGAAATCATTATTCAACAGGCTATTATCTGATTGACAAATTCTCTGATGAGAAAGAGTTTCTGACCACTGGAAATTGCGAGGGCGAGGCTGAATAACTACTTTTGGAGGGTGGGAGACTATAGGATTATTGTCAGAAGAATCAAGATAAATACACTGTTTTTATTTTTGTTCGAAGGAAGGTCTCCATCCGGCAAACTGAACGAGCTGCTCATCGGTACGATGATAATATCTCTGGTTTTTATCCAGTTTGGCGATTTCTGCCATTTCTTCCTTCGTGAGAGTGAAATCCAGTATATCCAGATTTTCCTTGATGTGATCCACATTTTTGCTTCCTGGGATCACTACGAATCCCATCTGGGTGTGCCAGCGGAGAATGACCTGTGCACTGGACTTGCCGTATTTCCGACCAAGCTCTGCAAAGAGAGGCTCATTGATCAGGAATTTGTCACCATGACCAAGCGGATACCAGCTCATAAGCTTGATATCATATTTGTCGAGTACATGGCGAAGTTCTTTCTGAGTAAAGTAAGGATGCGCTTCAACCTGGATGAACTGAGGCACGATTTCCCATTTGGTCTGCAGTCCTTCGATATATTTTCCTTCAAAATTAGAGATGCCGATAGATTTGGCTTTTCCTTCTTTATATGCCTTTTCCAGCTGGCGATATCCGGCAAGCCAGTTGCCGGCAGGCTGATGGATATAAAGAAGATCTACATAATCTACCCCAATCCTTTCGAGTGTTTCGTCAACAGCGTTGTCGTTTTCATATTCACTTGGTCAGAGTTTGGTTGAGATGAACACATCCTCGCGCTTCACCCCGCTGTTTTTGATGCCGCGACCGCAGGCCTTTTCATTTACATAAGCGTTGGCGGTATCTACCAGTGAGTATCCCATTTTCAAAGCTTCTCTTACGCTGTTTTCTGCATCTGCAGGTGTCAGCATAAATGTTCCGATGCCTACTACAGGGCATTTTACTCCGTTGTTAAGTGTTACATATTCCATTCTCATTGCCTCCTTATACCAATCCGTTATCTTCAAGCCACTTTTTTACAGAGCCACCTGCATTTGCCGCATTGCTGCCGGTGATGGATAATCCTCTTTTGACATTTGCCCCCGGAGCCAGTTTTTTGATATTACCTTCAGATGATCCCATGCCACTGCCTTCGTTGGTGCAGAGAGGAAGAATCGTCTTACCCGTGAAGTCATAGCGGTCAAGGAAAGTGTAGACAGCCATCGGCATGGTTCCCCAGTAATTCGGATAAGCCAGGATCACGGTGTCATACTCGTCAATGCTGTCCAGGTAGTTTGTAAGTTCCGGTCTTGCGTTTGTCCTGAGATCCTTTTTTGCTTCCTCGATGCATGTCAAGTAAACTGGGGAGTAGGGGTCTTTCATTTCGATCTTAAAGGTATCCGCGGAAATCTGCTCCTTCATCCCGTTTACAACGATTTCCGTGTTGCCGACCTGCACATATCTCATTGCACCGCCGAAGTAGTTTTCATCTGCTCTTGAAAAGAATGCAATTAATGTTTTTGCCATTTGTATGTCCTCCATTCCATTATGTGGTCTTGTACGTTTGTTCTTTCTGTGTATATTGTTGCACATGGCACTTTAGAAATCCAATCGAAAAGTGCTATAATTGATTTAATAATTAAATAGTGAGGCGAAAACATATGAATACAAAGCAGATTGATTACTGCATAGAGCTGGCACACACATTGAATTTCAGCAGAGCCGCAGAGAATATGTTTATAAGCCAGCCTACACTGACTTATCAGATCAAGCTTCTGGAAGATGAAGTTGGATTTGCGATATTTGAGAGAAGTGGGAAAGGCGCTGCGCTTACTCCGGCGGGCTCTCAGTTTGTCACATACCTTGCCAATATGAGGGAAGAGATGAAACGGGCTATCGAGCAGGGGCAGAACTTCAGCGCAAAGTATAAGGATATTATTACGATCAGCATGATGGTGAGACAGGCCGTGTACTTTCTTCCTGAAGCCATGAGGATCTTTTCAGACAGACATCCGGATATTCAGATAACACCAAAGTTTGAATATGAGAATGGTGTGGAAGGTTTTTTAAGGAATGAAACAGATATCCTGTTTGCCCTGAAGGAGCAGACAAAGCAGATACCGGGGATTGATGTACATGATCTGTTTGAAAGCCATATCTATTTGATCTCCCGAAAAGAGGATGAACTAGCTTCGAAGAATCTTCTTACAGAAGGGGATTTGTATGGGCGGACGCTGATGGTGGGTGGAGGATCACCGCCGGCATTGAAAGCAGTGCAGCACAGGCTGATAGCTTCGGGGAAGATCAATTTTTTTAACAGTGCGGACCACGACACAACGCTTACGAATGTGGCTGCTGGAAGAGGTGTATGCCTGGCACCGGGATTCCTTAATGATCATAGTGGGCAGTTTGCTTGGACACCGTTCGACTGCAGAGAAAGTTTTTCCTGTGTTTTATGCACACATAAGAATGATGCGAGAGACGGAGTGAATGAATTTATTGAGGTGCTAAAGGGTTTGTATCTGGAGGCGGTGATAGAGTCCGTATAATGGTGTAAATTCAATAATTCAAAAGAGCCAATGGCTCAGCCCTCAGGTATAATGAGAATCGCGACATTCAACATAGTACCGAAAGGAAAACCAATGGCTCAACTCAATATTACATTGAATCAGGAAGAAATTCTACAACTTCTTTCAAAAGATCACGATCAGGCATTCCGTGAGCTGCTGAAGAGCAGTCTTAACAGCATATTGATGGCGGAATCCACC
>Ga0256404_1009156_pt1 | contig 14372 bp, 11 predicted proteins | sample RumenRJG_01DNA_FD_185990 | JGI IMG/M metagenome (GOLD analysis project Ga0256404, IMG submission 185990) | Bovine rumen microbial communities from Lethbridge, Alberta, Canada - RJG_01 | ecosystem: Host-associated > Mammals > Digestive system > Stomach > Rumen | place: Canada: Alberta | collected...
CTCCATGTCCTTCTTTCCTGCGGATGTGGCGTTGATCTGGCGGAAAACAGAACTCGTGGTGTTGGCGATCACCATGGCAAGAGTGGTCTTCCCCGTGCCGGGCGGGCCGTAGAAAATAAGAGAGCCCAGCTTGTCCGCCTTGATGGCGCGGTAAAGGAGCTTGTCCTTCCCCAGGATGTGGCGCTGTCCCACGATCTCGTCCAGTTTTTCCGGGCGAAGCCGCGAAGCGAGAGGCGCCTCTCGCTTCAGCGTGTCCTCACGCATAAAATCAAAAAGATCCATATATGATAATCTCCGAAAATGGGAATCTTTAATACCGATACGGTAAGAAAAAGAAGAAAAAACCGTGAAGTGTATACTGCACTTCACGGTTTATCATATCATAGTTGTTTCCTCTGCGTCAAACGTGCGGCTTCTGCGTTCAGCCCTGCGGGTTGAAGCCGTCCGGAGTCTCGACCATGCGGAAATTCGAGTAGTACTGTCCCTCCCTGTACTTGTCGGAGAAGATCCAGAAGGGCTCGTTGCCTCCTTCGCGGTCGTAGTTGGTGACGTCAAAGACCAGCCAGGAATTCTGGACTCTGGACACACCGAAGATATGGCTGGCGTCGCCGCCCTTTTCGTCCGCCACGATGCTGACATAGGGCAGGCCGCAGTGCCGGAACAGAAGTTCCGCCAGTGCATTGTATCCCACGCAGGCAGTAGAGCCGTAGCGGAGAGCATCCCCCAGGGAATTCTTTCCGAAGCTGGTGTCATACTCCAGCTTTCCGGCTACATAGTCGCTGATATACTTCGCGGTATCGGAATCGTCCTTCTGCGCCGTGGCCGCCTTCAGTTCCTCGATGACCGGGACCAGTCCGCGGATCGTCGCAAAGTTCGCCGCCGCCTGCTCCTCTGTGAATCTGCTGCCGGTCTCCACCGCGACGATCACTTTGCCGTTTGAGTCCTGCAGGAACATCACGGTGGGATTCGGAAAGAATTCCAGTCCGTCCAGTGCCTCAAGATAAGCCTTCTTGTAATTCTCCTTCGGTCCTTCGTAAAGCTTCAGCATCTGCTTGCCGCCGGACTCCTTCATGATATTCTGAGGATCGTACCAGATGCTGTTCATCAGAATGCTTTCCGCGATCTCCCGTTTCACCGGGTCTGTTTTTACCCCGTAGAGATAATCGCAGAGTGCCTGCGCATCCTCGCGGGAATAACCGTACGCGCCTGTCGCTGCGGGCGCCTCGTCATCCAGGAAAGCATAGGCGCCTCCGGCGACCTCTGTTACTCCCGATCCGTGGGCCCCGACTCCCGGGTCGGTGCCCTCTCCTGTCCCTGCCAGCTGAGTATCCTGCCAGTTTGAGCTTCCCTGCTCTGAAGTGCCCTGCTCCGTACTGCTCTGTTCCGAACCGCTCTGCATATATTTCTTGCTGGCTCCCTTGCCGACGTCACTGTTCGCGAACGATGTGACCGGCATGGCAGCAAGCAGGCCTCCGGCAAGAAACAATACTGCGGTATATTTCAGAAGATGATTCCTTCTCATTTGATTCCCTTTCATGTTATACTGACGACATATACATTCAGGTATTATACACTCCGGACTTTGTTTAATGTGTGAATTTTTTTTAAAGCTTTGCTTACGGGAGAGTTTTTATGGAAGATAAAGAAAAACGCGTCGCTGTACTGATCGACGCGGAAAATGTTTCAAGCAAATATATCGAGATCATCCTGAACGAGGCCATCAGCCTCGGAAATATCATCATTAAACGGATCTACGGCGACTGGACCAACCTGACGATGAGTTCCTGGAAGAGCGTGATCCTGAACAATTCTGTCCAGCCCATCCAGCAGTACTCCAATGTCACCGGAAAGAATTCCTCCGACTCGGCGCTGATCATAGACGCCATGGATCTTCTTTACCAGGGACGCCTGGACTGTTTCTGCATCGTTTCATCCGACTCGGACTTCACCCGCCTGGCGGCGCGCCTCAGGGAGTCGGAGATGTACGTCCTCGGCATGGGAGAACAGAAGACGCCCTTAAGCTTTATCAGCGCCTGCAACAAGTTCTCCTACATCGACCTTCTCTATGCCGCGAGCGAACCTGAGGCGAAGCCCGAGAAGAAGACCAAAGCGGAAGCAGTCAAGTACTCCAAAGGACTGAACCGCATCCGGCGGGCCCTGGTCACCATCGCGGAGGAGAACTCGGACGATGACGGCCGCATCTCCTCCAGCCAGCTCGGCAATCTTCTGGGCAAGCAGTTCCCGGACTTCGACGTCCGCAACTACAAGTATAAAAAGTTTGTTCCTTTTATCGAATCTCTGGATCTCTTCGAGACGATCCGGAAGGATCTGAACGTGTACTTCAAGCTGAAGTGATCTCTGCGGGTTCTCCTGCAGGACCCTTACAGGATCTCCTGCAGCGTTTTCAGAAACGTCACGTTTTCCGCGTGGCGACGAACCGCGATCCGGTAATAATACTTTCCGCTCCCCGGTACATCCTCTGTCCAGGAACGGATCAGAAAGCCGCGTGCCAGAAGGTCCGCGGCGATCTCTTTTTCCGTGCTGAAAAAGAGGAAGTTCGCGGTTCCCGGGAACACGTAACAACCGCAGCGCTTCAGTCCCTTCTCAAGGAATCCCCGTTCCTTCCGGATGAATTCCCGGGACTTTAAAAGATAGCTCCCCGGCTCCCCGGACAATATAGCCCCGGCAGTCTCCTGGGCCGGGACCGAAAGGGCCCACTCCGGCTGGATCCTCCCGATCCTCCGCACCAGTTCGCGGTCCGAACAGAAAAGCCACCCGGCGCGGATGCCGGGAATTCCGAAGGTCTTTGTAAAGGAACTGAGGATCAGCAGTTCCGGATACCGCGGCAGCTCCCTCCGCAGGCTCTTCTCCTCCCCTCCGGGCAGAAGCTCCAGGAAACACTCGTCCAGCAGAAGGCGCGTTCCTTTTTCCCTGCAGAACAGAAGGGTCTCCCGCAGGATCTCCGGGCGGATCTCCCTGCCGGTCGGGTTGTTCGGATTGCAGAGAATGATCAGGTCCGGGTACTGTCTGCTTTCCTGGAGGCGCCTCAGAAAGCGTTCATCCAGAGAAAAACCGTCCTCTTCCCTGAGGAGGAAGAATTCGGTGACGACTGCGCGCCCTGTCACGGTCTCCACCGCGCGGATGGCAGCGCGGTAGCCGCTGAAGGAAGGGACCGGGAGCAGGACCCGCTCCGGGCGCAGTGCCATGACTGCCGCAGTCAGGATCCCGGAGGCCCCGCTGCCGCAGAGGATCTCCTCCTCCGGCACCTCGTACCGCGCCGAGATCGCCCGCACCAGGGCTTCGTTTTCCGGATCGGGATACTGCTGCAGCTTCCGCTCCGCTTCCCGGTAGACACGCTTCGCCTCAGCGGGCATCCCCAGCGGATTCACGCTGACAGAAAAATCGCACTGCACGTCGTTCCGGTAGACATCGCCCCCGTGGGTCCAGTGTCCTGTGAACTGTCTTTCTTCCATCCTTTTATTCTCCGATGAGATGCACGACGCGGTAGTCGTGTCCTGTGGCGCGGGCAAAGGTCCCGAACACATCCTCCGTCTTCAGCTTCAGGCTGGCGGTGTTCACGCAGGGATGGCATCCCACAAAGGGAAGTGCCAGCACATCTTCGTCCACCAGAAGCTGCACGCGGCATTCCTTGTCATTCATCAGGCCCATGACGCTCAATGATCCCGGTTCGATGTCCAGATATTCCAGCATCTTTTCCCCGCTGCCGAAGGAAAGGCGGGCGGAACCGATCTGCTTTGTGATCTCCTTAGTCTTGAAAGGTTTGTTTCCGGGCATCATCAGAAGATAGAAATCGGTCTGCTGCCGGTTGCAGAGGAAGAGGTTCTTGCAGTCCTCGATCCCCAGGACCTCCGCAAAGTCCTCACAGGCTTCCATGGTGAATGCCGCTTCATGATCCAGGCGTTCATATTCGATTCCAAGTTTGTCGAGATAGTCGTAGACCCGGATCTCCCGGGGCAGCCGTCCCTCTGTGTCCGCGGGGCGGCCGTGCTGCAATATCAGTTCCATTTCAGCCTCCTTGTATGATGATCATGTACCTCGCCTGGTGCTCCTCACAAAGAAAGCGGGCGTTGTACGCGCCCGCTTACAATTCTTAACTCCAGAATCAGCAGATCTTTCTGATCCAGCCTTCGGGTCCTTCGATCCGGCCCTGCTGGATCCCGGTGATGGTGTCGTAGAGCTTCTTCATGACCGGTCCCATCTCATCCATACCTGCCGGGAAGTTGATGACCTCGTCCTTCGCGACGACTCTTCCCAGGGGGCTGATGACTGCTGCGGTTCCGCAGAGTCCTGCCTCAGCGAAATCCTTCAGCTCGCTGAACTTCACCGGACGATGCTCCACCTTCATGCCGAGCATGTTCTCAGCAATGTAGCAGATGGATCTTCTGGTGATGGACGGAAGAATGGAATCGGACTTCGGAGTGACAAGGGTGCCGTCCTTCGTGATGAAGATGAAGTTGGCGCCGCCGGTCTCCTCGACAAAAGTCCTGGTCTCCGGATCAAGGAACATGTTCTCGTCGTAGCCTGCCGCGTGAGCGGTGACATGGGCATGAAGGCTCATGGCGTAGTTCAGGCCGGCCTTGATGTGTCCGGTGCCGTGGGGTGCAGCGCGGTCAAAATCGCTGACGCAGATCGTGATGGGCTTCGCGCCGCCCTTGAAGTAGGGGCCGACGGGAGTGACGATCATACGGAACTGATATTCCTGTGCCGGCTTCACGCCGATCACGATGCCGGAAGCAAACATATACGGACGGATATACAGAGAAGCACCGCTGCCGTACGGCGGGACCCATGCTGCGTTCGCCTTGACGACCTCGTCCACTGCCTCGAGGAAGCGCTCTGCCGGGAACGGAGGCATTTCCATGCGGGCCGCGGAATCCATCATTCTCTGAGCGTTCATGTCCGGACGGAAAGTCACGATGCTGCCGTCTTCCCAGGTGTAAGCCTTCAGTCCTTCGAAGATCTCCTGGCAGTAATGAAGAATGCCTGCGCACTCGCTGATCTGAACAGTCGGATCATCGATCAGGCCGCCCTCATCCCACTTGCCGTCTTTCCAGTTGGAGACATAGCGCTTATCAGTCGGCATGTATCCGAACCCAAGGTTTCCCCAGTCAATGTTCTTCTTCTCCATATCAAATACCCCTTTTCTTAAACTCTGCCCTTCGGTATGCTCTGCGCATCCGATGCTCTTTTTTCCGGGCTTTAACCTTCGGAAAACATTATATTCTTCTTCCGCGTAAAAAACAATGCCGCGTCCTATGAAAAGATGCGTTTCGTGCTTAAGCGTGGTGATCATTACGCGAGCGTAGTGATCATTCGTAATTTTGCCTGCGGCGAAATTACTCATTTCCGGACTCGCGTCCTATAAAAGCATAAAAAAAGTCCCGGATTCCTGCGAGCAGGATCCGGGTACTTTTTTATGCTTTTGCACTACGCTCGCTGAACGCTCAGATCTTGTTGTCGGAGCCGAGAACGTCTTTGATCTTGTGAGCAACGATCGCCTTGATGTTCGCGCGGCCGTCGGACAGGTACTGACGGGGATCGAAGTGATCCGGATGCTGCACGAAGTGCTGGCGGATACCTGCGGTCAGGCCGAGACGCAGGTCGGAGTCGATGTTGATCTTGCAGACTGCACGTCTTGCAGCCTCACGAAGCTGATCTTCCGGAACGCCGATAGCATCCTTCAGAGCGCCGCCGTTCTCGTTGATGATCTTGACATATTCCTGCGGAACGGAGGAAGATCCGTGCAGAACGATCGGGAAGCCCGGGAGTCTCTTGGAGACTTCTTCCAGGATGTCCATGCGGAGCTTCGGATTTGTGCCGGGTTTGAACTTGTATGCGCCGTGGCTGGTTCCGATAGCGATAGCGAGGGAGTCGCATCCGGTGCGGGAAACGAACTCTTCGACCTCTTCGGGACGGGTGTAGGAGGAATCCTCAGCGCTGACGTTGACATCGTCCTCGATGCCTGCCAGGGATCCGAGCTCAGCCTCAACAACAACGCCGTGTGCGTGTGCGTACTCAACGACCTTCTTGGTCTCCGCGATGTTCTCCTCGAAGGAGTGGCTGGAATAGTCGATCATGACAGAGGTGAAGCCGCCGTCGATGCAGTCCTTGCAGGTTGCGAAATCTGCGCCGTGGTCCAGGTGAAGAACGATCGGGATCTCCGGATGAAGCTCAACTGCAGCCTCGACCAGCTTTACCAGATAGATGGAGTTTGCATACTTTCTGGCGCCTGCGGAAGCCTGAAGGATCAGCGGGCTCTTAAGCTCTGCAGCAGCCTCGGTGATTCCCTGGACGATCTCCATGTTGTTGACGTTGAAAGCGCCGATCGCGTATCCGCCGTCATATGCCTTCTTGAACATCTCGGTAGAAGTTACTAATGCCATGTCAATATACCTCCGTCTTTGGTTTGAATAGATTCAAAAAGCTTGCCTTTATTTTACCGCTTTCGTATATTGATTGCAAGCAAGACAGAAATGATAGAGCACAAAAGAGGAGCTGACCCTTACATGAGAGCAATATCCGCATCATCTGAAACACCCCGGGTCACCGGATCTTCCGCGAAAGAAAACGAAAGCCCCTCCGTTTTCCCGACAGAGGAACTTTCCGCAGTCCGCTCCGCCCTTCTCCTCTGGTACAGAAAAAACAAGAGGATCCTGCCCTGGAGAGACACCGGAGATCCGGAGGATGTCTGGATCTCCGAGATCATGCTGCAGCAGACCCGGGTGGAAGCGGTGAAGGGCTACTTCACCCGGTTCCGGGAAGCCCTTCCCGACGCTTTTGCCATCGCCGCCTGCCCGGAGGACCGCCTCATGAAGCTCTGGGAGGGGCTCGGCTACTACAACAGGGCGCGGAATCTGCAGAAATGCGCGGAGGTGCTGGTGCGGGACTATGGCGGGAAGCTTCCTGCCGATCATGAAGCGCTCCTCCGCCTGCCGGGCATCGGCCCCTACACCGCCGGCGCTATCGCTTCCATCGCCTTCGGCATTCCCGTGCCCGCAGTCGACGGAAACGTGCTGCGGGTCTGGTCCCGCCTCACAAACAACGCGGACGATATCTCCCTGGAAGCCACGAAGCAGAAGTTCACTTCGGAGATCCGGCCGCTGCTCGCTTCAGACAAAGGAGACAGAGAACCGTCCCCTGTCTCCTCCTCTGTATCAGACTTCACCCAGGCGCTGATGGAGCTTGGGGCTGTGGTATGCGTCCCGAACGGAGCGCCTCTCTGCGAGGTGTGTCCGCTGCGTTCGTGCTGCCGGGCTTTCGCCGCGGGCACAGCGCTCTCCCTGCCGGTCAAAGCTGCAAAGAAACCGCGGCGTATCGAAGAGCGGACCATCCTCATTCTCCGGGACGCGGACCGGTTCTTCTTCCGGAAGCGCCCCTCCCGGGGGCTGCTGGCAGGGCTTTATGAGTTTCCCGGATTCCCGGGCCGTCTCTCTCCGGAGGAAGCCCTGGACGCGGCAAGGAGACTCGGCGCGGATCCTGTCAGGATCGCCCCGCTGCCGGAGGGAAAGCATATCTTTACCCATGTGGAATGGCACATGACCGCCTACGAAGTCCTGGTCTCCGCCTTTCCGCAGGCAGGGAGCCCCGCCCCGAAGGACGGAGCCGCAGCCGGACAGGGGGACGGGCCCGCAGCCGGACACGGTGAAAATAAAAACGGAACTCTGTCCCTCACAAGGGAAGAGCTCCGCTCTTTTGCTGTTCCTTCCGCGTTCCGCACCTGGACTGACTGGTACGCCCTCCGGGAGGACTGAACCGGTCACTTCCAGCCGAAGCCGCCGTCCTCCGTCTCCGAGTACGAAAGGGAGAAAAACATCTCCGCGGCGGTAACGAGATCCCCGAAGTCCCTGGTACCCGCGGTCTCGTAGGGTGAATGCATGGCCAGCTGGGGAAGCCCGATGTCCACTGTGTTCAGGGACACCTGGGTGCCCGAGATATTGCCCAGGGTGGACCCGCCGGCCATATTGCTGCGGTTCAGGAATTCCTGATACCGAAGTCCCGCCTTTTTCAGCATCATCCGCATCAGGGCAGCGGATACGCCGTCGGTGGTGTACTTCTGGTTCGCGTTGTGTTTGATGACGATGCCGCGGTTCATCACCGGGCGGTTCACCGGATCGGAAAGCTCCGGATGATTGGGGTGCAGCGCATGGGCATTGTCCGCAGAGATCATGAAGCTGCGGGAAAGCGCCCGCGTGAACTGTCCCTCCGGCAGAGAACCTGTCTCACTTCCAGAGAGGCAGGCGGTGATCCGGCGGAGCGTGTCCTTCAGGAAGGTAGAAGCGGCGCCCTGCTTCGTGGTGCTCCCCACCTCCTCGTTGTCAAAGACGCAGCTCACGGCAATGCTCTCTGCCGGCTCCGCTGCGATGAGTCCCAGGACCGACGCGTAGGCGCACTCGAGGTCGTCGAGGCGCGGCGCAGACAGAAAGCAGTCCTCCGGCCCCCAGACTGTTCCCTTCTGCCGGTTGTACAGGAACAGGTCCATGCCGCGCAGGTCCTCTTCCTTTTCGCCGGCAGCCTCCGCCACCGCACTGAGGAAGGACTTTCCTTCACCGCACATACCATAAAGAGGGAGCAGGTCTTTCTGCGGGTCATAGGCAAAGCCTTCGTTCACCTTGCGGTTCATGTGGATCGCCACATTCGGGATCAGCAGAAGATCCCGGTCCACGTCCACCAGCCTGCTGTACAGGCGGCCGTCCCTCTCCACGATGATCCGGCCCGCCGCGGACAGCGGCCGGTCGAACCAGGGTGCGAACAGCATCCCGCCGTATTTCTCCACATTCAGTTTGATGTAGACGTTCTCCACCCGGATCTCCGGGTTCTCCTTGATCTTGAAGGACGGAGAATCACTGTGGCCTGCCATGATCTGAAACCCCGCCGGGGTGCCGGCATTGCCCGCGTGTTCCTCCGGCAGCCGGAAGGCGATCACAGAGGAGCCGTTCCGTGTTACAAAATAACCTCTGCCGGGCAGAAGCTCCCACTGCGTTCCTTCGGAAAGCTCCAGGAATCCGGCATCTTTCAGCATTTCAGAGAACTCCCTCACGGCGTGGAACGCCGTCGGACTCTTTTCAATAAAGCGGAGGAGCCCCTCCGCTTTTTTCCTCACTGTATTCTTCATTTTTCGTCAGTCCCTGATCAGAAGATCTTCACCTGTGAAATGAGCGGGATCTCCGTTTTCTTTCCGGAGACGGAACCGTACATTCCGACGACCCATCCGAATAAAACAAACAGTGACAGCAGTGATCCCAGAAGGCCGCCGAGTTTCAGAACGCGGATCAGGACCTGCAGGACGCCCAGAACGATCGCCTGGTTCAGGTGATGTCTTACAAAATCATCCTCCCGGTCGCCCAGAAAATAGAGAACGATGCAGCCGAGCAGAGAGAAAAAATACGCAATAGCGCAGCCCAGTCTCGGGGGAAGGACCGCGTTGGATGACGGTCTGCCCGGTCCCTGCTGGGTGTTCTGCTGGAAATTGTTCTGCTGATAGCTGTTCTGCTGGAATGCACTGCCCTGCTGGGCCTGCTCCTGCGGCTCCTCCGGGAATCCCTGGGTCTGCTCCTGCGGCTCCTCCGGAAATCCCTGGGCCTGTTCCTGCGGTTCCTCCGGGAATCCCTGATACTGCTGCGGCTCCTCCGCCGGAACGGGTGCAGCTGCAGGCGCTTCGGTATAGACGATCTTCTGGCCGCAGTTGTCGCAGAACTTCTGGCCGGGCTGGATCGGCGCGCCGCAGTTGTCGCAGAACTTCGCGCCGCTGTTCATAGTTTCTTCCATACTATTGTTTCCTCCGTGGCGATTTTCTTCCTGTCTTTCTGATTATATCATGCCTGAAAGATCTTCAGTTACTTAATCCCCATGAATATGTTCGCCATTTCCTCCGGCGTCTCCTGGTACCCGTGGCGCACCCAGGTATTGAACAGGCCGAACAAACCGTAGGCGTAGTAGCTCCGGGCGTACTCCGCCGCCGTGTCGCTGACTACGTAATAACTCCGGATCACCTCCAGGACGGCTCTTAGGAAGGCCTCCTGGTGTCCCCGCTCGTACACGAGGTCTATAGTGTCACGCATGCCCAGCGAGAATGCAAAGTACTCCCTGGCCGCAAAGGACCGCTCCCGGAGATCCACTTTCCCGTTTTCCGTGGTGTAGCGCTCCCAGAGCTTCCGGAACTTGTAGGCCAGGACCTCGTCCTTCGATTTAAAATAGCGGAAATAGGTGACGCGGCCCACGTCCGCTTTTGCCGTCATTTCTTCGATCGTGATCTTTTCCAGCGGTTTTTCTTTCATTAAAGAGAGCAGCGCGTCGCCCATGCTCTCCTTCAGCATTTCAGTTGTTTCCTGTCTCCGTCTCATAAAGAGGATACTCCTTTTTGTCTTTGCGGTTGATGAAATGCACTGTTTTCCTCTTGTGCAGCGCGTTTCTGAATGATACAATTTTAACAAACAGTATCTTTGATATTTTCGTACACCTGTCGTACCACTTTTCTTCAGCCTCTTGCGTTTCCCGAATTTAATGATACTATTGTCGCTGTTGATACGTAAGTATCTCGATACTATCATTTCACTCTCCCACCGTCAAGGAGGTTTTAAATAATTATGAAGAAGACCGAAGTACCTGTTCTATTGCATGAAAACATCCACACTCTCACGGACCTTTTAGACCAGGCGTGCGAAAAATTCGCCGACAGAGTGTTTCTCCGCTATGAGAGAAACGATTCCATCTATGACGTCACCTACCGCCATCTGGGCGCGGAATGCCACGCCTTTGCTTCCTGGGCCGCGGAGACCGGCCGCAAAGTCGGCCATCCCATCAAGGTCGGTCTTCTTGGAAGCGCCGGTCCCCACTACATCGCTCTGATGTTTGGCCTGATGGCCGGCGGCGCTGTCAGTGTTCCGCTGGACATCCAGCTGGATTTCGATACTCTTTCCGATAACCTGAACCGTTCCGATGTGGACGTGCTGTTCTATGACTGGGACTACGTGCGCCGCATCCAGGGCATCGAGGACCGCTGTCCCGGTCTCTCCGCCATCTACTGCCTGCAGCAGGGCCGGAACGTGCAGTGCTCCGAGGATATTCTCGCGGAGTATGCAACTGTTCCTTATGTAAGGCCTGACACGAAGCCCTCCGATCTCGCCATGATCCTGTTCACTTCCGGCACCACCGGAAAGGGCAAGGGCGTCATGCTGAGCCACGGAAACCTGACGGACAACGTGTTCAACGATGACGAGCCGGGCGATGCGTCTCAGGATACCTGCCTGAACGTTCTGCCCATCCACCATGTGTTCTGCATCACCTGCGACATCCTGCTCACCGCGCGCTACGGCGGCAATGTGGCGCTGAATCCGGAGCTTTCCAAGATCGCCCAGGGCATCCAGCATTTCCAGCCCACCGTGATCCGTATGGTGCCTATGCTGGCAAAGGCGCTTTACAACCGCATCCAGAGCCTGCTGGCGACGAACCCCGGCATGACCGGCAGAGAAGCGGCGCACCAGGTCCTGGGCCATCGTCTGAACAGACTGGTCTGCGGCGGCGGATATCTCGCGCCGGAGCTGGCGAACCACTACTACGAGCTTGGCATCCCGGTCCAGCAGGGCTACGGCATGTCCGAGTGCTCCCCGAAGATCTCCGTTCCGGACTGGACCCGGACCGACAAGGTCGCTTCCGTCGGTCATCTGGTGAAGGGCTGCGAAGTCCGCGTCGTCGACGGTGAGATCCAGGTGAAGAGCCCCTCCGTCATGATGGGCTATTACAAGGATCCGGAAAACACCGCAGCCGCCCTCACCGAAGACGGCTGGCTCCGCACCGGCGACCTCGGATATCTGGACGACGAGAATTTCCTGTATCTCACCGGCCGCGTGAAGAACCTGATCATCCTCTCCAACGGCGAGAACGTAGCGCCGGAAGAGCTGGAGAACATGTTTGTGGACGAGCCTCTCACCGAGGACGTGCTGATCTACGGCGACAACGACATGATCTGCGCCGAGATCTACCCGAACTTCAAGTACGCTGAGGATCACGGCATCCGGAACGTGGAGTCCGCTGTGGAAGAACTGGTCCAGCAGATCAACGCGAAGCTTCCGACCTTCAAGCGGATCCTCAGGAGCCACACCAGGAAGAAACCCTTCAAAAAGACTTCTTCCAAGAAGATCATCCGCTCCGCTTTCTTTGAGGAGCTGAAGAACGCGAAGAAGACCCAGGAAGTCATGCGCCTTCCCGAGACGGATCTCCAGAAGACGTTCTACGAGATCGCGGCGGCACAGCTCGGTCACCAGAACTTCGGCACGGATATGGATCTCTACGAGGCAGGTCTGGATTCCATGGGCAGCATCATGCTTCTCTCCTCCATCTACGATCAGACGAAGCTCAGCATGACCCTGGACGACCTGGTGAAGCACTCCACCGTCCTTGAGCTGGAGAAGCTCTATATTGAGAAGCAGAACGCAGAGACCATCGACTACAGCGTCCGCGAGGTCTATCCTCTCACCACCCTGCAGCTTTACTTTGCCTACGTCATGCGCGGCAACACGACTTCCAACCTGCCCTTCTGCTGGAGACTGGATCCCGAGGTGGATCTTGACCGGCTGCAGCAGGCCGTCAAGGATCTCTTCGAAGTGCATCCGGAGATGAAGGACATCATCCAGAAGGATGAGAACGGCGTCTACCAGAACTTCCGCGACGACAGCCGCGAAGTGGTGCTCCCGGTCATCGACATGACGGAACAGCAGTGGCAGGAAGAGTTCCCGACCATGGTGAAGCCCTTCATGTACGAGCAGGGCGAGCTCCTGTATCACGCTTACATCATCCGCACTGAGGAGAACCGCTATTTCTTCTTCGACCTGGCCCACATCATCGGCGACGGCATGAGCCTGAACATCATCTTCGAGGATCTGAACCGTCTCTACGCCGGCGAAAAGCTGAAGTTCGAGGGCTACAGCTACTACGAGTACGTGCTGGATTACAAGGCGAAGGATGCCGCCGGACTCCGTCAGAAGAACATCGAGTACTTCCAGGAGCTGACGAAGGGCTTCCGTGTAAGGAAGAGCATCCTTACCCGCAGAGACTGCTATGACCTGGCTCACGGCCACAACGCGAACCTCCGGAACCACTTCTACCAGATCAGCCGCAGCAAACTGAAGGGCTACTGCCAGAAGTTCGGCGTCTCCGAGAACGTGCTGTTCCTGTCCGCCTTCAACTACTGCATCGGTCTCTTCATGAACGAGACTGATACGATCAGCTCCAGCATCCACAGCGGCCGTACCGACAGCCGCTGGAACAGACTGGTGGGCCCGCTGTTCCTGACCTACCTGTACCGCCAGACCGAGAAGCCCCATGAGAAGGTCGCTGCATTCCTGAAGAGAAACGCGGACCAGATCATGGAGACCATGCGCTGCTATATCTCCACCCAGCACCCGGACGAGATGTTCTTCCAGTACCAGGGCGATATCCTGAACATCGACACCATCGGCGGCCGTCCCGCGGAGAAGCAGCCGATCCACCTTGACTCCCTGCCCTTCCACCTCATGATCATGAGCGACTGGCGCGGCTATTACTACGAACTGCGCTACTGGGAGAACCGCTTCGACAAAGAGCAGCTGCAGGTCTTCATGACAGTCTATGAGTCTGTGGTGATGGCGCTGATGAGCGTGGAATCCGTGGATCAGATCCGGAGACAGCTTCCGGAGACCATCTACCCGAAGCACTACGAGCTCCGGGCCGGCGACCTTGAGCGCGCCCTCTCCGCTGCGAGAAAGACCCGCCTCATGAAGAATGTGCCGGAGGATCAGAGACTGAAGGTCTACGTCATGGACGAGACCCTGCAGAAGAAGCCCTTCGGCGGCTGGGGACGCCTGTACATCAAGGACCAGAGGTTTGACGGCGCCACCGCGGTCTACAAGAATCCTTACGGTCAGGGCATGATCTACGAGACGCCCTACACCGCCCGCATCCTTCCCGACGGTTCCCTGGATCTTATGGAGCACAGCGGCAGGATCGTCATGGCGGAGCGCACCATGGGACGTTCCTTCCCGAACCTCTACGCCATTGAGAAGACGATGAAGACGCTTCCCGGCGTGACGGACGCATCGGCTTACATCTTCTACGGCGAGAACAACGGTTTCTATCTTGCCGCGGACCTGAAGCTGACACCGGAAGCTGCGGAAAAGCGGGCAGAAGCACTTGCCCAGGTCACAGCAGACGGAGACGAGCAGGAGCTCCAGGCAGCCCGGGCGGCAGCGGATCCCTTCTCCCTGGAGAAAGTCGCTGCGTACGCCGAATCAAAACTCGGCGCCGGAAATATCCCGCAGGTCGTGAACATCATCTGACATCAGGGGATCGAACATCATCTGACAACTTTTTAAGAGCTG
>Ga0256404_1009157_pt1 | contig 14367 bp, 21 predicted proteins | sample RumenRJG_01DNA_FD_185990 | JGI IMG/M metagenome (GOLD analysis project Ga0256404, IMG submission 185990) | Bovine rumen microbial communities from Lethbridge, Alberta, Canada - RJG_01 | ecosystem: Host-associated > Mammals > Digestive system > Stomach > Rumen | place: Canada: Alberta | collected...
CCGCACGGTCGGCTTCGTGATCAGGGACCAGAACTCTGCCGGACGCAGTTTTAATGCGGAAACCATCACAGATGCCAGCGGGATCAGCACAATCAGGGAAAGCATTGTCACTGTAATTCCCAATGTGAGGTGATACCCCGGTATCACACGTACTTTTTTTGTCTTATTCGTTGCCGTAGATTTCATCAAACATTGCTCCATCGTCAAAATAGTTCTTATATGCTTCGTTCCAGCCGCCGTAATCTTTGATCGTATATAATTTCACATTCAGGTCAAAACGGTCGGAAAATTCCTTCAGAATTGATTCATTGCTCGGACGGTAACCATATTCTGCCGCCAGCCGCTGGGCATCATCCGTGTACAGATAATTCAGATATTCCCTGCTGACTTCCTGCGTGCCGTTGGCATCCGCATTGTCATCCACAACCGCCACACTCGGCTGTGCCAGAATACTGACACTCGGCGTAATCATCTCATATTCATCCGGATAACTTTTCATCGTAGTAATTGCCTCATTTTCCCACGCGATCAGCACATCCCCTTTCTGGTTTTCCACAAATGTGGTAGTGGAACCGCGTGCTCCGGAATCCATGACGGAAACCTGCGAGTAAAGTTTCTGCAGAAATGCTTTCTGCTTATTCTCATCACTGGTCTGCTCCTTTATATAGGAAAGTGCTGCTAAAAAGTTCCAGCAGGCACCACCGCTGCTCTTTGGGTCCGGGGTGATGATCTCGACCTTTTTATTCACCAGATCGTCCCAGTCTCTGATCTGTTTCGGATTGCCTTTCCGAATGAGGAAAACAATCGTCGAAGTGTATGGGGAACTGTCATCGGCAAATTCCTGTTCCCAGCCTTTTTCAATCAGTCCGGTCTGCTCAATCAGTGTGATATCATGCTCCAGTGCCAGTGTCACGACATCAGCATTGCATCCTTCCACAACAGAGCGTGCCTGTGCACCGGAACCTCCGTGGGATTGAATAATATCCACTTCTTTTCCCGTTTTTTCCTTATAATATTTCTCAAACAGCGGATTATATGCTTCATAAAATTCTCTTGTCGGATCGTAGGAGACGTTGGTGATTGTCCGTACATGACTTTTTTTGCTTCCGCATCCGGTACATCCAATCAACAGAATTGCTGCCATGGACAGTACCGCTATTTTCTTTACCATTGAAAATAATTTTCGCTTCATGTTTCCGCCTCCCTCGACTTTCGTTTATCATACCCCTTAATTCCTATCATGTCAATAGGTATTGTAGGAATAATTTTCCTTTCTTTTTATAGTACCATGGAAAGATTGAATTTTGCTTGAATCTCAATGCCGGGATTTCTCTCTTACATAATGACATGGTAATAAATTTTCAAAAAGTTTTCCGGATTTATTGGCACTTGAACAAATACGTTGAATACTCTATAATAAGTAGAAAACCTGTGCCCTGCGGTACATTTTTGATGTATTCCAATCGCATCTGGCTTTTTATTACACATTACGAGGAAATTTTATGAAACAGAATACTCTGCGGTATTCCCTTCTGCTGCTTCTGACCGCAGCTATCTGGGGATTTGCTTTTGTTGCACAGAGTGTGGGAATGGACTATGTGCAGCCTTTTACATTTACTGCTGCCCGCTCACTGATCGGCGGTATCGTGCTGCTTCCGTTTATTTTCATCCGGGCGCAGAAAGCCAAAGCCGGTCTGACTTTCGAAGAAAAATCCGCTTCCTGGAAACAGGCACTGCCCGGAGGCATCATCTGCGGTGTTCTGCTGTGTATCGCCTCCAACCTGCAGCAGATCGGCATCCAGTATACGACCGTTGGAAAAAGCGGTTTTGTCACAGCAATGTATATCGTGCTCGTTCCGGTACTCGGTATATTTTTTCACAAGAAGACCGGTATCCGCGTGTGGATCTCCGTGGCACTTGCTGTATGCGGACTGTATCTTTTATGTATGACTGGCGGTTCCTTTCGTCTGCAACGGGGAGATCTGTATACACTCTGCTGCGCGCTGATGTTTTCCCTGCAGATTCTCGCCGTGGATCACTATGCACCGATTGCGGATAATGTCATACTGGCATGCATCGAATTTTTTACCTGCGGCATCTGTTCCCTGATCCCGATGTTTCTGCTGGAACAGCCACAGATACATCTGATTCTTGCGGCATGGCTGCCAATCCTGTATGCCGGCATACTCTCCAACGGTGTAGCTTACACACTGCAATTTTTTGCACAGCGGGGACTCCCCGCCTCTACAGCCTCTCTGCTGATGAGCATGGAATCCGTATTCTCACTTCTGGCAGGTTTTCTCATCCTGCACCAGATGCTGAACGGGCGCGAGCTTGCCGGATGTGCACTGATGTTTGCCGCTATTATTCTTGTACAAATAAAAGGAAAAGAAAAGGAGTCGATTAATTCATGAAAAATATCATTGAAAACGAAGTCGGGGCCATCCTGACAGATATCCTTGACGATTATAAAAAAGGACGCGCGGTTGATAAGATGGATATCTACAACCAGCCGGATAAAACTGAAATCATGGACATTCTTGACAGTCTGTTTTCCATTGTTTATCCGGGATTTTTCCGCGATAAAACCCACAAAATCTACAATATTGAACACAGTGTATCTACCATGATTGAAGATGTAATGTTCCATCTGAACAAACAGATCTGTGTTGTTTTAAAATATACGAAAGAATTCGGGGACAATGAGGAAGAAAAACTGGAACAGTTTGCACAGAAAGCAACCGTTTCTTTTATGCGGAGGATTCCAAAAGTCCGTGAATACCTGGAGACAGATCTGCAGGCTGCCTATGACGGCGATCCTGCTGCCCGTAGCAAAGATGAGATCGTATTTTCCTATCCGGGACTTTATGCCATCACCGTATACCGTCTGGCACATGAGCTGTTTCTGCTTGGTGTTCCGCTTATCCCGCGTATGATGACGGAACAGGCGCACAGCAAAACCGGTATCGACATCCATCCGGGTGCAACCATCGGCAAATATTTCTTTATTGACCACGGTACCGGCATCGTGATCGGTGAAACAACCATCATCGGCTGCCATGTCAAACTGTATCAGGGTGTTACTCTGGGTGCCCTTTCCACCAAAGGCGGCCAGAAACTGCGCGATGTGCGGCGCCATCCGACCATCGGCGACAATGTAACAATCTACTCCGGTGCTTCCATCCTCGGCGGAGAAACCGTCATTGAGGAGGGTGTTGTGGTAGGCGGTAACTCATTTATTACCCAGTCTATCAAAAAGGGGACCAAAGTCAGTGTCCGCAATCAGGAACTGATCTACCACAGTGATGATGAATCACTTCACCACAAAGAACAGGATGAATCCTGGTTTTACATTATCTGATATTTACAAAAGGGGGTTTTATGGATACAAAAGCTTTCCGGGAAGGATTTCGCGATGGCATTCCCATCGGACTTGGATACCTCGCTGTTTCTTTCTCTTTAGGTATTTCTGCAAAACAGGCTGGTCTGACTCCGCTTCAGGGGTTCGTGACCAGCTTTCTGGAAAATGCATCAGCCGGTGAATACATCGCATTTACTCTGATCGGTGCCGGTGCCACATATATTGAACTGTGTCTGATGACAATCATCGCCAATGCACGCTATCTTCTGATGAGTTGTGCCATGAGCCAGCGGTTTTCACCGGATACCCCTATGATCCACCGGTTTCTTGTCGCATTTGACCTGACGGACGAGCTGTTCGGCATTGCAATCGGGCGTCCCGGATATCTCAATCCCTACTACAGTTACGGCGCGTTTCTTGTCGCACTTCCGGGCTGGTCCATCGGAACCGCCGCCGGTGTCATCGCCGGCAATCTGCTGCCGGGCGATATTGTAAAAGCACTCAGCGTTTCTTTGTTTGGTATGTTTCTTGCAATCATCATCCCGCCTGCCAGAAAGGACAAAGTCGTACTGGTATTGATCATCATCAGTTTTGCAGCGAGTTATCTTTGCAGCCGTCTCCCGGTTATCCGTGACATTTCCAGCGGAACGCGCACGATCATCCTGACACTGATCATCGCTGGAATCGCCGCATGGCGTTTCCCTCCGCAGACGGAGATCACTCCGGAAAATGCTGACGCACCAAAAGAACAGGGGGCAAACGTATGAGTGGAAACATTTATATCTACATTGCAATCGTAGCGATCACCAGTTATCTGATCCGCGTACTTCCGCTGACGCTGATCCGCAAGCCGATCAAAAACCGGTTTATCCGTTCCTTCCTGTATTATGTACCTTATGTCACACTTGCGGTTATGACCTTTCCGGCAATCATCGATGCCACGGCCACACCGCTTGCCGGAGCGCTTGCTCTAGTTGTCGGCATCTTTATGGCATGGAAGGGACTCGGACTTTTCCCGGTTGCGATCGCCTGCTGCATCATTGCTTACCTTGGTGGACTGATTTTTTAATAAAAAAATGCCTGCATCATTTTTTGATCCAGGCATTTCTTCTATCCCCAAAGTGAAAATAAAAATACCACAATACCAAGAAGCACGAGTATCACACCCGTCACACGGTTCAGTGTTTTCGGTGTGGCTTTATTTGCAAATACCGCAGCAATTCTCGCCCAGATCAGGGTAAATACCACACATAAAATAAATACCATCCAATCCGGCTGTCCACCTATGGCAAAATGTGAAACTGCACCTGTAAATGCAGTAAATGCCATAATAAATACACTGGTTCCGACCGCTGTCTTCAGTTCATACCCAAGTGCAGAAGTCAGGATAAGAAGCATCATCATGCCACCACCCGCACCGATAAATCCACAGATAAATCCGATACAGATGCCACTGATCACAGACTGTATGGCGCGTTTTTTTGCCGACACCCCCTGCATTGCTTCTTTGGTTGTCATGACGGGACGGACAATAAATTTAATTCCTAGCAGAAACGTCATAAAGACGGAAAAATTTCCCATGGTGGCAGATGGTACCAGACTTGAAACATAACTTCCTACCACCGTAAATGCAAGAACACTCACCATCATAATCAATCCATTCCGGATGTCCAGATTTTTGTTTTTACCATATGTATACGCGGACACTGCACTGGCAAGCACATCCGAAGACAAAGCAATCCCCACCGCCATATATGGCTCCATTCCAAGAAATGTGATGAGCATGGGGCTGATCACTGCAGCCGCACTCATTCCCGCAAATCCGGTTCCAAGTCCGGCTCCCATGCCGGCGAAAAATGTTACGATAATTGTGAGTAAAAGTTTCATATTATGGAGTATCCCCTTTCGTTCTATCAAATCCGAAATTTGTTTTCCAGTAACAGCACGTTTCCGGAAATAGCAAAATCACCGGCTTATTTTTATCTCCAAACTCATATGCTTTCACAACAATTATGCCTCCTGACTATTTCTCTTTTTCAAACACATTGGTTAGTTTTATCTAACGTCATAATTGTAGCATATCTTTTAAAACAGATCCAGCATATTATCCAGGTAGACTTCTTCCCGAACATGCAGCTGGTACCGGGGCTTTGTCATATAATAGAGCAGAAACTCCAGAATCAATGCACTGCCAAGACTCCTCCCTTCGATCTTAAAATTCGAAAAGCCCATTGGCAGATATACATTTTGGATTGCATCAATACCAATAAATCCCGGATTTTGCATTGCATTGGAAAAGCGATATCCCTGCCCGGCATCCGGAGCAGCACAATGATGTTCCTTGCCATTTTCTCCAAGATTTTTGCGGCTGACCGCTTCATAACAGGCTTTCCTGTCCTTACAGGCAAACCAGCAGCATTCATTGCACAAAAACTCTACCTTGTCTTTCTCTGTCTGAGACAATGTCTCCCATCGATCAAGGGCTTTATTTAACCGAAAGTCAGGCACCACATAACAGAAATCCTCCCTCCGGATTTCGCTTGTCAATTGACCGAAATCTGTCAGAACTTTTGTGGTCGAAGAGACAAAATAAAGATGTGGATAAGTCTTTTTCAAGTATTCCAGTAACAAATCTGAATGAACAATAACACCGTTTTGTGTTCCGTTTCTTTCTTCAAATAAGGCACAAAGCGTATTACATTTCCGGTCAGAAAGATGTTTCTCTTTTAAAAGGGAGTTACTGAATGTCAGCCGCGCGGAGATTCCATACTCCCTCATCAGATCCAGAACTTCCCGTGGATCATTTTCCCCGAATCCGGCACGACCTCCTCCCCAGAGGCAATCTGCCGGTGCTCCGTAAACAGACCCGATCTCACACCATTCATAAAAATATTCGCGATGCTCCCGGAAGATCGGAAGAAATACGCGATACAGTTCATAAAATTCAAACAATCCCGGAAGGTGATAATATGCTTTAGTCATTATGCCACTACCTCATTTTTCAGCGAAACAAGTACAAAATCAGGCCGGACATCATCCCGATTCCGATAATACAGAGAATCACACCTCCAATGATCGTCACAGTTCTTCCTTCATCCGATAATTCCGCATTCTGAAACTGCCATCTGCGCATAAAAAGTATACCTTATCCGGATAATAAATCTGTACGATTCCAAGCACATAAATAAGAACTCCCAATACCGTAAATCCCCAAAATGAAATCGACTCCAGATTGCCGTAAAGGACGTGTCCCAATGCATTGCTGTATGTTTCATCACTGATGACAGGCTTTTCATTTCCTGCTATAATCTGCATTTCATCCCAGCCCACAGGGCTTCCATCTGCCGCGAACAACTCATCCCCCGTCCATGTGCCGCTGATCGAATTATCCGCAAAAGAAAATGTGACCTGATCCCCTTTCATGGTATAGGAAACGCTCTGCTTTTTTCCATCTGCCACAAGTAAAAAAGTGTCATCTTTTGTGCGTTCAACATAGTTGGATGTGTTGTGCACAAACTTATCTGCACTGACTTTGTAATAAAAATCATCCCCGATATAAATTCCTTTTCGCAATGTAAAATATCCGCCGATCACAACTGCAAAAATGGCAATTATAATCAAAAAAGTCAGTCCAAGATGCTCTCGGATTCTCTTCATCCCCCGCTCCTCCTTATCTTTTAGTCATCAGTTCCCTTATTTTCTCTTATTATACTCCACCCCCGCTGCAATTCCAATTGAATCTTTTGAATAAACATTTATTTCATGCGATCAGCCAGAAGCTTGGCAATTAAAAAGAAGCCATTCTCTCCTGCGAAAATGGCTTCTGAAACACATCATTAAATAAACTTACCACACAGTCTTTCCCGCTCCGACAACGGCACTTCGTTTTTCATGTAAGTATCCCACACATGTATCCGGTCCTGCTCATCCATCTTTCGCAGTACCTTTGCCGGAACCCCCGCCACGATGCAGTCATCCGGCACATCACGGTTTACGACCGCTCCTGCCGCAACGATACAGTTTTTCCCGATGGTCACTCCGCCACAGATCGTCGCGCTCGAACAGATCCAGCTTCCGCTTCCGATGTGGATCGGCTTTGCATACTCAAGGTCATGGAAACCGTCCGGATACTGCTGCGGCAGACGCTCATCGGAGAGGAACGGATGGCACGGTGTCGCAATCGTCACGTTTGCGCCTACCCACACACCGTCTTCCAGCGTAATCGGTGCACAGTCCAGAAACGTGCATTTATAGTTGACAAAACAGCCTTTTCCAAAGTGGATATTTACACCGTATTCACAGTAAAACGGTGCAAAAATTGCTGCCCCGCCATCCTTTGCGGATGGAATCATTTTTTCCAGCAGACGCTGCTTTCTTTTCTTCATCCACAGCGGTGTGCGGTTGAATTTATCACAGGTTTCCATCCCAAACGAATGGTATTTTTCCAGATCTTTGCTGTCGGCATTGTAGAGTCTGCCGGCTTTCATTCGTTCCCAGTTATTCATGTTTATCTCCCTCTTTTTTATTTCCTTTAGTATAACAAACTTTTGCAATACAGTAAACTGAAGAACAGCTGCACCGGCATACTTCCCATTTAAAGCATTTGCAGAACAACCAGACCAAATTTACTGCGATACCGGACAGTTCCTCCGATGAATTTGGTGACTATCTGGTTCTCTTAGGTGCTATTATGCGCGAGGAAATGATGATTGACTGGCTAAAAAAATGCATCAAACTGCTCGGTTAACATACTCCCTCTCCCTTCAAATAGGCGATCACTTCGAATAGATCCGGTAACACCACCTCTGCTTTTTCCTGCATTTCTTCATTTGCAGGCAGCAGATCCGGAACCATGATCGGAAGCAAATGTCCTGCATGTGCCGCACGAATCCCATTATAGGAATCCTCAATCGCATACGCGCGCTCCGGTGCAACCCCAAGTTCTGCACAGGCCTTTAAGAAAATGTCCGGTGCCGGTTTGCTATGCTCCACCATATCCCCGCAGATCACATTGTCAAAAAAATTCAAAATTCCAGCATCCTTTAACTGGTTTGTCACGGTCTGTCTGCGTGTCGAAGATGCCAGCGCAATTTTCTTTCCATCTTCTTTTAAAAAGGTGAGCAGTTCCACAACCCCCGGCTTCATCGGAAGCCTGCCGCCATCGTATCTGCTGTGGTAGATAGCAGAGGACTCTTTCGCATAAATATCATACGGAAAATCCTCCCCATAAATTTCCAGCATAATCTCCCGCGTCCGTTTCATCGTCGTCCCCGTACAGGAAAGCACCGCTTTCTCAATATCTGGAATCTGGTATTTATCTGCAAGCACCTTCCAGCACTGCATCACAGCCCTCTCAGAATCAAAAATCACACCGTCCATATCAAATACAACTGCATCGTAACCGGTTTTCTTTTCCATAGAATAATTTCCTTTCTGTCTTACGTGACAGTTTTATTCTAACACGATTTATCCAATTAGTGCATGATAAATTCTCAGATCATCGTCCTTGAATACGTTAAATATGACTTTTTTTATTCTGCTGTCCTCATTGATATAATTCTTTACCGTCTCGGTAGCGATTTCTGCCGCCCTTTGCTGTGGAAAACGAAACACCCCCGTTGACAGACAACAAAAAGCTACGGACTCTGCTCCCGTGTCCGCCGCCAGCTTGAGACATTCTCTGTAGCAGCTTGCCAGCAATTCTTCCTCTTTTCCTGTAACCTCCCACTGTATGATCGGTCCTACGGTATGAAGAATATATTTTGCCGGAAGATTATAACCGGACGTAATCTTTGCCTTTCCGGTTTCTTCTTCATGTCCCTGCTTTTTCATAATTTCATACATTTTCAGGCGAAGTTCCATCCCTGCATATGTGTGGATAAAATTGTCAATACAGGCATGCATCGGGGAAAAACATCCAAGCATCTGCGAATTACAGGCATTGACAATTGCATCGCATTTTAAGGTTGTGATATCTCCCTGCCAGATATAAAATCTTGGATCAGATGCTACCGGTGTCAGGTCTGCAATGTCTGTGATCCCTCGCTCCCTGTTTCTTTCGATAAGATATTCGTCCTGAATCTTTAAGAAATCTGCCGGGATTGGTTTTGGCAATCTGGTATTCATCAGGGAACGGAGCAAATTCTCCTGTCCCTGTTTATCTTTAGGAATCTTTTGCTTCCGAAAACGGATTTCCTCTTTCAGAAGATATTCAATCAAGTAACATCTTCTTTCTTCCTGTGTCATAATCCACTCCCCCTTATCGCAGTAATTGCCTTTGCCATATCACCGTCGATCCCAATTGCGCGCTCTTTAAAGCTTTCCGGCACTACCGCCTCATCTTTATTCAATCGAATCAGGCTGTATGACTTATTTTCACGTACCATTTTCTCAAACGGAAACCGGATAATAATTGGTGTGTTGAATCCGACTCCAAGTTCTAAAAGTACAACCTTTTTATCTTTGTTCTGTTCCAGAAAATCCGCATATCTGTCGGCAGCCTCATGCCATGCTTCATCTTCTACGAAGTAACTATCACAGCGCAGATGCATTGCCATTTTTCCTCCGCATACCGGACATTTTGGGACAAGTTCGGATGGGATCAGACAGTCTTTTCTGGCAGCATCCATCTTTTCAAACATTTCTTTTGCATCATACACCTTTGGATGACAGCCGCGCTGACACTGAATTTCTCCATAATCGCCCTGTGTTGCAAAAATCCGGTCTGCCGAAAATCCTGCTTTGTAAAACTGATGATCGACATTCGTGGTAAATACAAAATACTCCTTATCCTGCACCATGGCAAACAATTCCTGATACAGCGGCAATGCCGGTGGATCAAACCGGTTGATCAGCGCATGTTTGGACCAGTAGCCCCATCTTGCTTCCTCCGAAGGAAATGGATAAAAACCCGCTGCATACATATCGGTCATATACTGACCACCATATTTTCCGATGAATTCCGCAAAGTTTTCCCGAAACCGCTTTCCACCATACGCAAGTCCTGCCGCCGTGGAAGCTCCCGCGCCTGCACCTATAATCACTGCATCGTCATCCTTTAGAAATTTTGCCGCATTTGCGATCTGTTCTTCGTATGCATCTTTTTGATATATATAATCGTCTGCGGGTGTCCCACACAGAAATTTATTCCAGTTTACATGACTTTTGTGAATTTTTCGAAAAAACATACCTAACCTCTTTTCTCAATACATTGTTTCGGGCAGATCTGGGCGCATCTTCCGCAATGCAGACAGTGATTCTGGTTGATTACAACCGGCTTTACAGATATATCAATGCATTTCTGCGGACAGACGGAATGACAGAGTTTACAGCCAATGCAGCTTTTTCCGACAAAATATCCCGTCTGAATGTTTTCCCCATCACCTATCCGGATCGTATCTCTTACGATCTTTGACGGATTGCTGATATCAAAATATTCCCCCTGCGCTTCATACAACTGAAACACATCAAGGGCCTCCCGTGTATCACCCGGATAGATCTCTTTCATGTATGGATTTTTCTCAAACATAATATCCAGATTCTTTTTCCCGATATTTTTTACTTTTCCGCGAAGCGACACTGCAACCTTATCTTTTGTCGCTGATATTGCTACAAACTGCTGCTCCATAAGCTGTTCGTAAAATGCTTTTCCTTTTGCGGTAAGAAAATATACGCCTTCCGCGTCGTAGTACATCATATCAATAATCCGCGTCTGTGGATGGCCATCCGTTCCGATGGTTGCCACGGTGGTAGAATGAATTTCTTCGACAAGTAATTTCAGATAATCTGTTTTTGCCATTTTAAAACTTCTCCTTTATTAAACAGCAACCCCCGCGAAAAGCGAGGGCTGGTGCTACATGTCAGGGTTTCATAAAAATTAGAATTCGTAAGGTGGGTTACCTGAGAAATCAGCGATCACACCGTGTGGATTTTCAAGATAGAATACCTCAAAGATCGGGTTGTCTGCTGTCTGATACTGTCCCTTAACGATTGGATTGTTCATGCATCCTTCCTTGACACTCATGTTGTTTTCAAATACGGCCTTGCCATGAAGACGAATCCATGCATACTCCGTAGAAGAAACAGATACTTCGATTTCTGGATTCTCAAGCATATCTTTGTAAACATCCTTTGTGTTGTTTGTGCAGAACCAGAGCTTTCCATCCTGCTCGAAGCAGAACATGAATGGACGACACTTTGCCTTTCCATCGCGTCCTACGGTTGCTAAATACTGTACTGGGTTTGCCTGTAAAAATTCTACTACTTTGTTCATGAAATAGTACCTCCTGAATTGATTATCTATTTGTTGTAACTTCTCTTGTTACATCTGTTGGTTGTACTATATCATGGTTTTGGTGTAATGTCAACGGTTACATCAAAAATTTTGTAACTTTTTATTCGACTATTCATTTTCTATACACAATGCGACATCTTTTTTTACATCCGCAAGTGTCATTTCCGCCAGTTTTTCTTCCATCGCCCTTTGCACCTCATGCAGCCGGCCATCCAATACCCGGTGAATATTTTTTCCGACCGGACACATCGGATTTGGATTTTCATGAAAATGAAACAGTTGTTCTTCCGGCGCACACTCTACCGCTTTGTATATATCCAGAAAGGTGATCTGTTCCAAAGGTCTGGTAATCGTAACTCCGCCGGTTCCTCTTGACACCTCAACCAGTCCTGCCGCTTTTAACTGCTGCAATATTTTTCGTATAATGACCGGATTTGTACCAATGCTGCCCGCCATAAAATCACTCGTCATCTTCTGATCTGTAAATGTATCTATACAGGCAAACATATGAATTGCCATCGTAAATCTACTGGAAATCTGCATTTTTTATCCCTCTTTTCTATAAAAACACAAACAAAATCAATGGTTGCATAATTTTTCCTTCTGTAAATGATGTGTTTTGTTCCATGCGTTTCCTCCTCAAAATAAAAACGAAATAAAATGTTTACTCCATGCGTGATTAAAGATTTTCTTCCCCCCACTTGGAAATTTCAAAAAACACCGGAAGCAATGCTTTGCCCTTTTCCGTAAGTGAATATTCCACATGGGGAGGGATCTCGTTAAACTGTTCCCTGCGAATAATCCCCAGGCTTTCCAGATCTCTTAAAGTATTCGTCAACATGGTATTCGTAATACGTGGATACGCTTTCTTTAGTTCCCCAAAGCGCATGGAAGGATGCTTACACAACTCATAAATGATATGTGTCCTCCATTTCCTGCTAAGCAGCTCAAGTGTCCGGTGAACCGGACAATCCTCATCAATAGAGCTACTCATGATTTTCTTCAGATATTCTTCTGCTGTTGTTTCTTTCTTCATCGGAATCTCCATTTTTCTACGCAGATTCTTACGGTATCATAAAACGTACTAGGTATATTTATTCTGCGTACTTGTTCTTTTTTCTCGTACATAGCATATTTTATATACCATAAAAATTCAAGGAGAAAATCTATGAAACCATTGTTTTGTCTTTTCATCTCCCATAGCCTCTGACAAAAGAGAGCTGTTTATATTTACGGAATAATCCCTGCTTCGTAAACAATCGTATTTTTGTGTTAAATAGTTCTTATATTATATGTCAAATTTTATAAAGTTTCTCGGTCTTTTGGGCTGTCATCGCAAATAATAATGTTCATGCTTTTCCTCATTTCAAATCGTAGATCTTATCTATTATATCGGAAAAAGCAGTTTCTATCGTTAATTTATTGCACCAAATGACTATTATATAATCTAAACTGTCTCTTTCATTTTAAATACCAATTCATAAACTTATACCATATCAGCACTTTTTATAATTGCCGATATGGTATGGTCATCAAAATTATTTTTACCTTTCTTCTCTGCCACGTTTTCTTGTGCTCTGTCTGCCATATGCCTTCGTTCCATGGTATTTCTTTCTGGCTTCCAGTTCTTCTAAAAATTCATCATATCTTTCGGATTCCTGTTCAATATCTGCTTTTATACGCTCATACTCCAGTCTGCTCTTTTCCTTCTTTTTCAGATATTCTGTTATCCCTGCGACGGCAAATCTGCTCTCACAAATGCAAGAATCATTACAAAAAAGAATCTCTCCAATATACAAACAAAGACGGCAAATTGCCAACAACTTGTTGACGATTTGCCGTCCCTTCATTTTAAACTATTTCATCATGATGTTTATGCCATTACAGGCTGATTTTCTTTTATAATTATTTCCACTTCAGCAATACTCTTTTCCGTTGCAAGCGAAAAAAGCCTTTCTAAAAATCTGATAAGTCGATTTCTTCAGATACATTTTCTATCTTAAAATTACTAATGGCTTTATCGATGTCTTCTAATGTTCTTGCAGAAATGCTCTCCGGTACAGTTAATTCACGTGGCTCAAGCATGATGCATCCATTATCATATTCCTTTACATTATAATACTGATATAATGCACCTCTAAGAGTAACTCTTTTTTTGCTGTCAATATGAACTGTGTAATCTTTTACTGCTGTCATAATTTTCACCCCCATAGGATTATAGTAGGATATCCCACCTGGTATTATATTTAATTTCAGTATGTGTCAACTCAAAACAGATAATTCCGTAAAAAAACAGATACATGACAAACCACATACCTGCTTTTCTGCATTTCATTTCTGCCCCAATCTGGGGCAGAAATATACCTAACCTTTAACACTGATACCGTATACACGCCGCATCACTGTCAATTTGATACGACAAAAAGCTCCTCTCTTGGCACTCCACATGTGCAGATACCTTCACCGACACCGCGCTCAGGAAAATATTGTCAAGTGTGTATGTCAGATCTTTATATATTCATCGTCATATATGGGGGAATGCATATAATTCCATCTTTTACAATTAAATTTCTTGGATGAATAATATAACTTTCCCCTATGCGCTCCTTGTATTTTTCTCTGAAATTATTTAATGAGGTCGTTTTGTATTGCTTTCCTGACTTCACTTCAATCGGAAACATCTTATATTTTAATCTGCTGTTATTGGAAATAA
>Ga0256404_1009159_pt1 | contig 14366 bp, 9 predicted proteins | sample RumenRJG_01DNA_FD_185990 | JGI IMG/M metagenome (GOLD analysis project Ga0256404, IMG submission 185990) | Bovine rumen microbial communities from Lethbridge, Alberta, Canada - RJG_01 | ecosystem: Host-associated > Mammals > Digestive system > Stomach > Rumen | place: Canada: Alberta | collected...
TCCGATCACCATTCCGCCATACTGATTGGCAAGATCCATCAGAATCTGTGTCCGCTCCCTTGCCTGTCCGTTTTCATATGTTACATCCGTCACTGACGGATCATGTCCGATATCCCGGAAATGAACCTGCACTGCCTCTTTGATATTGATTTCTTTCAACGTACAGCCAAGCGTCTTTGACATCTCAACCGCATTGTGATATGTCCTGTCCGTCGTTCCGAATGCAGGCATCGTGACAGCAAGAATCCCACTGTGATCCATGGAAAGCAGGTCGAAGGCACGGGCAGTCACAAGCAGCGCCAGTGTCGAATCAAGGCCTCCCGATATTCCAATCACAGCCGTCTTGCTGTGCACATGCTCAATCCTTTTCTTCAGTCCCAACGCCTGGATTGTCAGGATCTCCTCACATCTGCGTTCCCTGTCAGCCTGCACATCCGGAACAAATGGCCTCCTGTTATAGGTTCTCGTCAGAACTGTTCTTTCCATCTTCAGGGTAAACGGAACCACTCTGTAAGCCGGAGACGGCTCCGAAGGGTAGGTCGTCATCCTCCTGCGCTCCGCCATAAGCCTGTCTATATCAAGCTCTGCATACGTAATTCCGCATGTAAATCTGCCGGAGTTCGCGAGCATCGTTCCATTCTCACAGATCATCCTCTGCCCGCCAAAAACAAGATCCTGTGAGGATTCTCCCTCTCCCGCACTGGCATAAACATAGCCTGCGATCAGCCTGGCGGAGGTCATCGAAACCAGCTGTTCTCTGTAAACATTCTTGCCTGTCACTTCGACCGATGCCGATAAGTTCACAATCAGGTTGGCGCCTGCCATCGCAGCTCCGGTGCATGGCGGATCAGGAGTCCACAGGTCCTCGCAGAGTTCTGCGCCGACCACCAGGTCTGCAAGACTCCCGGATGACTCAGCCTCCGCATCCTGTAATCCTTCCTCTTCCGGCATACACCGGAACAGCAGGTTCATGCCAAACGGGACCGTCTGTCCGAAGAATGAAATCTCCGTGACGGCCTCAATGCCGGGATGAAACCATCTGGCCTCGTAGTATTCATTGTAATTAGGGAGCGATCGCTTCGGAACAAGCCCAAGAATCTTTCCTCCCTGAAGTACAGCTGCAGTATTATACAGCTTTCCGCAAATCTCAACGGGAAGCCCGACAAAGATCAGTGCCTTCAGGTCCGCTGTCCTGTGTGCGACATCAAGAAGCGCCCTGCCAGCCTTCCGGATCAATGGCGCCTGCAGAAACAGATCCCCACATGTGTAAGCAGTCAGAACCAGCTCTGGAAAAACAATAATCCTCGCGCCTTCTTCATCTGCCTCTCTGGCAAGTCGTATGACCTCTTCCGCGTTATAGGAAACATCCGCAACGCGGATCTTTGGTGTAACAGCAGCTGTCTTGATAAATCCATCCCACATGAATGATCCCCTCTTCCGGTTTCCTCATCATCCGGATACCTGCTTATCAGTCAGTGTCTTGTCAGCCCTTCCGTCTCTCTATCATTTCCCTGAGTTCATCGGCATGAAACCGGTAGGACTTCCCACAGAAATTGCATGCAATATCGATCGGCTTGTCATCTGCAGCCAGACTCTCAAGATCGCTCATCTGCAGCGTCGACAGGACATGCCTGACACGGTCCTTTGAACAATCACATGAGAATGATACTGGCATCTTCTCTTCAATCTTTACATCAAGCTCTCCAAGCACCTGGCTGAGAATCATCTCCGGCGTCAGGCCATCGGAGAGCATGGATGTAACAGACTTCATTGACCTGAGTGCTGTCTCAAGCTGGTTAATGACTTGTCCGTCCGCCTGAGGCATCACCTGTATGATAAAACCGCCGGACTGCCTGACACTGAGATCCGTATCAACCAGAACCCCGAGTCCGACAGAGCTCGGCACCTGCTCAGATTCTGCAAAGTAATAGGTCAGGTCCTCCGCAATTTCACCGCTTGGCATCCGGATGGTTCCGACATATGGCTCTCTCAATCCCAGGTCCCGGATGACGGTCAGCGTCCCTGCCCCGACGGCTCCGGCAACATCCAGATGACCATTGTCCTTCAATGGAAGTTCTATTCCCGGGTGATTCACATATCCCTTCACATGCCCCTTTGAATCGGCAGTTGCTGTGAGAGCGCCAATCGGTCCGTCTCCCTTTACCTGAATTGTCAGAACCCCCTTGTCCTCCTTCATCATGCTGCCCATCATGACCGTGCCAGTGAGCAGCCGTCCCAATGCTGCCGTACAGACAGGCGTCATTCTGTGCGCCTGCCGAGCGTATTCCGCTGTCTCTCTTGTTGTCGCAGCAAATGCACGGATTGACTCATCTGCTGCAACCGCCCGTACCATATAATCCATTCGTTATCTGCCCTCCCAGACGCGCACAAAGCGTTCCATGAATCTCCGATTCCGTCTGTTTTCCCTTCAAACGTCCACGTTCAGAATATCCGGAGCCCTTGTACAATCAACCCTCCGGCAACACCCAGAATGTAAAGAAGGATTGTCAGCTGGATATTCTGCCTGGTATGTCGGTTTGTCCGAAACAGAACAAGCAGTCCGACGCCCGCACCTACCATCAGCCCGGAAACCATCGCTCCGGCACTCATGACCCCCTCCAGATACAGCTGCGTGAGCGCAATTGATGCCGCGCAGTTCGGGATCAGGCCAATCAGACCGGCAAGCACTTCTCCGATTACAGGCTGGTTCAGAACCAGGTTCGACAGATTCTCTGTTCCTACGATAGCAAGAAGGATATTCAGCACAATAGAAATCAGCAGAATGAAGAATGTGATGCTGACAGTATGCTTGATCGCTGACCGGACGATCCCCTTCTCACAGTGACAATGTTCCTGCGTACAAATTCCGTGGATACCAACCCCGATTCTTCTTTCATTCAGTTTTCTGAACAGAAAATCCACCAAAAATCCTGCGATCACCCCATAGAGTGCCTTCACGATCAGGACCTTTGTGATAAAACCGATTCCAGCCCGTTCAGACAGCAGGATCGGAAGCATCTCATCCGACGTTGACAGAAACACTGCAATCAGGGTTCCCGCGGTTATCACTCTCCCCGCATACAGGCTGGCTGCGGCAGCGGAGAAGCCGCACTGTGGAATTACTCCCAGAACGCCTCCCGCAAGCGGCCCCAGGCGCCCGGCCTTTCTGATTGCTGTTTTTGTATGATCCGATGTCCGATGTTCAACCCACTCCATTACCAGGTATGTGATAAACAAGAACGGAATCAGCTTCAGGGTGTCCAGTGTTCCGTCCCAAATTGCGTCAAGTATTTTCATGTACAACCGTATTACTCCTCAACCGGGATTGTCATAAATAATCCGTATGCGAACTCAGCTCAGTGGATACCGGGCTGCCAGCGCTTTCACAAGTTTCCTGCAGGCTTCCGCCTGTGCATCTCCTTCCAGAATTGTCTTCGCGATCACATCTGCTACAACGTCAAAGTCTGCTTCCTTCAGCCCTCTTGTCGTCGCTGCGGGCGTTCCGAGTCGGAGTCCGGATGTGATAAATGGGGACTGCGGATCATTCGGGATGGTGTTCTTGTTGGCAGTGATTCCGACTGCATCCAGCGCAGTCTCCACTTCCTTCCCTGTCTTTCCTGTATTTGTCAGATCTACCAGCATCAGATGGTTATCCGTTCCCCCGGAAACAAGTCGGATTCCTCTTTTTGTCAGTCCGTCTGCAAGAGCCTTTGCATTTTTCACCACCTGGCTGCAGTAAACTTTGAAATCCGGCTGAAGCGCCTCTTTGAAACAGACAGCCTTGGCTGCAATCACATGCTCCAGAGGGCCTCCCTGGATGCCTGGGAAAACGGCCTTGTTAAGCTTGTGCTCCTTCGCAAACTCCTCACTGGACAGAATCAGACCGCCGCGCGGTCCGCGGAGCGTCTTGTGGGTCGTCGTCGTCACGACATCCGCATACGGAAACGGGCTCGGATGAAGTCCTGTTGCAACCAGTCCTGCTATATGGGCTATGTCAACCATCAGATAGGCACCCACACGATGCGCGATCTCCGCAAACCGCTGAAAATCGATAATCCTTGGATATGCACTTGCCCCCGCAATGATCAGCTTCGGTTTCGACTCCTCTGCGATCCGCTCAACTTCATCATAATCAATATATCCATCCGCGTTGACCCCATAGGGAACAACGTGAAAATAAGCCCCTGAAAAATTAGCCGGGCTTCCGTGCGTCAGATGTCCTCCTTCTGATAAATTCATGCCCATCAGCGTATCACCCGGCTTCAGAAGGGCAAACTCCACCGCCATGTTTGCCTGTGCACCGGAGTGAGGCTGGACATTGGCATACGTGCAGCCGAAGAGCTGCTTTGCTCTTTCCCTGGCAATGTTTTCGATGACATCCACGCACTCGCAGCCGCCGTAGAACCGGTGCCCGGGATACCCCTCCGCGTACTTGTTGGTCAGTGGGCTTCCCATCGCTGCCATAACCGCATGGGATACCCAGTTTTCTGAAGCGATCAGTTCAATGTGGCTGTTCTGTCTGGCGATCTCGGCTTCAATTTCTGAAGCAACTTCCGGATCTTCTCGCCTTACTTCATCAAGCGAATACATAGCATTCTCTCCTTTTTATACAGGCCGAGCCCAACATCTTGTGCATTTCTACAAATATAAGCAGAATTTATCCGAAAAGTCAACGAAGGATGTACTCTGTCAGAACGGATGTCAGGTTTGCGCAGATGTGGAGGAGAATCGGTGCCTCCAGCCCTCCCTCCATGTACAGGAAAGTCTGCAGAACCAGTCCCATCGGAAACGCATAGAGCATCTGAATCGGGCTCCCATGAAGAACTGAAAACAACGCAGAAGTTAAGACGGCCGCCTGACATCCTGAGATTTTCCTTCTGATGCTGCCGAAAACGAGTCCTCTGAACAGAAGCTCCTCACATACAGGTGTCAACATACACAAGACAATCAGCTGCTGCCAGAGCGGTGCAGAATAAAAATGCTGCTGCACATCGTCTGTAAAATACTCTGAAAGATGAAGCTTTGCTGTCAGCCATCCATAAAGCAAGGATAAAGCCGCCCCGGCACTCCCTGCTGACAGAAGCAAAAGCCCTCTGCTGCGGAGCCCCCTCCGCTCGTTAGAATGAGCTGACAGCTTCCACCTCTTCAGCATCCAGGCGTACGCGGGAATCAGCAGCGCCGATGCAGCACCGGCTGCGGCAGTATCCACATCTGAAAGGGCTCCTGTTTTCTCTGTTGCTGCCTGGAATACAGCCGTCATGATGACCGACACAAGCAGCCACAGAAGTATCGGAAGAAACGCACTTCGGTTATTTTTGTCCATATCCCTCGTTATTTCAGCTTCCCTTCTCTATTCCTTTTGACCTTCCTGATCACGAAAAGATATACTGCACTGCAAACATACAGCAGGATGACCGTAAAAATCGTTTGTCTGTATGTCCATATTTGTGTTTCTCTGCGACTGTCCGGATGGATTTTCTCTTGAGCAATCCGGGTCCTGTCCCTGTTCAGCGCACGTTCCTCCGCCTCGAATTGTCTGCTTCGAAACCACTTCGCGGACATTATCTCTTCTTCCGTCTCACGAACCTTTCTCCGGTCAGCCAGTTCCCTTGCACTCTCACCGAAAACTGTTTTCTCAGGAACCGCTCCGTTCCTTGAAATGAAAACAGGATATTCTTCGGACCAGCCCTCATTGCCTGCCTCATCTGCCGCAAAAATCTGGAGCCGCTGCCAGGTCTGGCTCGCGCCAAGTGTGATCTTGAGACTGCCGCCATTCTCCCGAAGCTGGCGGGATGAGTATGTTATCAAGGGTTCCGCGTTCAGATACACCACTGCGCACTTGAGCGCCAGGTTATCACGCACGTGCATTCCGACCGTCAGCTCATCCGCCCTGTATTCGCCGAATTTTTCGATCTCGCTAACAAGACACCGAGGCCGTTCGGTATCTACGGCAAACCGGACAGGCAGATTCTGCCTCTGGCTGTCTGCACGGTTTCCTGCCTGATCCGAGGTCATCAGTATGACATCATATACGCCGCTTTCCTGAAAATGATCTGCTGCAACCACATGACGGTATTGCCGTATTCCGGTATTCCCGGGCGCATTCGAAAGCATCTCCCGGCGTGCCCCTGCATTCGTCCTCTTTCCGTCCTTCATCACAAGAACCGTCGCATCCTTGACATCACTGAGATTGGACTCAAAAAATACAACGTCAAATGGCTCTGTGTGATAATAGGTCTTCAGCTTTTTCAGGCTTTCCGGCGCAAGTCCATATACTGAGCCATGCCGATTGATACAGAATATCAGCTCCTTCCTCCGTACACTTCCGGCAAGATCCTGGGCGGAAACAGTCATATGATACCATGCATCCGCTTCTTTCGTATGATCGAAGTCTGCAAACTGTATTTCCACACCCTCTTCTGATTCTCTCCTCCCGCTTTCTAACGGAGGCTTTCCGCCTGACAGCGAGGAGAATTGAATGGAGTCCGATCCCTTCTGGTACCAGCGGTCCTGGATGGAACAGACAATCCGTACGATTCCGGAATAGGCTCCTCCATCCGAAACACCGTCGACCTCAATCAGGGGGCCTTCATGATCAATGACAATCGGGTTGCTGCAGACAACCGCGACATTGCCTGCAAGATCCTGTGATTCCGCCTCAATCTGCCAGATTCCTTCCTCCTGAAGACGTATGGTTGCCGCAGTATCTGGCTGTTCTTCAACCCAGCCGCCCGGATCTGGCAGGATTCTCTGCACCTGACTTCCCCTTCTGACCCGATATCTGACACTTCTTATCCCGCTTCTGTCATCTGGCTGAGGGATCATTTTGACCTGGCAGACCGACGCTGTAAACGCAATTCCGTCGTTCATACGCGCATTGTTGATGATGAGACTTGCGGGTGGCACCTGCCCGTCTGTCATCACGTATATTTCAACCGGAAGAGATCTGGCGAGAAGCTCTCCCTTTTGGTTTGTCTTCGCCAGTCTGAACCGTAGCGTACCATCCTCATAGATTTCATCGATTTTATACCCTCTGTTATAGTAGGTGTTTTTTTTGATTCTGACCTCCAGTCCCCCTCCTCTCCTGATGATCAGCTTCCCGTCTCTCCTGACAATGCGCTCTCCTTCGATCTCAAAATGTATCCCTTCCCGTACCATCTCCTGCATGATTCTGACAGAGCCCCGTCTGTACAGCGGACTCTTTTCATCCTCACAGAATTCATAGTTTTCTGTCGGATTGCCAGTCAGTCGGAGGCCATCCCTTCGTTTCATGACAAGTGCCCCCTCATACACGGCATCCTTTCCATCCTCGTACATCGGACTGTCGCTCTGGAGCACCGCCTGATCGACCGTGACTTCCGGTGCTTCAAAATCCTCAGGGATGACCGCGTGTCCCTTCTCATCCGTTAAAAAGCCGGCGACTTCTGCCCGTAATATTCTGTCTGGCGGAACAGTGCCCCCTGTCCCGTCCTTCGTATCAGCGTTCATTTCAGGTCCGGAGGCTGTATCCGGCCAGATGTAAGCCATCTGCGCCGGCTTTCCATACACCTTCTTTCCATCCGGAATTGCGACGGAAAGCACTTTTTTCTTTACTTCAACCACCAGATCCGGTTTTGTAAAATCGTCTGCAATATGAATCCGGTCTGCCGTGTCCGGATCCTCTGAAGAAATACTGAAATCATAAAGAACGTTTTGCAGTCCCGCATCCGGGCTCTCAAGGTGGGCGTCACATGTCACTGACACCTTCGGCGGCGTCAGCTGATCCCAGGAAGATGTCCTGTCTTCTTCTGCATTGACAAACGTTTCTTCGGAATCTCTGCCAGTCTCAGAGGGTCTTCTCCTTATCTTCCAGCTGAATGCGATGTGAATCTGATCCGTTCCATCATAAATCCGTCCTCCTTCCGGCAGTTCCGGATGGATATCTGACAGGACAATCTCCCATACCGGAGCCTCCTCTTCCTGTTTATGAGGAATTTCTGTCTCCCCGTTCTCCTCTTTCTGCTGGCTGTCTGTCACCGGCTCTCTGTCGTCTTTCGGCTCCTCTCCAGGATCCCGATCCTTTTCTTCTGCTGATCCTCCACGCTCTGATTCGTTTCTGTCGTTCTTCAGTCCCTCTCCTGGATTCAGCCTCTCTGACTGCGGGTTCTCTGTCTCCGGTTCCGTCTGCCCCTCAGCCTGTTCATTCTTCTCTCCCGGCTTTCCCGTATTCTCTCCGTTCTGCTTTTCTGTCCCCTGCTGCCTCCGTTCAGCTGCCGTTGCACTGAATGCCATCGGGCATGCCAGTGCAAGTGCCAGCACACAAATCAAGATTGTCCGTGCAGCCCTTAAGGAAAAACCATCGAAACGATAAACGCCTGTTTTATGATTCATCTATCCTTCCAGACACTCTCCATTCCCCCTCTGCCCCTGCTTCTGCAGGCTGCGGATCCCCCACTTCCCCCTCACATTTTTTCCTTGTCCCGAGCCAGACCGACAGCTCAGTCCTCCGTCTCCCATCCCTCAAGCCGCAGAAGTGCTGCATGTTCTGCTTCCCTGATCTGATCATGAATCTTGCGAATGGCTTCCTTCCTGCCTGCATCCGCTGAATCACCTGCGCCATGGTTCAGCTGTTCTGCCAGTCTGATACGGTCCCGAATTTCTTCGCGGATCTGCCTGGATTCAATGCCGACTCTCCGCAAATCTGCAATCCGAAAGGCTATCCTCCAGACAGTGTCACGAATTCGATGCAGACGAAGAAGGGGATTCTGATCCTGATCAAGAAATTCCTTTCCGTCTTTCAAGCCCTCCCACCATTCCAGAATACGAACGGTCTCCCTCTCCTGCCCGGCTCCGTCCATCTCCTCGACAGACAGCGTTTTCAGACAGTACCGGGCTTCCTTCAGCCACCCTTCCTCCTCCATTGTCATTCTGTCTGCTGGCTTCTCCCTGCTTCGCTCATCCATCATCTTCTCCCCCGCTTCCACCGCCTTTGCAAACCAGCCGCCCGCAATACGACTTGCATCCGTCCCGCTGTATTCATACAGATACATTCTTCCAATCTCGGCTGCTGTTTTTCCATACGCTTCAGGATTCTGTTTGAGACTTTCCTCATTCGTATCGTGACTGCCAAGCGGAACAGTATGAAGAATCTCCCGGAGAAACAGCTCCTCGCTCTCCGAAAATACCCCATCCCTCCCCACATCCTGAAGATACTGAAGATAAACTTCCGGATTCCCCGGTTCCATGAACGCCGCTTTCCTGTAAATCTCCTGGCTTTCTCCCTCTGTTGAAACTTTCGCTTCCTCCAGCAGCTTCGCGACACTCCACGCTTCATCTGAAGAAAAATTCAGGGTATCCGGGAAGACCGTCACACACAGCGCAGCCGCCGGAAGCATAAACGCAAGCGCAGACAGAAGCTGCCTTTTCGCTTTTTCCCGCCCATAGGATCTTCTGACAGCCACAAGTGCTGTCCTCAGCTCCCCCGCACTCTGAAAACGGTCTTCCGGCTGCTCCCGCAGGCACTTCAGAATCACCGCTGAAAATGCTTCTCCACAGCCTGGTACCCTGTTTCCTGACAGATTTTTACTGTACGTTTTTCCGGATACCAGCCTGTAGATGGTTGCCCCCACGCCATAGATATCCGTCCGGGCATCTTTTGCAGCTCTCCTCTTGTACTGTTCCGGCGCCGCATACCCGATTGTCCCCTCGTTTGCCATCGGCAAAGGCTTCGAGAACGCCGCGCCGAAATCGATTAGTCTTACCGTCCCATCTCTGGCACGGATCAGATTTCCCGGTTTAATATCCAGATGAAAAACCGGCGGCTCCTGCTCCTGAAGATAGCAGAGTACCTCGGACAGCTGGATTGCCGTTTCAAGCGTCTGAAGCTCAGGCAGTGTCCTGTCCCCTTCCAGATACCTGTCAAAACGGATTCCGCGGATATATTCCATGATCACCCAGCAGCCCTCTTCCTCTTTCAGGACATCATAGATCTGCGGCAAATGCGGATTCCTCAGTTTTTTCATCATCCACAGTTCACGGAAACACCCTCCGCTTTCTTCCGTAAGCTTCTTGGCCGCGCAGAACCGGTCCGTCCTGCTGTCAACTGCCAGATGGACTTCTCCGAAACCGCCTTCTCCCAGTTTTCTGAGCAATCTGTAGCGTCCTGACAGAGTGATCATTTGTTCCGGCATTCAGCTCCTCCTTCTTCTGCCCTCCTGTCAGGCCCGCGCATCGGATGCCTGAGGGACGTCTTTTCGGACACTGTGCTGCTTTTCAACCCATAGGCGCAAAAAGGAGAGACCTCCTGCGAAGTCTCTCCATCCATGGGCACAGTATAAAACAGATTGCTTCCCCACGCAATCCCAAATTTCAGAAATCCCTCAGGGCATCATCCTCACATTTTATCCGGCGCAGAAAATCCCAGCAGATCAATGCCCTGTTCCAGTACTTTCCTGGTCAGTTCCAGCTCTGCAATATAGCTCTTTTTCTGTTCCTCATTCTCTTCTGCCAGAATCCTTGTCTCATGATAGAAGCGGTTAAACTCGTTTGAAAGCTGGTACAGATACCCGCAGATTCTGTGCGGAGCCAGCTGTGCACCAGCTTCCTCCACTGCCGACGCAAATCCTGTCAGCGCCAGGCAGAGCGTCTTTTCCGCTTCTCCCGCTGCCGGAAGGATACTGCACTCATCGACTGCTTCTGCAGGCAGCTTCATTTCCGCCAGGTATCTTCTCAGAATCGACTTGATCCGTACAATGGTATAGAGGATGTATGGCCCGGTATTTCCCTCAAACGAGGTAAACTTATCGACATCAAAGACATAGTCCTTGGACGCCTGATTGGATAAATCTCCGTACTTGATGGCTGACAGAGCAACGGTCTGTGCCGTCTTCCGTGCCTCATTCGGTTCGGTCTCATGGTTCTCCATGATTTTCCTGTACATTTCTTCATTGATATCCCGGATCAGAAGCTCCAGGCGCATGACACCTCCCTGGCGGGTCTTGAACGGCTTCCCGTCTTTCCCATTCATCGTCCCGAACCCCAGGAATTCGAGTTTTGTGTCATCCTTCACCAGCTTCGTTTTGCGGGCGCAGCGGAAAACCTGTGTGAAATAAAGCTCCTGGCGCTTATCGACAACATAGATGATTTCGTCCGGATCCCACTTCTCCCTGCGCATGACGATCGTCGCAAGGTCCGTTGTATTATACAAAGACGCGCCATCCGACTTCAGGATCATACATGGCGGTATTTTCTTGGTGTCCCCCTCCTCGGCGACATCGACGACCAGCGCTCCCTGATCTACATGTGCATAGCCGTTCTTTTTAAGATAATCCACCATTCCCGGGATGTAAGGCTGCGCATCTGATTCCTTTTTCCAAAGATCAAACGTGACATCCAGACTGTCATAGTTGCGCTTCAAATCCTTCACGGAAACATTCAGGATATGCTGCCAGAGGGCATAGTACCCTCTCTGCTTCTGCTGCAGACGATAGGTGGCATCGAGGGCTTCCGCCTTGTAGGCATCGTCTTCCTTCGACTTTCTTGTCGCCTCCGGATAGATCTCCTCCAGCTCGCTGATTGTAAATGGAGCCTCCTTCGGGTACTCTCCTGTGAAGGCTTCGTCAAAATACGGAAGCTCCGGGTGTCTGTGCCGCACCTCCGTAATGATCAGCCCCATCTGAAGGCCCCAGTCCCCCAGATGGACATCGCCCAGGACATCGTTGCCAAGATAGCGAAGGGTCCGCTTGATGCTTTCCCCGATCACTGCCGAGCGCAGATGCCCGACATGAAGCGGCTTGGCCACATTCGCTCCGCCGTAGTCAATGATAATCCTGGCAGGTTTCTCTGCCCTGTGCACACCGAAATAATCGTCCTGCTCCATCTCCTGGAGATAGCTGCTCAGAAAAGACGGCGAAAGGCTCAGGTTGATAAAACCAGGTCGAACGGCCTCCGCTTTTGAAAATGCATCCATTCCGTCAATGATATCAACAACCGCCTCCGCAATTTGAAGCGGAGGTCTGTGATAGAGCTTTGCGCCTGCCATTGCCCCATTACATTGATACTCGCACAGATCCGGACGGTTGGATACCGTCACCCTGCCAAGGCTTCTGTCATATCCTGCAATTTCAAAAGCTTCCGCCACATAGCTGCTGATCAGATCCAGTATATGTTCCATATCAGTTCTCCCTATTTTGATGATTGCCTGTGATGATAATTTCCTGTACTGTCTTCCGTCAGATCCTCATGAAGCCAGTCCAGATATCTCCGGATGGTCTCCTCATACCCCTGCCCGGATGGCTGGTAAAACCGGATATCTCCCAGCTCCTCCGGAAGGTAGCGCTGCTTTGAAAAATGCTTTGGAAAATCATGAGCGTACTCGTATCCAATCCCCCGGTTCAGCTTCGAAGAGCCGCCATAATGGGCATCCTGCAGGTAGGGTGGAATGGTACTCTTTGTTTCAGCAGCTGCCTTCTCGGCTTTGAAGATTGCCTCTGTGGCGGAATTGCTTTTCGGCGCAGTTGCAACATAAATCGCCGCCTCCGCGAGGATCAGCTGAGATTCCGGCATGCCGATCCGTTCAACAGCCTGTGCGGCAGAAGCAGCCACGACGATCGCCATCGGGTCCGCACAGCCCACATCCTCCGCCGCGCAGATCATGATTCTCCTTGACAGAAACCGGATGTCCTCTCCGGCATTCAGCATTCTGGCCAGATAAAAAACAGCCGCATCCGGATCTGACCCTCTCATGCTCTTGATAAATGCTGATATGGTGTCATAATGCTGATCGCCGTCCTTGTCATACCTTGCCATCCGCTTCTGAATACATTCTTGTGCAACTTCAAGCGTTACATGAATCTGTCCATCTCCGGACCGCTCCGTCGTCAGGATCCCCAGCTCCAGCGCATTCAGTGCCGCCCTGGCATCCCCATCTGCCATATCCGCCAGAAAGCTGCAGGCATCCTCTGAAAGAACCGCATCAAAGCTTCCCATCCCGCGCTCCGGATCAGAAACCGCACGCCTCAGAATGGTTTCAATGTTGTCCCTTGAAAGAGGCTTCAGCTCGAAAATCAAAGATCTTGAAAGCAAAGCTCCATTCACTTCAAAATATGGATTCTCGGTCGTTGCCCCGATCAGAATAATGGTTCCGTCCTCCACAAATGGAAGAAGAAAATCCTGCTGTCCTTTGTTGAATCGATGGATCTCATCGATGAACAATATGGTGCGTCTGCCGTACATGCCAAGCGCTTCCTTCGCCTTCGAGACAACTTCCTCCATATCCTTTTTACCGGCGGAAGTGGCATTGATCGTCATAAATGCCGCTGATGTTGTGTGCGCGATCACTTCCGCCAGCGTCGTCTTCCCGGTTCCGGGCGGCCCATACAGAATAATCGACCTCAGCCGGTCCGCCTTGATGGCACGATAGAGCATCCGGCCTTTTCCGATGATCTGTTCCTGCCCCACAATCTCATCCAGAGATCTTGGACGCATCCTCGATGCCAGCGGCGCAGAAGATTCCTTCTTTTTCGATGCGGCATACTCAAATAAATCCATACTCAGTCATCGTCCTCCCCGGCAGGAGTTGACTGTTCTTCGGAATCGTGTTCATCCTGGACCTGCCGATTTAACGCCGCAAGCCGCTCCGCCGTTGTCATATGACGCTTCTCCCTGTCTGCAGCAGTTGGCAGAGAATTGATTCCGTCCTTCTTATCTTCCGTCGTTTTCGCCTTATCATCCGTGGAAGGTTCCTTTTCATACTGCAGACGCAGACGCTTTGCTGTCATAAAACAGATCAGATAAATGACTGCACCGATCAGAGAGCTGCTCCCTGAATTGCCATTTTTGCCCGAATCTCCGACTCCGCTCACCAGAAACATCCCGAGCCCGATCACACCGACAAGATCGACTGCCGCCATCTTCAGATAAGCTGACTTCTGGGCTGCTGTTCTGCCTGCAAAACCGTGCTTGAGTTTCAATGCAATGACATCCGAAAACAACCAGTAAAGCGTGATAAAGGCTCCGACAATCACATAATAAACAACACCGATCTGAATTTTCTTCACGGCACAGTATGCCAGATATGCAAGAATCAGAGCTGCCCCGAGAATGACACCGATTCGAATTCTCTGATCAATCCGAAATTCCTCCTCTTTCGTCAGCCGCTCTTCCTCATCCGTCTTTTGTTTCATCACACCTGCCATAATGCCTCCTGACAATGTCCCTGTGAACCAGCCAAAACGGCTGGAATCAACCTTCGGTCTGTTCTCCCAAGTATATCAGCCACTCCTTTGATTGACAAGAATGGGCCAATTGACGGAGCGACTCAATCCCTCTATAATACTTCATGGCTGTGCAATCATATTTCAGACAACCTTTCTATAAAAAGTAGGAGA
>Ga0256404_1009160_pt1 | contig 14363 bp, 15 predicted proteins | sample RumenRJG_01DNA_FD_185990 | JGI IMG/M metagenome (GOLD analysis project Ga0256404, IMG submission 185990) | Bovine rumen microbial communities from Lethbridge, Alberta, Canada - RJG_01 | ecosystem: Host-associated > Mammals > Digestive system > Stomach > Rumen | place: Canada: Alberta | collected...
ATACAGGAGTAGCACCAAGATATGTTATTGGGTGTGATGACGCACAGAAGGTAAAGCTCTGCACAATCACCTCGTCACCTTTACCAACACCACAATTCAGGAGTGCAAGATGAACAGCAGCCGTACCTGCAGATAAGCACACCACTCGCCTATCAAGGTTAGTGTTATCTTTATCGTTATGATTGACAAAGTCAGCAAGATCCTTCTCAAACTGGTTCACATTTGGTCCCATTGGAACCACCCAGTTAGTATCAAATGCCTCCTTTACATATTTCTGTTCATATCCTTCCTCGCTCATGTGAGCAAGACATAAATAAATCATTTTACGTTCTGACATAATATTTATTTTTTCTTTTAATCCTATTTTAGTTTATAAGTTTACCGTTTATCAGTTTACCGTTTATCAGTTTACCGTTTATTAGTTTACTGTTTATTAGTTTACCGTTTATTAGTTTATTGATTAAACTCATAAACCGTAAACTCATAAACCAATCAACCGTAAACCGTAAACTCATAAACCAATCAACCATAAACCATTTATGTTATTTTTTCTGCGCTAGCTACATTATTCTTCAATGAAGAACGTAATCCATTAAGCATGCGAGCAACGACATCTATTTGAGGTTGAACACCTTTCAAGCTATCATCACTAATATATTCAAGATCAACAGCTAATATCAGTTGATTATACACTTCCATTAATGAACCATATGCAATTTCATAAAAGTGAATCTGCTCTTTGATAGAAGAACGCCCACTTCCCTCTGCAAGATTAGATGGTACAGAAACAATAGCACGACGTATTTGGTCGCACAAAGCATAATTCTCGCATTTAGGAAAGTCACCAAGTAGTCGATAAACCTCAACAACAAGTTTCCTTGCCTCCTGCCATGTCTTCATCCTCTCAAATGCATAAGCCATAATCTATACTCCTAAACATTAAACAGTAAACTCATAAACTTATAAACGGTAAACTAAATCTCCTCCCCTGCATACATCATCTTCTTACCTAATACAGTACAGAAAATCATCTGGATATCCTTAATAAAAGAATAGTGATGATAGTAATAGCAGTTCAAGCGCACCTTATCTGGATAAATTACATTGTCATTATACCATACAGCCAATTCTTGATCTGTCATGTTGTCTACCTGATCCTTGGTTAATCTATTAGCAATAGATACGTTATTGCTATCACTTTCAACTGTAAACAATAAACGGCAAACAATGTCCCTTGCTTTTGCAAGATACTCATCCTCCAACCTATATTTCAATGTTGCAGGACCAGTAATGCCAGGACGAAGTTTAAGTACATCTCTATCATCACCTTGCAACTGATCTGCATATCCTGGTACATCAGGACGAGGACCAACAAAGCTCATATTACCAATAAGTACATCCCATAATCCTGGCAACTCATCCAACTTATAATGACGAAGTTTAGCACCGAGAGGTGTAATGCGACTATCGCCAGCTACAGATACCGTGCTACCATTATGTTTAACAGTCATCGTGCGAAACTTGTGGCACTTAAACAGCTTAGCACCCTTTCCCACTCTCTTCTGCACAAACATAACAGGACCTCCAGGCATCTTCACCTTTATCAAAATGGCGACAACAAGGAATACAGGCCATAACACCAATAAACCTATCAACGCCACTATCCTATCAAATATATATTTCAAAATCATCACTTTAAGACTCTAAGCAGTAAACTTATAAACTATCAACTGTAAACTAAACCAAACCGTCAAGTGTCAACCGTCAACTAAATTACAAATACCCTTTACGCTTTCTCCAGCACCAATGCCATATTTTAAAGTATGGAATCCATAGCACTTCACTTGGGTATGTTGTTATAAATTGGAAGTTACGTTTAAAACTGTCAAATGCCCTTCTTACTCTCTGCTCATTCCTTGTTTTTCGTGCATATTTATCTGAATAATCTATACGCTATTTTCTTCACCCAAACTGGTGAAATCATCAACAAATAAGTTGCATAGGCATAAACATATGCCATAAATCCATATCCAAGTTCTTTTTTAATCTGTTTTCTTAGTTGCAGCTGACTTTTAGCAAACGCTTTACCATTGCGTCTGTTTTTAAACATACTATCTGTCATTCTAAAGTTTAAAACAACATCTGGTATATTTGCAATTACACAGCCATGTTTGTATCCTTCATGCCATAGACGAGTATCTTCATTTCTTACATAATCTGTTGGATATCTCCAACCTGCCTTATCAAAGAAACTCCTTCTAAACATCACTGTTGGATGTGCAACAGGGTTACGCTTGGCAAAGAATTTCCTACAATCATCAGGGTTGCAAGGATATTTTGTAACCTTACCTCTATCATTACCCTCTTCATCTATCTCATTAATAGCACCTCCAATCATATCTATGTTCTGATGTGCTTCCAAAAAAGATATCTGCTTTTCAAAGCGATCTGGTGTAGAGATATCATCAGCATCCATTCTGGCAATATATTGATAATCTGAAGTCTTTAACTCTCTCAACAAATCGTTTAAGGTAGATGCAAGTCCTCTATTCTCTTTATATCTTAAGATTTTAATCTTAGCATTATTCAAATATTCTGATAGTACAGAATTTAAGTCCTTGCCTATTGGACCGTCAATGCCAATATACAGCATTATGTTATTATATGATTGGTATAATATACTGTCAATAGCCTGCTTTAAATAGTATGCATTATCATTTTTGTAAACAGACTGTATTATTGCAATTGTATTTTCTGACATAAGCATCTTTGATTTTGGTTATATTTTTACCCATTCATCAAGCATCATATCCTTTTTACCTTCCCATTTTGCAGGACATATTACAATTTTTTTAGGATTATCATTGAGCCACGCGCCCCACCAACTATAAGAACTATTTGATATTATTTGATGATCGCACAAAGATATCATTTGAAATTCTTGGATATCGGTAAGCGTTTTTTCTTTATTGACCAAGACAATATCCTCCCGCTTTCCAAATTGTTTTACAACCCAGTCTAAATCATCGCTAAATATATAAAACAAAGGATCATCAATTTTTTCTTTAATATAATCCATAGCTTTTATATAATACTCTATTCCCCTCACATTTGGGTTATTCTGGGATACATAATCTCCTCTCCTAATATGAACAGCAACAGTATTTACCTTTCCTTGCTTATGTTCGTTATAATAGTTGAGTATTAAAGGTTCTTTAGCAACGAATTGTTTTTGCAAATCTCCTCTATAACTATCAAAATACTGGTCGCAATGCCAATAACCATCAAAATACACATTTTTCCCCTTCATTTTTATAACACTGGGTAAAAACTCAAGTTTACTTTCCTTTACATATGTATATTTGCCAATAGGAAAAGCAATCGGTAATATTCTCCTTATCGCATAATTGACATACGGATTTTGAAGTATATGAAGGAGAGGCGATATCTCATTATTTCTATTAACTAATTTACACTTGTCAATTGGTAACTCTAACAAATCAGGAGTTCTCTCTGTAGTCCATGAGTTATGTTTCTGGTAAAAAAAAGACATATCAAGAACAAGTTCAGCATTATTCCTTTTTGCCATTGCATAACCAAGTGCATATTGAAACATCTGGTTCCCAAGTCCTCCCCATACTCTAACAACAACCATATACTATTTAATTATTTGGTAAATTTTTCTTAACACCTCATATGTACCAGTAGCATGGGCAAATCTTATAATTATGCCCTGTAGCTTAGCTACAACTCGTCTTTTACACCTTATTAGTTCTGCTTTTCTGCTCCTGCCTTGATTCTTCTGAATCATTTGTATTAACTTAATATCATCAAGGTCTTTTCCTTCTTTTCTGTTCGTCTTAAATGCTTTAATACAATCTAAGGTTAAGAAAGGAATGCCAAAGAAAACAAAATGCAAGTCTCTGCGATAGAGAATATCATTTTTTTTATAACTATAATATTGGAGCAGATCATTGTGTGAGTCCTTGTCTGAGTCATCATAAGAAACATAATCCAAATCATTAGCTTGTCTTATCCCATATAAGGCGAGTACAATACTTCCTGTAAAACAAACAGTACCATTTTTCATGATTTTTTTAGCTCCCTCTAAAAGTTTGAAAGTATTCTTATATTCTAACGCATTGCACTGATTCATAAAGCTGATACTATTGTTAGAAAGTAATATTTCTGCCATCTCTAACGTTTCCTCTTTATTATCAGTCATATGTAGTGAATGTTTTTCTAATGCGAATAACTGTCGCATCATCTCTTTAATCTCCACTAAATCATCGTACTCCTCCACTTCTACAAAAACAGCCCTTACTGGATTGAAATTTGGAAAACATGGCATTAACTTCCGATATACACCGGAGAAGCCATCATCACTATTTTGCGCCCAAGAATACTCTTTATATATTTGCGCAAGATAGTAAAATGCACCATTTTCATTTAATGGAATACTTTTTTTATATATAACTTTAAACTCTTTTGAAATTATACTCCAAAGTTCATCATCTTTTCCTTCGGCACTAGGCCATATATTTATACATGCACAACGAGATGTCAATTGAATATAGGTAAGAACAATATCTTCCAAAACATCAAAATCCATTCCTGACTCTTCAAAATAGGTCTGATCATAAATGTCATGGTCTGCATCAATTGGATATATGCAAATTGGGACGTCAATATCAAGCAACAAACAAATTGCCACTCTATGTGCACCATCCATAATCCTATAATTACGATCAACAGGAATCGGAGACAAGCCATCAAAATAACCATTTGCTTTTATCGCCTCATAAAGAGTATCAAAGGAAGATATAAATTTATTAGATGAAGTTTTTTCACTATATGGTTCAACAAATGAATTCTTTGTCATAGCCCGAATATGCTCTGTATAAACGTATTCTGCCCTCTCTTTACAATTTTCTCTCAGTTTTAGATATAGATATTTAGCAGCAATATCTAAACGTTGAGGGCTAAGCAACTTTTCAGGACGTATAACTTCCTTTCTACAATTCATATTTGGGGGTAAATTATATAAACCTACCATCTTGTTATTTGTATCTTTTGTCATATATTAAACGATGTATGGGTAACCACGGATTCATATTATAACTAACGTCTTTTACCAACTAATTGAGGAGCCCATTTATTTAAGCATATAGCTATAATAGAACATATTATAATACTCCAAAACAATTTTATAAACACATAGCCCCAGTGTGACTCCATGTTTAAACCTATATGCTTAGTCAAAACGCTAAGTGGCATAATTGTATCATAATGGAATATATAGAAAACAATAGTATTACGTCCAACAAATGTCAACCATCTAGGAAATTCATCTCTATTTTTGACCAAAATAAATACTGATAGGATTCCAAAGAAAATCATTGTGAAAACAGTAAATAAATTATAATAATAGTTTTTATGGACATCCATTGAAATCTGATTTGCAGTACCTATAGGATTAGGCATAGTTGAAACCAATATCCCAATAAATATAAAAAGGCTAATACAAAGATAACCAATTTTGACTTCTTTACCAATACTATTTTCTATCTTTTTAAATAATGCACCTATGAGCAGAAATATTTGGCAAATAAATGCAGTACTAATGTTAAGATATTTAAAAATAAAGATATTAGATAAACCAAAACCAATTATACATAAAAGCATTGATGCAAGAATTCTCTTTTTGCAATTTTCAAACTTTTTTATTGTATAAAAAAATAAAATCTCAGCAATAATACAACATGGAAAATACCAAAGATTATCACCTGTAAAAAGATTAAGAAAGTATTCCCAATAATAATCAAAAGAACCACGAATAAGGGCCACAAAAGCTCCTTTAATGATAGCAAGGAGTAACCAAGGAAGTACAAGATGTTTAGTTAATTTTGAGAAAAACAAAGTACAATTTCCATCACACCCATTAAATACATAACCTGTTATTGCAAAAAACAGTGGTATCATAATAGGTGCAGTAAATACATTAAAAAGCCACTGGTATGGCATATTATTAGAAAAATGCCATATCATTACAATCAACATAGCGCACGCTCTTAGGGCATCAATCCAGTCTTTACGATTATTTGTCATAAATATTATTTTAGTGATGTTTTTTTGTGTGAGGTTCTTATTGAAGGATATAATAAACGTACCAAAATTAAAGGCCAAAAATTTAAGGCCTGAACAGTTTCCATATTAACAAATGAAAGCATCAAAATATTTGCATAGAAGAAGAGATATGTTGCCTCCGCTCTCTTCGATTTCAGAGTTTTCATTTTATTATATAATGATTGCGCTAGAAAACCAAAAGAAAAAGATAAAACAATAATACCAATTACCCCACCATCACAATAAAATTGAAAAAAACAAGTTGCAAAAGAATTGTATGTTTTTGACGGACTAATTTGTATCGTTTGCGAATGTAATTGCACTAAATAATCATTTGCATATTCCAAAACATCAGGGCTTGCAGCACCGAAAAGCCTAAATACTCCAAAAAATGGAGCAAAGAAACCACGTAATGAACTAAAGCCATATGTATATTCAAACTTAAATGTATTTATACAATTACCAAAAAATTGCACACATCCACCATAATAATAAGTCAAAGTTTGCAAAATACTAGAATCATCTTCTCCTAGCTTAGCAATGCTTCGTTGCTGTGAAATAAAAGAGAAAAGATACACAAAAACGGCAACTAATACTATGGAATATTTTAAAAAAGATCTTATCTTTTTTTTCATTTCTTTATCAGCCTTTTTAATATCTTTTATATGTAGTATAGCGCAAACAACAAACATCATAATAAAAGCAGCAAGGTAGGTACGTCTCGCGTCTAAAACAACCCTAATTAATGCTAAAATAATTGCTACAATAATGTATTTCTTCTTGTATGTATGAAAGAATTCAACTATTGAAACAGGAACTATTAAATACAACAAAGGGTAAGCAACATAACTTTCTAAAAGATTCTGAAAAGGGTTTTTACTTAATTCATTATCTTCTCCATCGGTTGCAGCTGCAGCAACTAAATAAAGATCACCTATACTGCCACCTGATAACAAGAATATAATAACAATAACGGCACTTACTGAAAGAGCTACCAAAAGGATAAATATCATTATCCAATATACTTTTTCTCTCAGTCCAACAGCCTCTTCACTCCTTATCCGAATGGGGGAAGGGATTTTTCTTCTCCTAGATAATAGAACAGATTGGCACAATGCTCCCGTAACAAATAGTATCACACCTAAAGTAATCAGTTCGAAAGCAGAATCAGATGCATCATATATCCCAAACCAACCAAAAGATGACAAAATAAAGATAAAAACATATAGTAACGAAAATGATACCGAAGGACTGAATAATGATTTCTCCTTTCGATAACAACAAAAACATATAATGATAATTAAAATAAGACAAATATAGTTCATTATATTACTTTAAATATTCTTGTAAACCGTTCCATTATTGTATCTAGGTCATATCGCGTTGTTGTCATTTTTACGATATTCTCAAAAGAGAAGGTATAATTCATAAATTTATGAAGCCCCTTTAGGAACTTGTCTGCATCTTCAAAGTCACATGTCAACCCATTTTCACCTTCAACAATTATTTCATTAATTCCACCAAGACAATTATTAGCAAATACAGGTTTGCCTAAGGCTTGAGCCTCAAGTACAATATTAGGAAACCCCTCGTATCTTGAACTGAGCAATAATGCATCAGCATATTTTAAATATGCAGCTACATTTGTTTTGTAACCTAAAAAAACTACTTTATCTTGTAATTTTTTGGAAACAACTAAGGATTTTAATTTTCCTTCTAGCTCACCGGATCCTAATACCAGCAGCCTAAATGGAATGGTATTCTCAAGTTCTGACATACGATTTATGATAATATCATAACCTTTCTGATAAGAAAGTCTACCCGCTGCAACAAAAGTAAAAATATCTTTATTTAATAATTCTTCAGGACAAGCATAAGTTGTATTGTTTATCGAAGAAACATCAACAGGATTATTTACTAATATTGTATCCTGCTTATTTACTCCCCAATTACAAACAATGTCATTTTGCATATCCTTTGACTGTACTATTATTTTGTTAAAACAAGAATATGCTTTTTTAATTAAAAAACGTTTAATCCAACATGTATTTTTATGAAAAAGGGACGGAATAATAGTATCACGTATCAACAATTTAACTCCAAACAAATTCATCAAGGGGGTTAAAAAACCCATTAAAACCAATTGATGGAAACCAATAATACATATATTTGGCTTTTCTTTAATAATTCTATCAAACAATGTTAAGAATGATGTCCATATTTTCCCTGTTATATTCAAAGACTCAACACTAACTTTATCATCAAATTTATTCAGAAAAAAAGGATCAACCTTCCTAAAGAATAGAAGGTTCACATGAAAATCATCTTTTTTTGATATACCATTTGCTAAATATGTTATAAAACGACTTGTTCCATCTCGTCCTAACATACTTGCAATAATTAGAATCTTTGTCATTTTTTATGCTATGATTTAAATTGCAAGCAAAACTTAATTGCTTATATTATTGATTTTTCTAAATTAAAAATATGTTTAGCCATAAATAATCTATAAATCAGCTCAACAGAATAAGAAATTAAAGCTATACATATAAAAGTCAATATACTATTTAGATTGCCCGTAAATAAAGCTATAAACAGACATGCCGCATATGCTGCTGTTGTTACAACTATACTATAAAACATGTATTTGTTATATCCAAATGCAACAAATAAATTGTTTGATATTACGTAACTAATGGAAAGTAGTAAAGGACCAAAGAGAAATAATCTTAATGGAAGAAGACTTATATACTCATGTAGGAAGAAGAAACTAATTTCTTTTAAAAACAAGTTTGATAACAAAACTACTGCCAATGTAACGCAAAAATTCACGATGCCAATTTTTTTTAAAAGCTTCAAATCTCTATCTTTTGCCAAACGAGGAAACATAACAGTACATATTAACATATAGGGCTTTGCTGCAATTCCATGCAATTTCTGTCCCAGATCATATAGAACAACATCTGACATGCCAACAAAAGTACCAACCAGGAGATAACTCAATCTATCCTTTATAGAGCATACTACATCTGTTAAGAAAATAGATGATGAATCTTTTAGATAAAATAATGATGCTTTAATTGTTGGCTTTACAAACTTAACTTTCATTTTACATACAATAATGTATAACGAAACCAAACCTCCTATAAGAAAACCAAACGAATATATTATAGGGACATACAAAACATCTTCACTGCTATTTACAAAGATAAAGACAAATGCCACCATAACAAGTTTTGTCACAACATTTATTATGGTTATAAATTTCATTTTTTCAATTCCTTGGAAAAAGAACTGAGGAAATAGTAAATCGTTAGTTGTAAAACCGTAGGTTAAAATAAATAACCAAAAATGATCTCTATATGCTGGTATGAGAAGTGTTACTATTAAATAGATAAAGCCACATACAATAAAAAGAAGAAATCTAACAAATAAAACATTGCTTATTATTTCTGAGAGAATTCTTGGATTGTCCCTGTTTATTGAAACATGTTTTGCACAAACAAAATTTGAACCGAAATCTATTAATAGTGAAGCATAACTTGCTAACATCTGGGCTGTTAATACAACGCCATATAATTCACGTCCTAAAACTTTTACCAAATAGGGGTATGTAATAAGTGGGTATATAAGCAGAAAAAACTGTAAGAATCCCAAATAAGAGAAATTCTCTATTATTTGTTTATTTTGCTTATATTTCCTTAATAACTTTTTAATCATATCTTCATTTAACAATTATAGTACTACACAAACGACTCAAATATGGAAATACATATTTGTCATAAGAATATTGCAGGATAAAAGAAACTCCCAACAAAACAAGAACCATAATTGGTATATATATTAGCGGTAGAACATTGTCTGAAACAAACATATAATCTTTTAAGACCTTATATATCACACGATGAAGTCAGTCATATTTTCTTACAACTGATTGAAGATAATGCGAGTTTTAATTAGAATATCTTTGTTCCAATGCCCCGTCCTGTAATCCTTAGAAAAAAACAATCGAAGCTTATTTGTAAAACTCCTGCGATAATTAGCGACCTTTTTAATGTAGATTAAATCATCAGAAAGCAATTGTTCTGAAAAGCATTTTAATAGAGTTGAAGAGTACAACTCAAAATCATGCCCCCAATTCCCTTTTGCTGCTCGGCGGACTCTCCGAATAGCTAACCTTACTCCCGTCACTTTTTCACCACTTAGGTTCGAACCATGTTGACGGTATAAAATGTAACTATTTGTATCGTAAAAGACATTACCTAAGAACATCGAAAGAACATAAATCCAATTGTCGTGCTTTAATTCCTTTGAAAATTCAGCCCTACAATAGTCATCTAAAGCTTGATAGTTAAATACACAAGTGCATCCATAAGTAAAAACTTGTATTAGGGCCATACGCTTGGAAATAACAACTTCATCCTTGGCAAACAAATTGCGAATTGTAGTAAGATTCGAATCAACCATCTGAAGATTAGAAAAATAAAGGTTAGGATGTGACTTGTCAAATTGCTCTAAATTTCTTACCGCGACTAATAATTTATCATCCACCCAAACATCATCTTGATCACAAAATGCATAATAGTCTGCCCTAATATTATCTTTTGCATATTGACACAGACGATGAAAACTCATCTCCGCACCACAATTTTGTTCGGAAAGAATTGTAATATTTGAATATTTTTCAGAATACTGCTGTAGGATATTTATAGTATTATCTTTTGAACCATCGTCACGAACGATCAATGAAACAGCAACACCTTTTTGATTCAGAACACTATCAAGTTGCTCGCTAAGGTATTGCTCTCCATTATATGTAGACATTAATACGACTACGTTACACATTGCCTGAGTATTCATCAAAAAACTACTTTTCTCCAATTCTAGTATATTTGAATCCCATCTTCTCAAGTTCTTGGCGGTCATAAATATTACGACCGTCAACAATAACATTACCAGTCATTACTTTTTGAATAACATTCCAAGATGGCATACGGAACTGTCGCCATTCTGTCATCAAGGCGAATACATCAGCACCATCGGCTGCATCATACATATCCTTGCAATACGTAACAACATCACCAATACGACGTTTGCACTCATCCATGGCAATGGGGTCAAACACACGAACAGTAGCGCCATCTGCCAAAAGTTTGTCAATGACGACCAATGCAGGGGCTTCACGCATATCATCAGTCTCTGGTTTGAAGGCCAAGCCCAGAATAGCAATTTTTTTGTCCTTAACAGGGCCTATCATCTTAACAATCTTGTCATAGACTATACTTTTCTGCCTCTCGTTGACACGCTCAACAGCCTCAATGACCTCCATGTGGTAATCGTTATCCATGCCAGTATGCACCAGGGCCTTGACATCCTTGGGAAAGCAGGAACCACCATAGCCACAACCTGCATAGAGGAATTTGCTACCAATACGAGTATCAGTACCTATACCTTTTCTTACTGAGTCAACATTAGCACCAACACGCTCACAAAGATTGGCTATATCGTTCATGAACGAAATACGAGTAGCCAACATGGCATTAGCTGCATATTTAGTCATCTCGGCAGATGGGATATCCATGAAAATGACACGGAAGTTCTGCAGCATCAAAGGACGATAGAGACGAGTAAGCACCTCTTTTGCCTTATCACTTTCGGTACCAACCACAACACGATCTGGGCTCATAAAGTCCTTAATTGCTGCACCTTCTTTAAGAAATTCAGGATTAGATGCTACATCAAAAGAAACATCAACTCCACGTTTATCTAATTCCTCTTGAATAGCAGTCTTAACTTTTTTTGCAGTACCTACAGGAACTGTGGACTTAGTTACAAGAATAGTATATTTGTTTATATGCTGTCCAAACTCCTTAGCTACTGCAAGAACGTATTTTAGATCTGCAGAGCCATCTTCATCAGGAGGCGTACCTACTGCACTAAAAACGACTTCTACATCATCCAAAACGTCTGTAAGATTGGTAGTAAACTTCAGACGTTTACACTCCACATTACGCCTAACCATTTCTTCTAAGCCTGGTTCATAAATAGGCATAATGCCATCTTTGAGTTTTTTTATTTTTTTTACATCAACATCAACACAAGTTACTTGAGCTCCCATCTCTGCAAAACAAGTACCACTAACCAAACCAACATATCCAGTTCCTACTATTGCTATATTCATATAATCACATTTTAAATCAAAATAAACGTTTCTTCACATAATCCCAAATAAGGGTAAATGGGCGTGAAATAGGTTCTGAAGGAAACTCTATTATATACTGCATATTATAGAGAATCTGACTAACGTAAGCCACAACAATATTCTCACTATTATGTCGATAGCTATGTCCAAAATTTCCCCCTTTCAACATTTCGTTCAAAACTATCATGCCCGCATTTTTATTGCCTGGCGCTATATCTGTATTTTTTGATAACCCAAATAATTCGCACTCAATCCATAACATAGCGCAAAAAAACTTATACATGCCACAACGCTTCAAAACACTTACAATTTCAAGTTTATCAGAGTCAGATATTTCTTGATTAAGTAAGTAATAATAATCAATTGCATGACGCAAACCTATCCCTTGCGTAAAGAAGTGGCGCATCATGTGAGAGAGCTGAAACACCAGATTGAATGGAACTGTTGGTGCATTATAACCTTGACCTGTTGAGTTATTAAACTGCTTCTCGCTCTCGTCTTTGAAATACTGCAGTAACCGTTTGTTATGCCACTTATTATAGCAGAAGGAAGGATAATAATGCACCTCCACCTCCACATCCTCAAACACAGGATATTGCATGTGATGATACTCCACATTGATTTGCGGATAGTCCTTGTGTACGAAATCAACTATTTCCTTCTTCGAACCTTCTATCCAAATATCAATATCACCTGAGGTTCTTAACAAAGGATCAGGATACATTAATGCATTACCTTGCCCCTTTAATATGCAGCTTCTTTTACCTTTATTTGCTAAATATTCAGTAAGTTCTCTTGTTCTCTCATTTAGCAACAGGTTCTTTGCTTTTATTCGTTCAACTATACCAATCCATTTAAACAATAAGTTATGGGGAATAACTAAACTGTCACCATAATGCTTTTTTAATTTGTCTAAACATGCAAGACCAATACCAAGAATAGCTTGATTCCTACAAAAAGTAAAGAAGCTTTTCCAATTGACATCCTCTACACATGGCGGTGTGATAGAAGTATCATCAGAAAGTCCATAAGCCAGTATTTGGATGTATATATTGTGTCGCATCTCCATAGATCACCAAAGCATTATTATAATGAAATGCATCAATTAAACTACTCTTTGTTGCAGCTTATGATTTACTGTTTACCATTGATGGTTTACTATTTATAAGTTTTCAGTTTATTGACGTCAAGTGTCAAGCGTAAAGTGAATAGTAAACATGAGTTTACAGTTTACGGTTTATAAGTTTACTGTTCATTATTATCTGTAATATTCTTTATACCAAATAGCGAATTTCCTCAATCCCTCTCTAAGCGTAATCTTAGGCGTAAAGTCATAATCTCGTTGCAAGGCCGCAGAATCCGCATAGGTTGTGGGAACATCACCTTGCTCCTTCGACAAGCTCAGGAAGTTCTGCATTCATCACTTTGATTTAGACAACTCTTTTAGTTTGTCTATATCACCAGAAATCAGAGCCTCTTTCTTAGCAAGAGTCCACTTCTTCAACTGACGTTCGCGTCTAAACGCTTCCTGGTATGTGTCGTATTCTTCTTTATACACCAATTCTACTGGTTTGTGCAGACGAGTAAACTTTGAAGCATAACCTGCTTTATGACGTTTTAATCGTTCCTCTATATTGGTTGTTGAACCAACATAAAGCTTATTATCTGCACAACGTAGAATATAGGTTGCTGCCTTATTCATAATACAACTTATACCATTCTGCAAACTTACGCAGACCGTCTCGCAATGGTGTGTTTGGTTTATAGCCAAAATTTTCTTCAAGAGGAGTGGTGTCTGCATAAGTAACAGGAACGTCACCTGCCTGCATTGGGACGAGTTGTTTGTGGTCGTCAAAATTAAAATCTGATGGCAATACACCTGCTCTAATAAGTTCTTCTTGAAGAATAGTAACAAAATCAAGAAGGTTAACAGGATGTGAGTTTCCGATATTGTAAACCATATATGGTGGAACTGGTAATCCATCCTCTCCCACTCTTTTCTCAGGTGCACTCTGCATAACTCTGACAACACCTT